>ENA-ORTF01003182-ORTF01003182.1-human-gut-metagenome-genome-assembly--contig:-NODE-3182-length-14702-cov-4.444187_pt1 | contig 14702 bp, 18 predicted proteins | sample MGYA00241908_ERZ509180 | MGnify/ENA primary metagenome ERZ509180 (study PRJEB26280, sample SAMEA2338814) | human gut metagenome | biome: human gut; feature: human-associated habitat; material: faeces... | reverse complement strand
CGGATTTCAAACTCCATGCAGCCCGTGTCCGGGTCTGCGTCGGTCTGGCGGCACTCGCCGGGGTAAGCTGCGGCGTAGGCGTTCAGCCTGTTCTTGAGGGCGGTGTTGTGGGTGCGGATAAAGGGCTGTAATTTTGCTATATCTTATCTCCACAGAAAGCGGTGTATATTTCAAATCTTTCTACTTGTTGCAAGAGAGTACCACATGGTATAATAAAAACAGCTATAACTGGGAGCTCAAACTATGTTGATTTATTTACAGATGCTGGAATCTCCAGAGGAGAAGTCAATATTGGAGCAGATATATCTGGAGTACCGTGGTCTCATGTATCATGTGGCCTACGAAATTTTACATAACGAGCAAGATGCCGAGGACGCTGTCCATCACGCTTTTGTAAAGATAGCAGAGAATATTAAAAAAATTACTGATCCAGTGTGTCCAAAAACGCATAGCTATGTCGTTACAATAGTTGAACACCAAGCAATAGATCAGTATAGGCGGTTACAAAAACACCCTTCTGTCGAACTGATCGAGGAAATTCAAGGCACAAATGCTCATTATGAAGGGGATAACGATTTGACAAAATGTATTTTGAAATTGCCTGCAAGGTATCGAGAAATGATTTTGCTGCGTTATCATCATGGGTACACTGTTAGAGAAATCGCAAAGGTGTTGGGGCTGTCGTTGCCGACCGCAATTAAATTGGATCAACGGGCCAAAAGCAGATTGAAAAAAATGTGTGAAGAGGAGGGAATCCTGTGATAAGCGAGGAAATGATAAAAAATGCAGCAACTGAAGCAGATCAGGCAATCAGGGATTCTCTTCCTGCTCCAGCAGAATGTGAGCATGAGTTTTCTCCATTGTTTCAAAGAAAAATGTGCCAAGCCTTCCGTATGGTAAAACATCCTGTGATTTATAAACTGCCCCGATATGCAGCCTGTTTCGTTCTTGCGGCAGCTCTTGCCAGCGGTACATGGCTGACTGCGAATGCTGAAGCACGAACTGCTTTTTTTGCATGGATGCGAGAGCAGTACGAGGCTTTTGTTGAGTACAGATTTACTGGTGAGGCATCTCAAGAAAATGAATCTGCAGATTATGAATTGACATGGTTGCCTGAAGGGTTCTCTCTACAAAAAGAGCAGAACCTTGACGGCGGCACATATCTAACCTATACCGATGATTCAGGACAGCGTATTATATTTTCCTGTTTGAAGGGTGATGATGCAGCAAGCCTGTTTGTTACATCCGACTATACGGAGGTTCAGTCGACTCAAGTCGGAGATATCTGCGCAGATTTCTATCAAGCCGACGGAGAAGCATCCTCCAATATGCTTGTCTGGTCATCAGCAGAAAATAATCTCGTTTTTTATATTATGGCAGACATTCCCGAGTCTACTATGATAAAAATGGCAGAAGGTGTCCAAAAAAAATAATTCTAAAAAAACCGAATCCACCTGTCCAAAATGACCTCCTTTATTCGTTTACAGGGTATAAGCGAATAAAGGAGGTCATCCCTTTGAAAAAACATTTCTTCCCCATCATGTGTACATTAATGTTATCAGCACTGTTCTTAGTAACCGTTGGATGTTCAGGTAATTCTAATGACCAAGCCGGCAAACAGGAGCAAGGTTTGCACTTGCTTTCCCTCAAAGTCAAAGTAATTGAAATGGTGGAAGATGAAGATAACCTTTTCTTAGTTGAAGCCCTTGAAAGCTATAAGGACGAAATCAAACAGGGTGACACCATCTCTGTTGCTGCGGATTCTACTAAAGTTTCAGACATTTTGGGAACCTATCAAGAACATAACAGCTTTCGGATATACTTCCCCAAAATCGACGATACTTCGGATGGAATAAGTGTTACTTGTTTGGATGTTGTTCAGTATGATTCGAGCGGTGAGATCATCCAACAGGCAGAGCGGCAATGATCTGAATGTGAGCCGGTAAATTGGAAACAGCGTATAAGATGGAACGGTCAATATCGGCAAATAAGTATAGAACTGGTAAGGGTGTCCTAAACAGGGCATCCCCTACCGGGGAATTATGGGGGATGGGACATGACAAGTTTGATACAATATGTGAGTAGAATATTAATTATTTCACTTCCGGCAGTAATTGTCTTTCTGTGCTTTATGCCATACCGCATGAGGGCACTGAAGGCCATGAATCTGCACTCTGGATGGCAACGTGAGATTGGCTTAATTCTATTTGTTGTATCTATTTTCGGTATCTTGGCTCTGACATTATGGCCTACATATATTTGGGAAGATTCTCCTGGTATTTGGGGAAATATCCGCATTCTAATTGACCGCCCTGCTTGGAAATCCAGTTTAAGCGTAGTTCCATTCTCTGTATTCAAAGATTATTATGAGGATTTATTGAAAAGTCCCGTGTACTTTTTTGTGACGCTCATTAACTTCTTTGGCAATTTGGCTATGTTTATCCCAATTGGATTTTTTTCCGCCCTTTTATTCCGAAATGCCACATTGAAACGATCTGCAATCATCGGTTTTGGAATGTCAACTTTTATAGAGTTTGCACAGTATTTCATTATGCGCAACACCGCTGTTGACGATATTATTTTGAACACACTTGGGGCAATATGCGGTTATTGGGTGTACCGTTTACTACGAAAGATGTTTCCAGGTTTCTCCCGCAAATTTATATGCAACATCACACAAGCAGCCGGGAATTGATGATTATGCCGATGAAAAGGGCCTTTTGACCTCAACGTCATAATATGATACCAACCACTTTACCCAAATAAAGAGAAATACTGTATCGCTCCGCCAAGGGAGGATAATGTCCATTTGCTGGATCGAGGAGGGGTTCAATATGACCCCACCAGAACCTCCCACTCTATCGGAGGATTAAGACAGAGAAAGAACAAGGATAGGAGCAGAAACTCATGTTTTTGCGCTTGCGGGGGCGGGCAAATTCAGCCCCACAATTGATTGAAACGAACACCCATCGGTCGGCTGCCGGGTGGGTGTTCCTTGTATAACACAGGCGCTGTGACGAATTTGTGACACTTTCCCCGCACTTTCGCGGGAGAATTTCAATGCAGCTTCTGGTATGCTACAGACAAGGTTGATACACAACCACAAATACTTCAAAAAAGGAGCGTAACATACCATGAAAAAGAAAACGATTTGGAGCCTTGCACTGGCACTGGCGTTGGTGGTATCGGCTATCGGTACGGCAACCTCCGCCTTTGCCGCCACACCCGCACCAATGGAGCCTGTTACTAAAATTGCAACCGAGAACGAGGATGCCATCTGGGAGCAGATCGAGGCGGTGGAAGAGAAGAGCGACGCCATCTTCCAAAGAAACGCAGCGCTGTGGGAAAAGCTGGACGAAATCTGCAACGCCCTGCCTGATGACTATGACTTCACAGACTTTGACGAGGCGGCGTTTATCCGCAGCACCAATGCCCTGACCGAAGCGGAGAAGGAAACGCTTCTGGCAGATATCAAGGAGCTGAACGGCCTTGACGCTGAGATGGAGGCACTGTACGCTCAGCTGCCCGACTGCGACAATATGCCGCTTTACGAGAAGGCACTGGAAAAGGCCGACCCCAAGGTGCTGGATGAGATCGACACCCTGGAACAGGAGTATGACCGCGTCTGCGAAAAGCACGCCGACCTGTGGGACAAGGTAGATGAAGCGTACTTTGATCTTCCGGACGACTACGACTTCGACAACTACGAAGAGGCCGCCTTCATCCGCAGCCTGAGCTTCCTGACCGACGCGGAAAAGGACGCGCTGATCGCCGACTACACCCGTCTTACGGAGATCGACGGCCGGCTGTGCGAGCTGTACAATTCCATCTGGGGCAACACCGGCTGCGAAAGCGGCATCTGCCCCCTTTGACGGAAAGGCGGTTTTCTGATAGTATAAAATCAACATCATGCCGATGCTGCGCCCACGCGCAGCATTTGGCGCTGCTTGCAAGGAGGACGCATGGGACATTCCATCTATTTGGCGGACGATGAAAAGAGCATCCGGGAGCTGCTCCATAGCTTCCTCGCAAGCGACGGATATACCGTGCGCTCCTTTGAAAGCGGCGACGCGCTGCTGGAGGCGTTTCGTCAGGAGCCTGCGGAGCTTGTAATACTGGACATTATGATGCCCGGCACGGACGGACTTACCGTGTGCCGGGAGCTTCGCTCTGTTTCCGATATTCCCATCATCCTGCTCACGGCCAAGGACAGCGAGCTGGACTATGTCATGGGCATCAGCCAGGGCAGCGACGATTATCTCACCAAGCCCTTTCGCCCAACGATATTGCTGATGAAGGTGAAGGCGCTGCTGCGCCGCGTGGAGATGGACAGGGGGAAAACGGCGGCGGAGGAGGATGAGCTGCATTACGGGGATATCCGCTATTCCGCTACGGAAAACGCCGTCTTTTGCGGAAGCACGATCGTGGCGCTGACCCAGACCGAGCTGCGGCTGCTCAGCTATATGATGAAGCAGCCGGAGAAGGCGTATTCCCGCGAGGAGCTGCTCAGCGCGGTGTGGGGCTTCGACTCGGAGGTGGAGACCCGCGTGACCGACGAAACGCTGCGCCGTATCCGAAAAAAGCTGCTGCAAGCGGGCAGCACCGTCAGCGTAAGCACCATCTGGGGCTTTGGTTATAAGCTGAAGGGAGCGGAGTGTACATGAAAAACATCAAACTGCGGATCGTGTATTTGATCCTCGGCTCAGCTCTGCTGCTCTTTGCACTGTTTATGCTGGCGGTGAACCTCATTATACCTGCACACTTTGTGCGTGAGGCAAAAAAGGCGCTCATCAGCGAGGCACAGTACCAGAACCGCACCATCCCCTATACCGACGATGAATCCTTTTTTGACGATGAATGGAATGACACGGAGGAGCACTTCCTTACGCCAAGCATCGTATTTTTAGAGCTGGATAATACCAATCAATCAAGCGGTTGGAACAGGGACGCATATCGCCTGGAGAAAAAACTGCTGGAATACTGCAAGGGGCGGGATCTATCGCTCAACCAATGCTATACCTTCAAAACGGAAAGGCATCACCTGATCTTCATGTCTGCGCAGGAGGATTACGGCGATGGGGAGGAGCCCTACTCCTACATCATGTACATAGACATCGGTCCCATCACCCGATATATCGTGACGCTGAACTGGGCGTTCTTTGCGGTGCTGTTGGCGATCTCCTCCGTCATGTGCCTGCTGGGGTTCCGCTTCGGTCGGGATATTGAAAAGGAGGCGGAGAGGCAGCAGATCTTCTTCCAGAATGCCTCCCACGAGCTGAAAACGCCGCTTATGGCGATACAAGGCTATGCGGAGGGAATACAGGCGGGCGTGATGGACACGGCCAGCGCGGCGGAGGTAATCCTGGAAGAAAGCGACCGCATGACGGAGCTGGTGGAAGAGCTCCTGGACATCTCGAAAATCGATATGGGGCGACAGCCGCTTACCCTTTCCGAGATGGATGTTCGGGAGCTGCTATACGACAGCATACGCGCCGTGGAGCCGGCAGCCGCCGGCGGCATCGCAATCGTGCCGGATTTCCCCGAGGAGCCCGTTATGGTCAGCTGCGATGATACCCGGCTGCGCAGAGCCGTCACCAATATCCTATCCAACGGCGTGCGCTATGCCCGCAGCGAGCTGCGCCTGACCTGCCGCGCGGACAAGCGGCACGTGACCATCCGGATACAGGACGACGGGGACGGCATCGCCGAGGAAGATCTTCCCCACATCTTTGACCGCTTTTACATGGGCAAAAGCGGAAAATCCGGCATCGGCCTTGCCCTGACCCGGGAGATCATTCACCTGCATAGAGGGACGATCCACGCCTACAACGGGGAAACCGGCGCCGTTTTCGAGATCTCCATTCCGGTGAGCAGATAAGAAGATCACCGCGCCGCCTTTGAGCGTCCCTCTTGCAAAAAGGACGGGCCTGGAAAGAATCTTTGCTGGTGCCGGGCGGAGAGTTTCCCGTGATTTCCTCTTGTGCCCACATTGTCAGAATGGAGTACATCTATGGACTGCAAAGCAAAAAAATATCTGCATATTTATGACTGGAACTACTGGTGGGGCTATTACCGCTGCTGTAAGGACTGGGAACCTTTCCATGCGGCGGAGTTTTCTCTTTCCGAGGACGAGGCGGGAAAGGCTCCCTTTTTCCACTTTGATTTCCATAACCTCCCCGCGCTTCACCAGATCATTCTGGACGGTGAGTTTGTGGAGCCGGATAACCCAGATCATCCGCACTTTCTGGAGCAGGCAAGGAGGCTCAGAAGCGGTGAACAGGACTGGTTCGTCGGGGCGTTGTACTATCCGCTTTTTTCGCCGGAGATGCATTTCTGCAACGCCTCCGTCCGGAGCGGCGTCCCGCTGACACAGCTGCTTTCCCCGTCTGTACCGCCCTATTACGGGGTGATCTTTCTCCGGGAGGAGCGCCCCCTCACTCCGGAGGTGCTGACGCATTGGGCGGAGACACTGTCCCAACCCCTGTTCGGCCAGCCGTTTTCCTGCACGCTTGCACAAGTCCCCAGCCGGCAGGAGGCGATGGAGCAGTTTGAGAATGAGATGCGGCTGACGCGATGAAATGTACGGTATCGTTTACCGCTGATTTCCCGTTGAAAAGCAACTGAGAGAGGTGTCTCTTGTGGAATTAAGACTCACGGAGCAGGAGGCTCTGACGCTGTATCGAATCATTCTGCGGTGGGATGAATTAGGCAGCTTGACCACAGAGGATGACGAGGAATGTCAGCTGCTATGGGATCTATCCTGTACGATGGAAAAAGAACTGGAGCCGGTGAAGGATGCCGTGAGACGCAGACTGCTTTGACCGCGTAAGCGCCCATCGGTTCGAAGCCTTTGATGTGACGCTGTTTTCTTTGACGCTGACGGATCTTGAACTGTCGGAAAGACGCCGGTATCGCGGGATGATATTGACAAAAGGGGAAATGATGCTATAATATCTGCGAATGGTTCGCAGATTGGAGGGGCGGCTGATGTCAGGCTATAACACAAAACAGCGAAGAGCCCTGCTTGCTTTTTTGGGGGAGCATCCAGACGAGCTGCTGACTGCACGCCAGATGGTGGACACGCTGGCAGAGAAACAAATCAGCCTCAGCGCCGTGTATCGAAACCTTGCACAGTTGGAGGCGGAAGAAAAGGTGCGCCGCAGCGCCAAAAGCGGGTCGCATGAAGCGTTTTATCAGTATCTTGACGCCAAGGGCTGCAAGGGCGCGCTGCACATGAGCTGTGTGAAGTGCGGCAAAACCTTTCACATGGCCGACAGCAACGCTGCCCTGTTTGCAAAGCACCTGGCGCAGAGCGAGCAATTCACGCTGGACGCAGCCGACACGATCCTCTATGGAACCTGCTCGGACTGCAAGGGAAAATAACGAACAGAAGGGAGGACAGACCATGACGAAGAAATTTCGGTTTATGGTGCGCTTGTTGGCCGTAGTGCTGGCCGTTGTCATGCTGTCCTCGGCGATCTACATTGCGGTCGAAGCCAACCACGACTGCTCCGGCGACGACTGCGCCATCTGCCGCCAAATCAGCATCTGCGAGAATCTGCTGAAATCTCTGGGGCTTGCCGGTGCTGCCGCAGCGATCACTGCTGCGTTTACATATACCATGTGCAGGGCGATCCTGCCCTGCGCAGAGATGATCGGCACGCTGACGCTTGTTGCTCTCAAGGTAAAGCTTTCGAATTAAAAACAGGACTTTTACAAGGGCGAAGTCTATCCGTTTTCGGATAGGCTCTTGCGGTTTTGCCGCTGCCCTTGTATTTTTGCGCCTATTTTTCAATAATTCGGAGGTTTTATCTATACTATGAAGAAAATTATCACCCTGGTTCTTGCGCTGGCCATGGCGGTCAGCCTGCTTGCCGGCTGCGGCAAAAAGAACAACGCAGAGACGGGCGAGAGCGATTCCAACAAACTGAGCGTTGTCACCACCATTTTCCCTGAGTATGACTGGGTCAGAGAAATTCTCGGAGACAAAGCTGAGAGCACCGATCTGACCATGCTGCTGGACAACGGTGTTGACCTGCACAGCTACCAGCCCACAGCGGATGACATCGTCAAGATCTCCGACTGCGACCTCTTCGTCTATGTGGGCGGCGAGTCCGACGGCTGGGTGAAGAACGTCCTGAAAAACGCCGTCAACAAGAAGATGAAGGTCATCAACCTGCTGGAGATGCTGGGCGATTCCGTGAAAACGGAGGAGACCGTCGAGGGGATGCAGAAGGAGGGCCACGACCACGGTCACAGCCACGATGAACAGCTCACAGAGAATGACATCGAGGATCGCACCCTCTCGGATTTCGCCGGTGCGTGGAAGTCCCTGCACCCCTTTCTGCTGAACGGCGATCTGGACAAATTCTGCGAGCACAGGGCGGAGGAGGACGAGGACAGCTCGACCACAAAGGACACCTATTTGGAGAAGTATAAGGCCGCATGGCAATGCGATGCCGAGAAGATATCGATTGAAGGAAACAACATCACCTTCACTTATGCAGACGGGAAAACCGTTTCCGCTGAATACACCTATGCCGGTTATCAGCCGAAGCGGAATGACGAGGGCGAGATCCGCAGCGTCCGCTATCAGTTCGAAACGACCAGTGCCGATGCGCCCAAATATGTGCAGTTCAACGACCACGGTCACGAGCCGGGCGAGGCGGAGCATTTCCATATCTACTTTGGCAACGACGGCTTCGATGCCTTGATGAGCGCCAAGACCAATCCGTTTTTTGTGAAGGATGCGCTTTCCGTAGAGGACATCCTTGACGAGCTGATGGGGCATGACCATGGGGAGGAAAAGGACGAGCACGTCTGGCTGTCTTTGAAGAACGCCGAAACACTGGTCACCGCGATTGCCGACGCCTTGCAGGAGCTTGATCCCGATAACAAGGATACCTACGCCGCCAACGCCTCCGCCTATATCGAAAAGCTTTCCGCGCTGGATGGCGCGTACCAGTCTGCCGTGGACGGCGCGGCGCGCAAGACCGTTCTGTTCGGCGACCGTTTCCCCTTCCGCTATCTGGTGGATGACTACGGTCTGAGCTACTATGCTGCCTTTGCGGGCTGCTCCGCCGAGAGCGAGGCCAGCTTTGAAACTGTTTCGTTCCTTGCAAAGAAGGTGGACGAGCTGGGACTTCCCTGCGTGCTGACCATTGAGGGCAAGAACCACAAGCTCGCGGAAACCATCGTCCAGAGCACCGCCGGGAAGAACCAGAAGGTGCTGACCATGGACTCCATGCAGTCCATGACCTCCAAGGATGCTGCAAACGGTGCTACCTACCTTTCCGTGATGGAGCAGAACCTTTCCGTGCTGAAAGAGGCACTGGGTTAAGGGGGTAGGATGATGGCTCAGCTCACTTGTCAAAAGCTCTGCGTCGGCTACGATGGGAAGACTGTTCTGCAAGACCTTGATTTTGAGGTCTTTGCGGGCGATTACCTCTGCATCGTGGGAGAAAACGGCTCCGGCAAGAGTACCCTTATGAAAACGATTCTCGGCTTGCAGATGCCCATCAGCGGCAGAATTTTGACGGGCGACGGGCTGAGGAAAAATGAGATCGGCTATCTGCCGCAGCAGACCGTTGTCCAGAAGGATTTCCCGGCATCCGTGAGAGAGATCATTCTCTCCGGATGCCAGGGGCGCTGCGGCAGCCGCCCCTTCTACAGCAAAGAAGAAAAGAAACTGGCGGCGGACGCCATGGAGAAAATGCAGATCACGCCCCTTGCCAAACGCTGCTACCGGACGCTCTCCGGCGGCCAGCAGCAGCGGGTACTGCTCTCCCGCGCCCTGTGCGCTACCCGGAAAATGCTGCTTCTGGATGAACCGGTCTCCGGCCTTGATCCCAAGGTGACAGCGGAAATGTATGCGCTCATTCAAAAGCTCAATTACGAAGATGGTATCACCGTTGTGATGATCTCCCATGACCTGAACGCGGCGCTGCAATATGCGAGCCACATCCTGCACATCGGGGACAGGGTGTTCTTCGGCACCAAGGCGGCCTACCTGAACGAGTTCCCACAGGCATGGCAGAAAGGCGGTGAGGTGAAATGACGGCGATCCTTGAAAAAATCGCGTTCTACTGGACCTATCCCTTTGTCCGCTACGCACTCATCGTCGGCGTACTGATCGCACTGTGCTCATCGCTTTTGGGCGTGACGCTGGTGCTGAAACGGTTTTCCTTCATCGGCGACGGGCTTTCCCATGTGGCCTTCGGCGCGATGGCTATTGCCGCTGTGCTGGGGCTGACAGACGATATGCCCCTGACGCTGGGCGTCACGGTGGTCTGTGCCGTTCTGCTGCTCCGCACGGGGCAGAACACGAAGATCAAGGGCGATGCCGCCATCGCCATGATCTCAGTGGGAGCGCTGGCCATCGGGTATCTGCTGATGAACCTCTTCTCCACCTCGTCCAACCTCTCCGGCGACGTGTGCAGCACGCTGTTCGGCTCCACCTCCATCCTGACGCTGTCAAAAAGCGAGGTCTGGCTGTGTGCGGGACTGTCCGTGGTGGTCGTGGCGGCGTTTCTGCTCTATTACAACAAGATCTTTGCCGTGACCTTTGACGAAGACTTTGCCAAGGCGGTGGGCACAAAGGCTGATCTGTACAATCTGCTGATCGCCGTCATCGTTGCTGTGGTCATCGTGCTGGCGATGAATCTGGTCGGCTCGCTGCTGATCTCCGCACTGGTGATCTTCCCGGCGCTGTCCGCCATGCGCCTCTTTCAGAATTTCCGGTCCGTGACGGTCTGCTCGGCCGTGCTGTCGGTGAGCTGCGCGGCGCTGGGGATTCTTGTCTCCATTCTGGCGGGGACGCCGGTGGGTTCCACCATCGTGGCGGCGGATATTCTGGCATTTTTGGTTTGTTCGGCCCTTGGCCGCGCAAGGGGAGGGGAAACGGGATGAAACGGATTTTCTGTCTGCTGCTGGCTGCCTGCATGATGCTTTCCCTCTGCGCCTGCGGGAAAGGCCGCGAAAAGGACGCAGGAAATGATACGCTTTCTTCCAATGAAGAAGCGTCTGCATCGGCTGAGAGCATTCCAACGCCGAAAGAACAGGAAACGCCGGGGAAGTCTAAGCCGTCGCAACCCTATGCCGGCAAAGTGGATGTGGATCTGACGGTGCTCAGCAGCACCATGGTCTACTCCGAGGTCTACAATATGCTCTACAATGACCCGGCGCATTACCTCGGCAAGACCGTCAAGGCGCGAGGGGAATTTTCCATCTATCAGCTCGTGACGGACGGCGTTTTACAGCCTGACCCGGTATCCTACGCCTGCATCATTTCAGACGCAGCCGCCTGCTGCGCTGAGGGGATGGAATTTGTGCTGGAAGGTGATTATACCTACCCGGACGATTACCCGGAGCTGGGGGCGGAGATCACCGTCATCGGTGAATTTCAGTCCTATGAAGAAAACGGGATGACATGGTACCATCTGGTGAACGCAAGGCTGGCGTGATACCGCGATAGCGCTGCATACATAGTAAGCGTGACGATTTCAGGGAGAAAGGTATTCCGGTGCTGCCTGACTACAATTTATAAGAGCCGGACAAAGGACGTCATTTATCCCGCTGCAGAAAAATTCTCATGAGGAGAGCAGTGTGTTGAATTTGAGATGACTCCTTAAAGAATAGGCAGACTTAACATAAACTTTATTCCTGTTATGATAACATAATCTATAAATATCCTGCTCTGGACGGAACACTTCTGCAAGGAACCAGACAGGCTGCAAAAACAGAAATGATCAACGATGGAGAATATGAATGACTTTTGAAATTCACAGTGATATCACAAATCGATCTATGACCGTAGCTGCCCGCGCGATGCGCAGGGCGCTGCGGCGAAAGAGAAGCATTGTTTGGGCCATCTTCGGCTGGAGCGTCTTTTTATTCAACGCATTGCTACTGATTCCATTCGATGGAGAGCCTTTTGCGCTTGATGTCAGAACGGTGACTTCCCTGCTGGTAGAGGTGATGCTGCTGTCCGTTCTGCTGTTTCAGGATCGATTCAACGGCATGATTGCCCGCAAAAACACGCTGGCGGGCACAAAGGAATATCATGTCGCATTCGGCGAGGATTCTTATACCGTCGTTACGGCGGCCACCACCTCCACGTTCCGCTATGAACTGATCGACGCACTGGCTGAGTCGCAGGACTACATCATCCTTCTGATGAAAAAACGCTATGCGCAGCCTCTGGACAAGCGTACTCTTACCGGCGGGACGGTGGAGGAATTCAACCGATTTCTTGAGGAGAAGACCGGAAAGACGTTCCGGCGTGTGAAATGAACGAATTTTCTATTACGCCCTTTCGCGGGCTGCATTTGCTTCTGCTTTTGCTTACGGCAGCGGCGGTGCTGCTCATATTCTTGCTGCTGCGCGGAAAACCGGAGGCACGTCGCTCCCGGTTTCTGATCGGCGTGTGCCTTTTTAATCTTGCGCTGTTTACCGTCTACAAGCTCTCACTGTCCATGGACGCAGCGTATGTCCGTGCCTACTATCCCAATGGCTTCAACATTTTCAATGAGCTGCCGCTGCACCTGTGCAACATCAATCTGTTCCTGATCCCGCTGGGCGTGTGGAAGAGAAACCGCTCGATCATGGGCTTTTCCTTCTTTGTAGCGCCCCTTGGCGCACTGATGGCGCTGCTCTTCCCGGAGCCTCTGTTCTCCGGCTTTTCGCTGTTAATGCCGCGAATTTTCGGCTACTATGTGACCCACGCAATCCTTGTTGTCTGCGGCCTGAGTCTGGCGACGCTGGGCTTTTACCGCCCCGACCCCAAGGATATCCCGCGGATCCTCAAGACCTTTGGCCTGCTTGCCGTAGGCGCTCATCTTATCAATCTCCTGTTACGCCTCACGCTCTGCCCGGAGGCGAACTACTTCTTCACCTACGGCGCGGAGATCGGTGTGCTCAAGCTGTTTTGGCGTATCATCCCGGTGCCGCTGCTCTACGGGCTGCCGGCACCGCTGATCCTTGCAGCCTATATGTACGCGGTCTGCGCGTTGTCCCGCCTGACGCAAGGAGAGGAAGAGGTGTCTTTTTCATAGGTTGGATAAGTCCCACAGCGCAAAAACAGGAGGATAAGACATTGCTGGATAGAAATGTAAGAGGAATCGGAATCGCTCTGTGCTTATTGACTCTCTTTATCTTCCTGTCCGGGTGCGGTTCATTGAAGGATGACACTCTTCTGACCGTCAATGCAGTGATCACGGAAGTTGATACAGGAAAGCAAACCATAACGGTAAAAGACGATGCCGATGAAAACACTTTAGGTGAAGAATGTCTGATAGACTGTTCGTCTACTCCTATGGTCTATTGCGACTTTGCCACGCAGAAGGTTACAAGGATTTCTTTTGAAGAATTGCAGGTCAATGATAAGGTTATTGTGAGTATCAGAAGCTCGGAAATGGAGAGCTTCCGAAGCGGCGGCGGGGAAAATACAATCAAGGTCGAACAATTGCAGTTGTATACGCAAAGAGCTGCTGGATGAGCCTCTGCTGTCCACTACTGTATTTGGGCTTCGAGATCGAACCGGAGAGCATGAAGTGGGTCATCCAGCACACCAACGCTAACATAGTCGAAACGGACTTCTTCGAGACCTGCAGCACCTCTTATGCCAATAGCATGGCACTGTGGATAATCTTGTGATGATACGCATATGAGCAATCAAAATAAACAGCTGTACATCGTAATCAGCCAGACCGGAACACTTCTGTCCCGGATCCTTAAACAAATCACCGGCGCAGAATATAACCACGCCTCCATCAGCCTGTCCAGAGATTTAGAGAGGATGTACTCTTTTGGACGCAGGCATCCCTATAATCCGTTTTGGGGCGGCTTCGTGATAGAGTCGCCCCGTACCGGTACCTTCAAGCGTTTTTCCGAAACCAAGGTGTTGGTTCTGAGCGTGAGTGTCACAGAAGAACAACACGCAGAGCTCAAAGAAATGCTCGATGTGATGTGGAAGCGGAGGAGGAAGTACAGTTACAACTATATTGGCTTATGTCTGGCATACTTCCATGTTGTCTGGAAGCAGGAGGGCTGCTATTATTGCTCGGAGTTTGTCGGAGAGCTTCTCGCAAAAAGTCGGGTTGACGGCACGGAACAGTTACATTCCTCTATCATACAGCCGATGCAGTTCCTCAGAATGCCGCACACACTGCTCTACTGCGGAAAGCTTCGCGAATATGTGAGCAGCACCTGTTCCGAGGGCATATGTGAAGATGCAACGAACCGCACAGTGCATAGGCGACTGCCATAACAGCAGATAAGGGAGCGCGTGGTCGAGTATCTGCAAGGGTGTGGTTTTGATCCGCCGACGTGACTTCTGCTTTTTGCCGTCATAATGGATATTCGTCCTGGATATGTTGACCACAGGGGTTGTGTTCCTCATACACAAGCCCTGTGGTCATTGAATATCTTTGGAGGCTTAGGGACGATCATTTCAACCGTGTGTACCTGCTTTCTTGGCCGGCACCATGGAGTTGGACCAGATTCCTGTGGAAATACCTGGTCAGATAAGATGGGCTGCCGCGACTTTGGCGCTGCTTACTGTGCCCCGGTTCCTTTTTCCACGCTGCTTCTATTACGAAGAAAGCAAAAAACAGCGGCACAGAGAGTTTGCTCTGTGCCGCTGTATGCTTTGACTATACATTGTATAAAAGTCTTACATGCTATCTGCTCTTTTGCCCTGTCTG
>ENA-ORTF01003176-ORTF01003176.1-human-gut-metagenome-genome-assembly--contig:-NODE-3176-length-14721-cov-3.343652_pt1 | contig 14721 bp, 12 predicted proteins | sample MGYA00241908_ERZ509180 | MGnify/ENA primary metagenome ERZ509180 (study PRJEB26280, sample SAMEA2338814) | human gut metagenome | biome: human gut; feature: human-associated habitat; material: faeces... | reverse complement strand
AATGACCGGAAAGGAGGGCAATTACATTTGAATGTTTTTTTAACATCTCAAGGTATTCTTCAGCTTTATATGTGTTATGAGATTTTGAAGGTCTCGGCTCTAAAAGTGGAAAATGCTGACAGATTATTACTGGATTTTTTGAATATTTTGTTAATTGTTTATCCAGCCAGTCAAGCGTATTCTTTTTAAAATAACCTGTTGTTCCGGGTATAACTTCTTTAGCCCCGTCCACTACAATAAACACAAATTCATCTTTTTTAAATACATAATTAGGAGTTTTATATTTAAAGAAGAAATTATTTTCTTTTATAAGCTCAAAATATCTTTCTTTTGAAAGTCCGTTAGATTTAAAGACATCATGATTTCCAATAACAACATAATAAGGAACATTTAATTGGTTTGCTATTTGGGTAAATTCTCCGACATATTCAGGATTCGGATCGTTAATGTTATCTCCCGTAAAGATTACAAATGAAACGTTATCCAGTTTATTAATATCTTTTACCGCGGTTTGCAGAACTTTTTTTGAATATTCATTTTCGTTTGAATAATGAACATCAGATACCTGAACAAATTTGATTTCTCCAGCACAAACGCTGCAGCCTATTGCAAATAATATTAATAAAGCCGAAATTATTATATTTTTTTTCATTTTTAAACGCTCCATTTTTCGATAACCGGATTATATCACAAATGAAGATTACATGCTAAAATATGAACAAATGGAGAATTTATGAGATTAGATAAATTTTTAAAAGTTTCAAGACTGATTAAAAGAAGAACTGTTGCAAACGAAGTTTCCGATACCGGAAGGATTTCTGTCAACGGCAACCCGGCTAAGGCAGGCAAACAGCTCAAAGAAGGCGATATTATAACGATTGAATATGCAAACAGAACAGTCAGCGTTAAAGTTTTGCGTATACCTTTAAATAATGTCAGTATTCAGGAAGCCCCGGGGCTATATGAAGAAATAAAATAAAATTTCTTGATATTTATTTTGTTTTTGATAGAATAATTCTGTCAATAATCTGCTTTTATTTGTATAGATTTTGGGATTTTAAATCGAATAATTTTCGGGGTTCTTTAATGTAAAAAAATGTAAAGCAATTTATTCTAAATGGCAAAAAAAAGTTTTGACGGCTATTATATGAATAGACTAATGTGTGTGGAGTAACAATGATTTTACCGATTACAAATCGCTACAGCAACATAAATTTTTCTGCCGGAGAGAAGGAAAATGATGAGAAAAAACTTCCTTACACCCATGATACGGTTCTAAAAAACACATTATCAAACCGTATGCGTATTGGATTTGACAAACTTACAAATGCGTTGACGCTGTATCCGACAAAGGGGTTGAAAGGAAGCAAAAACGCTAATTTTTATGAATTTTTGACTCTCGGTATGGTACCTTATCTTGTAGGAAGCGGCATGCTCATGGCCGTTTTCAATGTTGCAAATAAACACTTTTTCCCTAATGAAAAAGTGAAAGCACAATCTCTCGGTAAAAAAATGGCACTGGGGGTATTATTCTACGGTATTATGAAGGGAATTTCAAAATCCTTTGTAACAAAACCTGTTAAAACTCTTACAGGAGTTGATACCGAACTTCCATATGCAAAAGTTATTTATGAACTGCCTGAGAATATAAACGATACAGATATTACAAGTATTGAATACCATAAAGTTTTCGAGAGTGTAGAATTTCCTCGCTGGGATCTCTTGTATGGAGATGAAACAAAAGGCGAAAAGAGAAATCAATATTACGACAGAGTTGCTAAAAAGTTAGGAATGGGTACAAATCTTAAAGATTCAGACCAGGAAGTTAAGCCGCGCATAAAAGAAATTGTTGTAAAAACAAATCTTGCCAAAAATATTTCATCATATTTATGGGCTGCGGTAGGTGTAGGGCTAGCATTCCAGGAATCTTGGGATAAATTCTTCAATGCAAAAGGATTTAAAAAATCTACAGAACAATTCTTTGAAAGTCTTGGCGATAGTGCCAGAGATTTCTTTAAAGGTGATAATAGCTGTCTTGGAAAATATTCCGGGAAAATTCTGCTTGGAACCGCTCTTTTATCATCCATTCTTGGTGTTGTAAATGTAATGTCAAGCTCTCATAAACCTTCAAAACTTGACAGTGCTGATATTATAGAAAAAGACAGAAAGTATGTGGTGAACTAGTATGAGAACAAATTTAATCCAAAACTACATACAGCAAATTAAAACCCACCCGAAACAAGAGGAGCCTGAGGTAAAAGTTATTACTCCTAAAAAGGTTAAACCTAACTTTGATATTAACAGGGAACTTGCTAACAGAACATTTATTAAACCTTTAAAAGGGCAGGGACATATTGTAAAAAGTAATATTTTTACAGCGCCGGCAATATTTTTGAAAGATATGATATATGATGCCAAAGCACTTCATGGAGCTGTAAAAGGCGAAGCTAACGATCACCAGCTCGGTAAGCTGAATGATTTAGGCATGAAGTTAGGCGGTCTTGCTATTGCATCATATCTTTATGTTAAAAAGACAACTCCTATGGCTAAAGGTATGGAATTTGTAGGTCTTGCTTCATTCTTTGCATCAATGGCAATCTGGCCTAAGCTTGCAATACAGCTTCCAGCAAAACTAATTCATGGTGTTAATGTTATGCCGGAATACGAAGATAGTTTCGGACGAAAGAAACCTTTTTATCAGGACCACCAATTTATTCCATGGGATTTGTATTCTGATAATGAAATAAATAAAATTGGCGATAGGCTTGGCGTTCCAAGAGATATTCCTAACCGCCGTGATTTCATTCAGGAAAAAATGAGAAAGCTTGCACTCCAAAACAATACTCTCTGGATGTTAACAGCTGGTGTAGCTACCCCTGTTATGAGTGCTTTGATATGTAATAAGATGGAACCATATCTTTTAAAATGGCAGGATAACAGACGCCTTAAACAAAATGAGAAAATGATAAATAATTTCTCAGACGCAACACAAAAGGCAAAGTCAGACCGGATTGTTAACGCTCTTGATAATCTCATTGAATTACATAAAGATGAACCTATAACTGATGATTTGCTGCATAAAATTACAAGAACAGCCGGATTAGGAATGGATCCTATTACTTCACAGGCAATGGAAGATGATTTGCGTACAATTCTGATTTCCGAAAATCCTAAATATACTATTAACAGAAGTAACATTCCTTTAATTGCCGCTGATCTGCAAAAGAAAATGTTGAAAAGTAACGTAGACCAAGCTAAGCTCAATGCAATTATTCCTGATACAGAAGTTCTTATAAAACATTTTGATGAAAAAGAATTTTCAGGTAAAAATGTTGCAAAATTCAGTGCCGTTGAAGGTGAATTAAGTCTTCAGGATGTAGTTGATTCTATTGATGATTTGATAAGAAAAAATATTGATAATTATAATAAGGCAGTTGAAGCTAAAGGACTTCCTCTTATAAATGACTTAGACAAAGAGCTTTTGTTCAGAGAATTATACAGTGGATCTGTAGAAGATGGTTCTGTTGCTAAAGTTATATTTAAGTCCCCTTCTGCAGTTCTTGATATGGAAGCGCAGAAGACGATCCGTAAGGTTGCTGACATAGTTACTGACCTTAATGCAAGAAGAAGCGTATTGAATAAATATGTTTATACAAAATTTGCTTCAGCACCTGAAATGGGACTTCCTAATTACTGGAACGATTTGGCAAATGACCTTCCTGCAATTTTCAAATTTACTAACAAAGAACTTGCAGATACACGTCTTGATCGTGAAATGATGTATAAGGTATTCAGGGACAAGGTTGAAAAGGTAGCGTCAAATGATGACGAATATCGCAGAGTTCTTTCAGCCATAACCTCAAAAGTTGCACAACTTGACAGGGTTGCAGAAGGCGGAGAAATTCCTCCGAAATATCTTGAACATGTTGAAACAACATACAAGGGCGCGGCACGTTCTTTTGAGGCTCTTAATATGAAAGCCACAGCAGAAAAGCTTATAGGCAGAAACGGAGTACCTAACGGTTCCTTAATGGCTACACAGGTTTCTTTTGTAAATAACAGACTTATAGGTGTAAAAAACTCATTTGCAAGATTAATTAATACTCTTGATTTGTACAGAAGAGTTGCAACTCTTAAAAATCTGGACTCATTAAACGATCTGAGTCTGGAAGTAAAAGAAGAACTTGTTGAACATTGTAAAACCTTTACAATGCAAGGGCACTCATGTGATTTTGAAACAAAACTTGACTTTCTCAGAAATATTGAACCTAGTGACGAAATGGGTGAACTTAAAGTTAAAGACGGAAAAGTTATCAATCAAAAAATGGGTAAAAATAAAAAGCTTACAAGAGTTGAAATTCCTAATGATGCAGAATTCTTTAAACGTGCAATGGGACTCGTGTATGAATGTCCATACAGTGATGATACAAGAAAAATACTTGAAAGCAGCGGACTTATTAAGATGCTTGATGAACATAGACACAATGTGGCATATGATATAGGCGACAGTGAATACTTTGCTAAAAAGTACCATGTTTTCCATGACAAGATAACTCATGCAAGCTCAGAACGTAAATTCTGGCTTACAGGTATTGCTCCTGATGAATTGATGTCAAATGTTGGAAGAAGCACCTTTAATACTAAAAAATGGCTGAAAATATTCGGAACAGTTGGCGGAGTTCTCTTAGGCGTTACAATTCTTTCACAATTCTTCTTTGGAAGATTGAAAACACCGGAAAGGACACAGAAAAAAGGTTAATAATATGATTCAAAATACAAATTTATTAGCTCAACATTTAAATACTATAAAAACAAAACCTGTATCAAATCCGGTTACAGCTAAAACTGATGCGTCGTCCAGTCAGCCGCAGGGTTCCAATTTGCTTTCGGCTTATCTTACAACTCTAGCTGCTATTAATAAGTCGGCAGTGAAGCCTTCTCAGACCCAGCAGCCTGTATCTTCAGCTCCTGTTTCTGAAACAAAAGAAGTTAAGCATATTATTTACAAGAATAATTTAAGAACAATGTTCAAGAATAATGAAGCTAATATTCTGGCAATGATTCCAAGATCCTTTAATGCTAAGGATTTAAACGGTAACGCATATATTGATAACGGGGAAGAAAACGGAACCTTTTTAAATGCAATTGAACGCCTTGATGAGGTAAAAGAGGATGGGTTTAATACTCTGCATGTATTGCCTGTAAATACTCCAGGAAAAGTTAAGGCTATGGGTACAGCAGGGTCAGTATATTCTCCTCTTGACTTGCTTGAAATTGATCCTATGCTCGTTGATAAAAATGATCCTAGAAGTCCGAAAGAACAGTTTAAAGCATTCATTGATGAGTGTCATAAACGTGATATTAAAGTGATGCTTGATTTGCCTAGTTGTGCATCATATGAAATGTTTTTGAGTCATCCAGAGTGGATGGCAAGGGAACGTGACGGACTTGCTAAAACTCCTCAGGGATGGAATGATATTAGAATGTTCCAGCCTTGGGAAGACGAGGGAAAAAGAACTTTAAATCCTAAATTGCTTGAACTTCATAAGCAGTTTATAGATATGTGTATTGATTTAGGTATTGATGGTATTCGTGCGGATGTTGCAAGGGCAAAACCGGTTGAGTTTTGGGATATTTTAATTCCTTATTCAAGAATGCGGGATCCTGAATTTGGCTGGCTTGCCGAAACATATACTTATGAGGATGCTTCTCCTCAGGCAAATATGCCTTATGACAGACCAGAAGATTCTTTAAGAGCCGGTTTTGATATGATATACGGACAATACCACATTTTCCATGAATGGCCTGATGCAACTACATTTATGAACTATGTGAAAGAAAATCTTGATATGTCATACCGTCTGGATCCGGGTAAGTCTTTAATCGGGTCATTCGCAACCCATGACGATATTTCTCCGATGTTCCATGGCGGTGCTGATTATTGCAAAATGACAGCAGGTCTGCAGGCAGGGCTTCCAATGTTGAATATGTATCAGGTAGATGGGTTCCAGACTGGAGATTATTACCTATATCCTTGGGCTGACAAATATAACCCGGTAACCCAGACAGATTCGCATGAAATGACTGTTCACCATGGAAAACTTGATTTGTTTAATCTTTCAAGAAGACCTGGCGGCAATGATGAATCAATCAGAAACTTCTTGCGCGCAGCAAACAAATTAAGAGCTGATAATCTTGATATAGTTGGTCCAAAAGGTACTTTTATTGAACTTGATAAAGAAGGAGATAAAAACGATCAGATTATAGCCTTTGCCCGTCATTATCAGGGAAGAACCCTGCTATGGGTTGCCAATAAAAATATAGACAGGGCTGTAGCTTGTAAGATTAAAATTCCTACATTAAAAGATAAACAGACACTTCATAATATGCTTCCTTCATACGGTAAAGAAAGTATTTTTCAGGCTGTAGATAATGAATTACGTGTTGATATTGGACCGGCGCGAGTTCATGTATTTGAAATTGATACACCAAATATTGAAAATTATACATCTAAAGTTTATAAACAGCACTAATGGCAAACATTAAATAAACATTAGAAGGGGTACAGTATAAAAACTGTACTCTTTTTAATGAAATACTGTATTTAAACTATTACGTTTTTAAAAATTTTTTTGTATAATCTTTTCTATGAAGAAATTAATAATACCTGTTATTTTATGTGCAGCACTTTGTGCAAATATTGGGCAGCCGGCTGATGCCGGACTTTTTACGGCTTATAAAGTTAGAGTTGAGAAAAATCGTATTTATTCAGATGCTCAAAAGGAAATCAAAGAACTTTTTGACAGACAGACTGACATGACCAATAAATATGATTATGAAGGACTGTATCAAATTTATTCTGATGATTTTATCAACAATGACGGATATGACAAAAAAGTTTATTTCAAGCTTATAAAGGAAACATGGGAAACTTATCCTGATATAACATATCAAACTAAGATTAAGGATATAAAAGTTTATTCAGACTACGCAACCGTACAAACTGAAGAAACAGCGTATGCTACTACAACAGAGGATTCAGAAGTAATATCAGCTCGCGGAGAGCTGCAGGCATATGCAAACTGTGTTTACCATCTTAAGAAAATAAATAACCGCTGGCTTATTTCCGGTGAAAATATTCTTGAGGAAAAATCTACTTTAAAATACGGAGATGCACGTTTTATAAAGATGGAATTGAGTGCGCCGTCATTTATTAATGCAGGTGAAGACTACACTTCTGAATTGAAGATTGACCTGCCAAAGGAAGATATTGTTATAGCTTCAATTAACAGAGAAAAAATTATTCAGCCTGCATCAAAATCGGAAGATGCTTTCAGAAGGCTTCCGGAAGACCAGATATTAGAAAGAATGTTTATCTCCAATAAAGATAATGTTAATGAATATAACATTGCCTCAGTGGGAGTTACCAGGGCTGAACCGATTGATAATACAAAGGTTCGTGTATATATGAGCGGGCTGGCATTTGTTATGACAAGGGTAAATGTTGTTCCTGAAAATCATTTTATAAAATTAGAGGAAGATAATGCACAGAAATCTAAGTAAAATTATTTATCTGATAGTTTGTTTTGTATTTTTCTTATTTTCTGACTTGTACTTATCTAATTTGCTCGTCTCTGAAATAAATAACGGGCTGAGTATTCATAACCAGGTTTTTGCTCTTAATTATATTCAAAATACCGGTGCAGCTTTCAGTTTACTGAGAGATTCCAGAGAATTTTTGATTATTCTTTCTTGTGTAGCAATTGTTTTATTTTTTGTCTATGTGTTTAGGCATTTAAAATCAATTTCCATGAAGAGCATATTTTTTATTTCTCTGCTAACAGCCGGTATTGCAGGAAATCTTCATGAGAGAATTGTATTTGGTTATGTGCGTGATTTCTTTGAACTGACTTTTGTAAATTTTCCTGTATTTAATATTTCTGATATATTTATTAATATTGGTGTGATTGCACTTATAATACTAATACTTTTGAAAAAGACCAAGTAAACTATGATTATAATTGCTGGAGAAAACGAAGAAAATATCAGACTTGACGCTTACCTTGCAGAGTTTATGCCAGAGCTTTCGCGTTCTAAAATTCAGGGATTTATAAAGAATTCAGATATTTTGATTAATGGCAGCGCAAAAAAGCCTTCTTATAGCTTAAAAGAAGGCGACAGGGTTGAGGTTAATATTCCTGAGGAAAAGAACCTTGAGATAGAACCAGAGAATATTCCGCTGGATATTGTTTATGAAGATGACAATATGCTTGTTGTTAATAAGCCTTCCGGCATGCTTACACATCCTACAAATATGGAACGCACCAACACTCTGGTAAATGCTCTGCTGTATAAGTTCGGAGAAAACCTTTCAGATATAAACGGCGACTTTAGACGCGGAATTCTTCACCGGCTTGATAGAAATACCTCAGGGCTTTTGATGATAGCTAAAAATAATAAATCACATGAATTTCTGGCTGAACAGATCAAAAACCATACTGTTTTGAAAAAATACAGGGCAATTTTAAAGGGTATCTTTCCAGAAGATGAGAAAATAATAAACCTCCCTGTCGGCAGAAATCCAAATCAGCCTCATAAAATGATGGTACGTGAGGATGGTAAAGAAAGTACCACTATCTTAAAAGTTACAAATCGTTTTAAAGAAGCTACTGCTGTTGAGCTTACTCTGATAACCGGAAGAACACACCAGATAAGAGTGCATACAAGTTTTCTAAACCACCCTGTGTATAACGACACCCTATACGGTGCTGGTAAAGGTAAAGTTTCTACTCAGGAGCAGGTATTACAATCATTCTTTCTAAGGTTTACAAAACCGTTTTCTGATGAGATAATAGAATTAGAAATCCAGCCGGATGAGAAATATAAGAAAGTACTAAATTATTTTGAAAGCAGGAAATAAATGAAAATACTCGCTCAGATTTTAGCATATTTTGGTATACTTGCAGTAATATATTTTGCAATTTTAAATTCGCATGATGTTGTAACATTACAGGTATGGGGACCAAAATTAATATCAGGTACTCAGGAAGTTTACCATTATACCAAAGATGTCAATATTGCTTTTTATACAATTGCAATTCTTGTAATTAACCAGAAGTTCTTTATTAGTGGTTTTAAAGGTGTTTTAAATAAGACACCTAATATGGATACTTTGGTTGCGCTTAGTACTTCCATTGCTTTTCTGTTCAGTCTGTTCAATACGTTCTTCCCCGAATTTTGGTATGCTCGTGGATTGGAACCGCACGTCTATTATGAGGCTTCTGCGGTGATTATCGCTTTCGTTCTTACCGGAAAGTTGATGGAGGAACGTGCCAAAGGAAATACCTCAACAGCCATTCGTAAGTTGATGGGAATGCAGCCTAAAGTTGCCCGGGTTCTGCGCAATGGAGCGGAAGAGGAGATTCTGATCGAGAACCTCCAGATAGGTGATATGGTTGTTGTACGCCCGGGAGAACAGATACCGGTGGACGGTCAGCTTTCCGAAGGCGATTCGTATGTTGACGAAAGTATGATTAGTGGTGAACCGGTTCCGGTAGAAAAGAAGAAAGGTGATAAAGTATTGGCAGGAACGATTAACCAGCGTGGCTCATTTATCATTCGTGCCGCACAGGTAGGCAGCGAAACCGTGCTTGCCCGTATTATCGCTATGGTGCAGGAAGCACAGGGCAGCAAAGCTCCCGTACAACGTATTGTCGACCGCATTACCGGAATTTTCGTACCTGTCGTATTGGGGATTGCTATCCTGACATTTGTTTTATGGGTTGCCATCGGTGGCAGTGAATATATCTCTTATGGTATTCTGTCGGCTGTTTCTGTCCTTGTCATTGCTTGTCCGTGTGCTTTGGGACTTGCTACGCCTACTGCATTGATGGTGGGAATAGGCAAAGCTGCCAGCCAGCATATTCTGATTAAAGACGCGGTAGCTTTGGAACAAATGCGTAAAGTGGATGTCGTTGTACTGGATAAAACCGGGACATTGACCGAAGGACACCCTACTGCTACCGGATGGTTATGGGCACAATCGCAGGAACCTTATTTCAAAGGTGTGCTTTTAGCTGCGGAAATGAGATCGGAACATCCGCTTGCCGGTGCTATCGTGTCTGCTCTTCAGAACGAGGAGAAGGTAAAACCCGCTGCATTGGACAGCTTCGAGAGTATTACGGGAAAAGGAATCAAGGTCTCTTATGAGGGAGATACCTATTGGGTAGGTAGTCATAAACTCCTAAAAGATTTCAGTGCGACAGTAAATGATGTGATGGCTGAAATGCTGGTTCGCTATGAATCGGATGGCAATGGTATCATCTACTTTGGACGTGAAAATGAATTATTGGCTATCATTGCTGTTTCTGACCCGATAAAGGCTACTTCTGCCGAAGCGGTAAAAGAACTGAAACGTCAAGGTATTGACATCTGTATGTTGACGGGTGACGGGCAACGGACGGCATTAGCTGTTTCTTCCCGTTTAGGGATTGAACGTTTTGTCGCTGACGCTCTGCCGGACGATAAGGCCGAGTTTGTGCGTGAGCTTCAAATGCAGGGAAAGAAAGTCGCTATGGTAGGAGATGGTATCAACGATTCGCAGGCTTTGGCACTGGCTGACGTGAGCATTGCCATGGGGAAAGGAACTGATATTGCTATGGACGTAGCTATGGTAACTTTGATGACATCGGATTTATTGCTGCTTCCTAAAGCTTTTCAGTTGTCAAAGCAGACAGTCAAACTGATTCATCAGAATCTTTTCTGGGCGTTTATTTATAATCTGATCGGCATTCCTATTGCTGCCGGTATCTTGTTCCCTCTGAATGGTTTGTTATTGAATCCGATGCTGGCAAGTGCCGCAATGGCGTTCTCCAGTGTGAGCGTAGTGCTCAATTCGTTGAGCTTGGGAAGAAAATGAGTAAGCGACTGTAAAAAGAAAACAAACTGTAAGTAAATAATAAACGGTGAATACTTTGCGGATTATGCGCAACTTGTTCACCGTTCGTTTTTTGGGGTTCGTTGTTTATAATTTTATCCTCTATCGCTCTTCACAGGAATTATCTGTTCCTGAATTCCAATGGTGTCATTCCTGCGTACCGTCTAAAATACTTGCCAAAGAATGAGGCACTGGGGAAATTTAGAGAATAAGCTATCTCTTGAATAGTCATATTCGTTCCTTTCAGTTTCGCTTTGGCGTCCATGACCACAATATACGCAATGGTATCCAACACACTTTTGCCTGTCACTTGTTTTACGGTTGTACTTAGATGTTGAAGCGATATTCCTAGTTTATCTGCGTAGAATTGTGCACGACGTTCATCTTTATAATTCTCGGTGATGGCTTGAATCAATTCCCGGCAAATTTCCTTTTTACGGTTCGAACTATTGTTTTCACCCGGAAATTTACGATATATCAACCGTATGCTTGTCAAGATAGTCTGAAGAGATAATTCAACCAATTCAGAATCCATTTCAAAGTTCTCATTACAACTGACACGCGATAATAGAGCAAAATAGTCTTTCAGATAGCTGGCTACTTCTTCATTGAGAGGGATTACCGGCTGTTCTATCAGTTTTGGATATTCATTACCGATGTTTTTCATCAGATTGATTCGTTCGGCACAATAGGCGGAGAAACCGGCAAAGCAGAGGCATACTTTTTCTGTTTTCTCCCGAAATTGGATGATTGTTCCCGGTAACAATGTTATCAGGTCATTAGGACGAATTTCATAATCAAGCAGATTGATGGAGGCTTTCATCGAACCTTCGGTGCAGATGGCAACAATACATGCCTGCAACCGACACGATTGCTTATAAATATTGAGAATGTCTTCCGTAACATTCGTCCATGCTAATACTTCGGTAGGCAAGTCTACCTGTGGGAAGTCCATTTTCATAGTTGTGTTTGTTATATTTACAGTGCAAAAGTACATATTTTCTTTTTATTTCTTACCTTTGTTTTTATGAAAACAACTTTTATCGATTGGAATTTAATACCGTATGCCGAAGCATGGCAACGGCAGGCGGAGTGGTTTGACGGTGTAGTTCGGGCAAAAGCCCAGAGTGAAGTCTATGAGAACCTCATTATTATGTGTGAGCATCCGCACGTTTATACATTGGGGCGCAGTGGAAAAGAAAATAATATGTTGCTGAGTGATGAGCAGTTGAAGGCGATTGGCGCTACTCTTTATCATATAGATCGGGGAGGGGACATCACTTATCATGGTCCCGGACAGTTGGTGTGTTATCCGATATTGAATTTGGATGAATTTGCATTAGGACTAAAGGAATATGTTCATTTGTTGGAAGAAGCGGTGATACGTGTATGTGCTTCTTATGACATTGAAGCGGGGAGGTTGGAGAAAGCTACAGGCGTATGGTTGGAAGGTGATACCCCTCGTGCCCGTAAGATTTGTGCGATAGGAGTAAGGAGCAGTCATTATGTTACAATGCACGGGTTGGCATTGAATGTAAATACGGATTTACGGTATTCAGTTATATTCACCCTTGCGGGTTTATTGATAAAGGCGTCACTTCTCTTCGTCAGGAATTGAAACGTGAGATACCTATGGACGAAGTGAAGCAGCGCCTTGAAAATGAATTTAGAAAACTATTCCGAATCCCAGTTGCCAAGTTTGGTGCATAAGGCAATCCTTATCGGCCAGTGCATAAGAGAAATCGATGCGCATTGGCCAGAAATTAATTCCACAACCCAGCGTACCATAGTTACCTATTCCTTTATCATTGTCTCCGAAATGATATCCTGCGCGGACTACTCCATATTTCAGGAAGTTATATTCGGCTCCTATTCCTGCTTGCAAATGCCGGATTTCGGAAGGAAGAAGATAGTTGAAGTCAAGTGCTACTTGCAAACGATTCTCCACGTTGAATGGAAGGTCGACACTACCTCCCAATCCCAATCGTGCAGGCAATTTCTGACCATCCAGCTTTTTGCCCAAGTTGGCGGCTTGGAAACCGATAGACCAAGAAGCCATTCCATCCAGAAGATCCGTATTCCGATAATAGGTGGCACCAAAGTCAAGAGCGACACTGCTCTTGCTATCTGCTTCCTTTGCTACTTTTTCTTGCAGATATCTGAATGTCAATGACAGTGATAAGTTCTTGGCTACATTCCTGAAGTAGGCAGCTTCCAAATCCCATATACGGGGACGGTAATCCATTATTTTAGGATCCTTGAAGTGGCGGAATCCCAAAGCAAATCCATGAATACCTTCTCTTCCGATCCGATAGAAAAGAGATGCGCTGTGCAGCGCACAGTCCTTGTTGATATCAGCGTATGAATAACTAGCGCCCATTGCTTCCTGTGAGAAAGCGATTGTAGAGGCGTTATGAAAGATAGCTGTGCTACCGTTATCGGTGATAGCTAATCCTGTACCTGCCATACCTGCCGATTGGGCATCCGGAGTAAGTTCCAGAAAGTTGGCATTTGCCATTTCTTGTGCTCCCAGCAAAGCGGGGAATAAGCACGAGGCTAGAAGGAAATGTTTAACTCGTTTCATAATTCGTTATTTTTTTAGTGAGACATTCGGACAACACGTATACCTGTCCACGATTTATTATTGTTAAGCATATGATTGAGGGGCTTATCACTGACAACTACTTTTCCCAGTGTAGAGGAAGCATGTAGCAGATGCAGTTTCCCTTTTATATATTGCGCTATCCCAACGTGAGCAATGTCCAGCCCGGGAAGTTTCGTTGTGATGGCGATAATATCTCCGTCCATAATCCAGGATAATCCATTTTCCGGTAATTCGCTTTTCGGCAGCCAATGTACGATTTTCCCGGATAATGCTTTCTCGTATTCGGTCATTCGGGTTACGTTTTCCGGAGAATTGGCTAGCTTTTTATATAGTTTTGGGTGAGCGGACATATAAGAGAGGCTTAATTGAAGAGTTTGTACGCTGTTCTCTGCCGTCACATCCGTAAGGAATCCTTGACGGATACCATTCTCGATCCAATCGGAGGTGTAATGCAAACGGGAAGGATATCCGTCGATAATTCCATCTCTGTAGCGTATCTTTTGCAGGTTCTCAGTAAAAGAAGATCCGAGAGCTTGCGCCAGTGTGTATTCTACAAAAGTGAGGCAATCCACTGCATCGGTCCGGATAACCAGCTCTTCTTCTCCATCCCGGTCTAGCGTATTGGCCACATATTTGGTTCCCAAATAAGACTTTCCGATTTGCAGCATCGTTCGAGAGTCCTGCGGAGTAAGCTCCGCAGGCTGTTGTTGGGCAAAAGTCATTGCACTTATAAACGATACTATGACGGATAAAAGTCTCCTCATGTTTGCTTATTTAATTTTCATTGAGGCTTTGATAAAATAGAGAATCAGCAGGGCGTATGCTCCTAATGCCAACACTTCCGACCAAGTATTGTTCAGCCATGCTTCGTTCACCAAGTTGATTCCACCGAAGCGCATCGCGGCACTGATAACCCCCATTAACGCGCCACCGGCAATGAAACCGGAAGCCAGCAATGTTCCTTTTTCTCCTCTTTCCGTATTGATAGTCGAATCTTTGCTGCGGCTGGTCACAAACCAATTGACAGCTCCGCCTACAACCAACGGCACATTCAGTTCCAATGGAATAAACATACCTAGTGCGAAAGCTAATGCAGGAATCTTGCAAAGAGTCAGAATAATTGCTAAGACAGCACCGATGCCATATAATAACCAGGGTGCGCCTACACCACTCATCAACG
>ENA-ORTF01003160-ORTF01003160.1-human-gut-metagenome-genome-assembly--contig:-NODE-3160-length-14765-cov-4.232223_pt1 | contig 14765 bp, 10 predicted proteins | sample MGYA00241908_ERZ509180 | MGnify/ENA primary metagenome ERZ509180 (study PRJEB26280, sample SAMEA2338814) | human gut metagenome | biome: human gut; feature: human-associated habitat; material: faeces... | reverse complement strand
GCCTTCCTCGATAGCGCCGCCACCGCGCAGCGCCCCGCCTGCGTGCTCGACGCCGAGCGCGACTTCTACCAGCGCATGAACGCCAACCCTCTGCGTGGCCTGTACTCGCTGTCCGTCGAGGCCACCGACGCTATCGCGAAGGTGCGCCAGCAGATCGCCGACCTCATCGGCGCTTCCCAGGCCAACGAAATCGTCTTCACCCGCAACACGAGCGAGTCGCTCAACCTGGTCGCCAAGAGCTTTGCGCCCACGGTCCTCGAACCGGGCGACGAGGTCGTCATCACCATCATGGAGCACCACTCCAACCTGATTCCGTGGCAGCAGGTCTGCCGTGAGACCGGCGCCAAGCTCGTCTACCTCTACCCCACCAAGACCGGCCAGCTCACCACCGAGGAAGTTCTTGCCAAGGTGGGCCCCAAGACCAAGATCTTGGCCGTGGGTCAGGTCTCTAACGTCCTGGGCGTTGAGAACCCGGTCAAGAACCTCGGCAAGCTCGTGCACAAGTACGGCGGCTATCTGGTCGTCGACGGCGCGCAGTCGCTGCCGCACATGCCGGTCGATGTGGCCGACCTTGGAGCCGATTTCTTTGCCTTTAGCGCGCACAAGGCCATGGGCCCCATGGGCATCGGCGTGCTGTGGGGCAAGATGGACCTGCTCAACGCCATGCCGCCCATGCTTACCGGCGGCGAGATGATCGACTCGGTCACCGAGCAGGACGCCGTCTGGGCGCCCGTCCCCGAGAAGTTCGAGGCCGGCACGCAGGACGCCGCCGGCATCTTCGCCACGGGCGCGGCGCTTGACTACCTGGTTAACACCGTGGGCTACGAAAACATCCAGGCACGCGAGCAGGCACTCGTCCACTACCTGATGGGCGAACTCATGCAGCTCGACTTTGTCCAGATTATCGGCTCCATCTATTGGGACAATCACCATGGCGTCGTGAGCTTTAACGTCAAGGGTATCCACCCGCACGATGTCGCGAGCATCATGGACATGGACGGCGTCTGCATCCGCGCCGGTCACCACTGCGCACAGCCGCTGCTCACCTGGCTGGGCGTCGAGAACCTTGCCTGCTGCCGCGCCAGCGTGGCCTTCTACAACGACAAGGCCGACATTGACAAGTTCATCGCCGGTCTGCATCACGTTTGGAGCACGTTCAATGGGTAATCTGTACACCTCCACCACATTTATGGAGCACAACTCGCACCCCGACTATAAGTACGAGATGGACGCTCCCACGCACGAGCACGACGGCATCAACCCCAGCTGCGGTGACGAACTCACCTTGCAGCTGCGCGTCGAGAACGGCGTGATCGAGGAGGCCTCCTTTACCGGTCATGGCTGCGCCATCAGCCAGGCCAGCGCCGACATCATGGCCGACCTCATCACCGGCGAGACGGTCGAGGAGGCGCGCCGCCTGGCGGGGCTCTTCCTCGCCATGATCCGCGGCGAACAGCTCTCCGAGGAAGACCTGGAAGACCTGGACGAGGCTGCCCAGCTCCAGGACATCTCGCACATGCCCGCCCGCGTCAAATGCGCCGAGCTCGCCTGGCGCACCCTCGACGGCATGCTCGAGGGGTAAACTAACCAGTAGCGTATGCCCCGAATCCAAGGTTTTTGATTGCCGAGCCGCCCGATACGGGCGGCTCTGTTTTTCCTAATGAGCGCCGGACGCACGAAGTCCGCGCGTCCGGCGCTCCGTCTGTCATTTACCACACAGCAGACGCGAACACGGGCGTTTTCCACAGCACCAAAGGCCTGCGGCAGGGCCCCGGACCCGCCAAGCAATGCGCCAAGCCCCGTTCTGCTGAGCTCCGACTCGCTTCGCGCCTGCCGCAGAAGGGTCCCATAGGATGCTGCGTGCATTTTTGCGAGTATTCAGCACGCCAAGCTGTGTCCATACGCATCGGAAGCGTTAATCAACGTCTCCAGGCGCATAAATATTGTGTTTTAGACCAGACATCGCGGTCTGACGGGACGCAGGCACATACTCCGGGGGTGCAACGGCAGGGATCAATAGCTTAGGGGCCCGTGTGTTGCAAGATTGTGGCAGTGCCGACAGCACCACGATGCTGAAAACTCCGTTTTTTGCACGGCGCAGACGGGGGTAGGCACGGGCAAACCCGGACTGAGCTGTTATTTTATGCAAGATGACGATTGTTCTATGCATATTAAGAAGTGCAGTTACCGTACCAAGCTTTTGAACGCTGGTTGCGGCGTATGGACGACCCCAGCTGCGGTGAACAGGCGACCCTACATCACGTTTCCGCCAGCCCGCATCGCCGTTCGCGCGCGGGCGCGCACGATACGAGAGACGGTACTTTTGCCAATCCCGGTATACCGCTCAATCTGACGCACTGTAAAGCCGGCATTGTTCAATCCAACAATAACGGTATCGCGCTGCGCCGGCGGTACAGTTTTAACCCCGTTGAGCGGAACCCCTAGCTCCTTCGCCAACTTGTTGGCAAAGGCGTGGCGTTCCCACTCCGTCTCTTTCATATCGCGCAGCGCCGGTTCGCCGCTGTCGGGCGTCGAAAGCGAATAGGCAATAAAGCCCTCGGCAGAACCAAAGAGCTCAAGCACGCAAGAAGGATCAGAAAATCCCCTCGCGACATCGGCCGCGTCACCGTCGTAAGCGCACAAATGCTCCGGAAAGCTGCTCCAGGGATAACGCTCAATGAGACTGATGCCCGCCTCCTGCGGATCGGCGTGAACGGAGCGAATAGCCTCCATCACCTGCCAGTCGGTATCGAGCGAGCGCCGGTCAAAACGGTTCTGGAACAGATGCCCTGTGCGCCCCGTGCGTTTATTGAACCGCCGCGCGTACGTCAAAAGCAGCCGGTGCATCGCCGCGCTCATCGCGTCCTCGTAATCTGCAAGCACCAGACGCACGTGATTGCCCATAAGGCACCAGGCGATAACCGTCACGCCCGCCTTGCGGCAGCACTCACGCATCAGCTCCAAGAACTCCCACCGGTCTTCATCGCCCTCAAAGATGAGCTGCTTGCCCGTACCGCGGGCACAGACATGGTAAAAGCCGGTAACCGTTCTCCAAACGCGCTGCATGGCGCTCCCTTCGCCGGGATCTGCTTGCCATCCAATACAGCACGATTGAAGCGTGCCATCAAAACATTCACGCAAAACAATTCGCTCGCGCGGCCAAAGGCAGTAAACAGGCGGCGAACGGCACCGTTGCAACAGGTCAACCCCTGCAACGCTTACAAAAGCTGACCAAAAGCTTGCCCAAGACGGACCCCCTCTACGGAAGTGCACGACCACAGAATATAGAGTTAAACCGTTTCAATTGAAAGTTCCGCGCATCTCGCTACGAAAACTGAGCCGTTCGCCGAATATTCCGTGCATTTCGCGGTATTATAGGGGCTGCATGTCATGTCCCTTTCGAAGGGTCGCCCGGCAATCGCCAGCCACGGCCCCCAGACGGGACGCCAACACGATAGAGAGGAGAGGCATGCAGTACTCACAGGAAGTGGAGAACATGTGCCCCGTTGCCAAGGGTGCATACCACGGCCCCGCACCCATCCCCGAGGAGGGCAAGTGGGTCCAGGCTAAGGAGATTTCCGACATCTCCGGTCTTACGCACGGTGTGGGTTGGTGCGCACCTCAGCAGGGCGCCTGCAAGCTCACGCTGAACGTCAAGGACGGCATCATCGAGGAGGCCCTCGTTGAGACCATCGGCTGCTCGGGTATGACCCACTCTGCCGCCATGGCTTCCGAGATCCTTCCCGGTAAGACCATCCTCGAGGCCCTCAACACCGACCTCGTCTGCGACGCCATCAACGTTGCTATGCGTGAGATCTTCCTGCAGATCGTCTACGGCCGCAGCCAGACCGCGTTCTCCGAGGGCGGCCTGCCCGTGGGCGCCTCCCTCGACGACCTCGGCAAGGGCCTTCGCTCTCAGGTCGGCACCATGTTCGGCACCAAGGCCAAGGGCGCTCGTTACCTCGAGCTCGCTCAGGGCTACGTCACCCGCATGGCTCTCAACGACAAGAACGAGATCATCGCTTTCGAGTTCCTGAACCTCGGCAAGTTCACCGACGCCGTCAAGGCCGGCAAGACCCCCGAGGAGGCCATCGCTGGCGCTATGGGCCACTATGGTCAGTGGGAGAACGCTGCCAAGTACATCGACCCGCGCACCGACGAGGAGACTCACTCCGTCGCCAGCGTGTTCCCGGTTCACGAGTAGAAAGGGAGGGAAATAACTATGACTGTTACGTTCGAAGGTTACGAGCGCCGCGCTGACAAGATCAACAAGTGCCTCGCCGACAACGGCATCGCCTCCCTCGAGGAAGCTCTGCAGATCTGCACCGACAAGGGCTTCAACCCGCGTGAGATCGTCAACAACACCCAGTCCATCGCCTTCCAGAACGCCGAGTGGGCCTACACCCTCGGTTGCGCTCTCGCTGTCAAGCGTGGCGCCAAGTCCGCTTCTGAGGCTGCCGCCATCATCGGCGAGGGCATCCAGGCCTTCACCGTTCCCGGCTCCGTCGCCGAGGACCGCAAGGTCGGTCTGGGCCACGGCAACCTGGGCGCTATGCTGCTCTCCGACGACACCGAGTGCTTCGCCTTCCTGGCCGGTCACGAGTCCTTCGCTGCCGCTGAGGGTGCTATCGGCCTGGCTCTGAACGCCAACAAGGCTCGCAAGAAGCCGCTGCGCGTCATCCTCAACGGACTGGGCAAGGACGCTGCTCAGATCATCGCCCGCATCAACGGCTTCACCTACGTGAAGACCCAGTTCGACTACTTCACGGGCGAGCTCAAGGTCGTCGAGACCATCCCCTACTCCGATGGTCCCCGCGCCGCCGTCAACTGCTACGGCGCCGACGACGTCCGCGAGGGCGTTGCCATCATGTGGCACGAGAACGTCGACATCTCGATCACCGGTAACTCCACCAACCCCACGCGCTTCCAGCACCCCGTCGCTGGCACCTACAAGAAGGAGCGCCTCGAGGCTGACAAGAAGTACTTCTCCGTCGCTTCTGGTGGCGGCACTGGCCGTACCCTGCACCCGGACAACATGGGCGCCGGCCCTGCCTCTTACGGCATGACCGACACCATGGGCCGCATGCACTCCGACGCCCAGTTCGCCGGTTCTTCCTCCGTGCCTGCGCACGTCGACATGATGGGTCTCATCGGCATGGGCAACAACCCCATGGTCGGTGCCACCGTCGCCTGCGCTGTCGCCGTCGAGGAGGCCCTCAAGGCCTAATCGCGCCCGCGCGATGCTCATATAGTTGAGCTTTGGAGCCGCTACCCACCCGGGTAGCGGCTCTTTTTGTTTGCGCTGTCGCAGGGTAGCTAATGCCGATATATCAGTTGGGGCGAAATACAAGATGTGATGAGATGGAGCGTCAGAGCGTCCATGACGCCCACCTGCCATATTTGCCCTTTACCGATTTGCCGAGTCTTTGCGGCCCCATTGCCGATCACCCGTGCGACAATGCGCCGGACGAGAAAGGAATCCGATGGAATCGACTGATGTACTGGTAATTGGATCTGGCATTGCGGGCCTTTGCGCCGCCATCGAAGCGGCACGCACGGGTGCAACCGTCACTGTGGCAAGCGCCGGCAAGACTATGAGTGGATCGAGCTTCTTCCCCGGAACCTGGGGCCTAGGGCTTATCGGACCCGTTAACGAAGACGACGAGCAGGACCTCATCGACACCATCCTGGCCGTCGGCGGCGGCGTTGCCGACCCCGAACTCGTCCAAGCGTTCGTCCACGGCATTCCCCAAGCGATTGACTGGCTCGAGCAAGACCTGGGCGTTGAGCTCCAGCGTCCGCAAAGCGCCAAGAGTGCTCAACAAAAGCAATTTATCCCCTGCTTTGACCACAAGACGCGCATGTGGCGCGGCCTCACCCGCAAGCCCCTTGAGGACGCTCTGACGACCTGGATCGAGTCGCTCGGCATTCGCCTGCTCCCCCGCCATGAGCTTATCGACCTTGTTGAGGACACGAACGGCAGAATAACCGGAACCGTACTCTACGACCTTACCGAAAATCGAATCGTGCCCTTTGCTGCCAAGGCCACGGTCATCGCAGCCGGTGGCACAGGCGGCCTGTTCGAGCGCAGCCTTACGTCGGCTGATGTGCTCAGTTCCTCGCAGGCCATCGCGCTGGCGCACGGCGCAACACTTACTAATATAGAGTTCATGCAGATGATGCCCGGCTTCATCGAGCCCAGGCGTAACTTGGTCTTCAATGAGAAAACCTGGCGCTACGTGCACGTAGACCAGCCGGTAGATATTGCCGACGACAAGCTGGACGACCTGCTCGAGCAGCGCTCTGGATATGGTCCCTTCACGTCACGCTTGGCCTCCCGCGCTATCGATCTCGTCATCGATCAGGCAGGTGTCGAAGGCCTGGCACTCCACTACGACTTCCCCCGCGAGGATGTCCCAGAGTTTGTGCAGACCTTTGCCACCTGGCTGCAAGACGAGCACGGCATCGCGCCGACCGACGAGATGCGCGTTGCGATGTATGCCCACGCCGCTAACGGCGGCATCAAGATCGATAAGACCGCGCACACGGGCGTTGAGGGCCTCTACGCTTGCGGCGAGGCGACAGGCGGCATGCACGGCGCCGACCGCATTGGTGGCTTGTCAAGCGCCAACGGCATCGTATTCGGACGTATCGCGGGCGCATCGGCAGCCCTTGCAGCGCAGAAAGAGCCCGAGGCGGCCCTGAAGGCGGATATCACCCTCCCCCAGTACGGCATTGCCGCAACAGATGCCGAACGCCTGACACACAGCCTTAGGCACACGATGAGCACCTTTTGCATGATCAACAGGACCGAAACAGGCCTATCCGAGGCCCTGCAACAGCTTGAAAGCCTGCAAGACGAAGCCACGGCTCTAAATAAGCCACATGCCAACGACAGCGAAATCGCTGCCCTCGCCCGCCTGCAATCGCAGATTCAACTAGCACAGGAAATGGTCAAAGCCATGCGCAAGCGGACCGAAAGCCTGGGTTCGCACTATCGAGCGGACTAAGCCGAGCACCCCTCCAGAGCAGAACACAACTTCTCGATATTAATGGGTCCCGTGAACTCAAAGCGACACAGGGCCCATTCGTGTCCGCGCGGGCAAATATACTCATTCTGAATACGGAGTCGACATAGTCCACGTAGACAAACGAACAGAAAGGAAGAGATATGGACAGCAGGGATATCGAGAAATGGCGTGTCGAACTTGACAGCTACGCCCATGTAGAAGACGGCGTTGAGTATTGGCTCGCACGCGATTTAATGGAACCCCTCGGATACACCCAATGGCGTAATTTTGAGACTGCAGTTAAGAGATCCATGGCATCGTGTGACACCAATAAAATGCCTGTTGCCGCCCATTTTGCTGAGGCCAGCAAAATGGTAGATGCCGGCATCGCCAAACGAGCCGTAAAAGACTACAAGCTGACGCGCTACGCATGCTATTTAATCGCCCAAAACGGAGACCCAAACAAGCCAGAGATCGCGCTCGCCCAGGCATACTTTGCCGTGCAGACGCGCCGCCAAGAGCTCATAGAGCAGCGCTTCGCAGAGATTCAGCGCTTGCAGGCGCGCCACTCGCTATCCGATTCAGAGAAACAGCTCTCGGGTATTGCGTTCAAACGCGGCGTGGACTCCAAAGGATTCGCGATCATCAAGTCGAAGGGCGATGAGGCGTTATTCGGCGGCAGAAGCACGGCGGAAATGAAGCAGCAGCTCGGCGTACCCAAGAGCGCGGCATTGGCGGACAGGTTAGCCGATGTCCTCATCAAAGCAAAGGACCTCACGAACTCGATGACGGCCTTCAACGCCGAGGAACACGACTTGTACGGTCTGGACCAGATCAAACAAGAACACGTCGAGAACAACACGAGCGTGCGTGGCAGCCTCATCGACCGCGGAATTGTTCCCGAGAACCTACCGCCTGCCGAGGATACAAAAAAGCTCGAGCGTCGCGTGAAGGCAGACGAGAAGAAACTCAAGGAGGGTACTGACGGTTTCACCGATCCCCAGGGTAGACTCAATCTGTGAAAGCGGCCGCGCCCTTTCGGGTTCGACCCCATGCGAGGTTAACAAAAAAGCGACCAGCCTAAGCCAGTCGCTTTACCATGCTTTGGTGGGCCGTCAGGGGGTCGAACCCTGGACCTTGGGATTAAGAGTCCCCTGCTCTACCAACTGAGCTAACGACCCGATATCAACACGAAGTAAGAACTGGGGTGGGTAAAGGGACTCGAACCCTCGACCTACGGGACCACAACCCGTCGCTCTAGCCAACTGAGCTACACCCACCGTGTCCTGTGCGCTTCGCGCTCGACTATTATTGCAAGGAACGCCACGCGATGCAAGCCCCAATTTTCAAGAATTTTGAAAAGAGTCTTTCGAGACCATTTCGAGCAAATCCCACCGGTTTCATAGGAGTAAACTTGCCCCACTGCAAATGCTCGAAAGGACCGTCATGAAAGAACTCTCCAACCGCACGGCAACGTTTACCGATTCGGTCATCCGCCGCATGACACGCATCTCCAATAAGTACGGCGCTGTCAATCTCTCGCAGGGCTTCCCTGACTTCGATCCCCCAGCGCAGCTGCTCGATAGCCTCAGCACCATCGCCACCGACCCCAAGCCGCTTTACCACCAGTACTCCATCACCTGGGGCTCCCAGGCCATGCGTGAGGCGCTTGCCGCCAAGCAGGAGCATTTTATGGGCATGTCGGTAAACCCCAACGAGAATATCGTAGTCACCTGCGGCTCCACCGAGGCCATGATGGCCGCCATGATGACGGTTACGAACCCCGGAGACAAGGTCGTCATCTTCTCGCCGTTCTACGAGAACTACGGCGCCGACACGATCCTTTCGGGTGCCGAGCCTATCTACGTGCCGCTCAACCCGCCCACATTCGACTTTGACCGCGAGACACTCGAGGCGGCCTTCCGCGACAACGACCCCAAGGCCATCGTCCTGTGCAACCCTTCCAACCCTTGCGGCAAGGTCTTTACGCGCGAGGAGCTCACCTTTATCGCCGACCTCTGCAAAAAGTACGACACCTACTGCATCACCGACGAGGTGTACGAGCACATCGTCTACGCGCCCCACGAGCACGTCTATATGGCCACGCTGCCCGGCATGTTCGAGCGAACCATCAGCTGCAGCTCGCTGTCCAAAACGTACTCCATCACCGGCTGGCGTCTGGGCTACACCATTGCCCCGGCCCAGATCACCGAGCGCATCAAGAAGGTCCACGACTTCCTCACCGTGGGTGCCGCCGCTCCCCTGCAGGAAGCTGTCGTCACCGCCCTCAACTTCGACGACAGCTATTACCAGGAGGTCCTCGACCTCTACACCGCCAAGCGCGACCTGTTCTGTCAGGGACTCGGCAGCATCGGCCTCACGCACAACGTGCCGCAGGGCGCCTACTACGTCATGATGGACATCTCTGAGTTTGGCTATGACAGCGACCTCGAATTCTGCGAGGACCTCGCGTCTAAGGTGGGCGTGGGCGCCGTGCCCGGCTCGAGCTTCTTCCGCGAGCCCGTCAACCATCTGATTCGTTTCCACTTTGCCAAGCGAGACGAGACGCTTAACGCGGCGCTGGAGAACCTCAAGTCGCTACGTGATAAAATCAAGCCGCGCGGGTAAGGACGGCCCGGCAACTAAAGCAACCAAAGAAGCCCCGCACCGCCCGCCGCGTTGCGAGGCTTCTTTCTATAGCGCTTTCTTAAATAGTTTAGAGCTCTATACTTTAGTCACGGAGCAACTCGTCCCAGAGAGAGGAATACTATGGCAGAACAGCAGCTTATCGGAGCGCTCGAGGCCGGTGGCACCAAGATGGTCTGCGCCACGGGCTATGCGGACGGTACGGTCCTAGAGCGCGAGCAGATCGCGACCACGACCCCGCAGGAGACCGTTGAGGCCGTCAACGCATGGTTTGCCGACAAGGGCATCGCCGCGCTGGGCATCGGCGCCTTTGGCCCCACCGCAGTCAACCCTGCCTCGCCCCAATACGGCAAGATCCTGGAGACGCCCAAAACGGCATGGCGCTACTTTGACCTGCTGGGCACTATCCAAAACGAGCTCAATATCCCCTGCGGCTACGATACCGACGTCAACGTCGCCTGCCTGGGCGAGGTCACGTTTGGTTGCGCCAAGGGCCTCACCGACGTGGTCTACCTGACCATCGGCACCGGCGTGGGCGCCGGCGTGCTCTCGGGCGGTAAGCTCGTGCACGGCATGATGCATCCCGAGGCCGGCCACATCCTGGTCACGCGCGACCCGCGCGACACCATTGGCGAGCACAGCGCCTGCCCCTTCCACGACAACTGTCTCGAGGGCCTCATCGCCGGCCCCGGCGTTAAAAAGCGCTGGGATGGCAAGAGCGCCGGAGACATGGCCGATGACCCGGAGGCCATGGACCTGCTCGCCGGCTATCTGGCACAGGCGCTCATGACCTACACGCTGTGCTACGCGCCGCAAAAGATCATCATCGGCGGCGGCGTGGCCGACCACACCCCCATCGTGCCGCTCGCACGCAAGAAATGTGCCGAAATGCTCAACGGCTATATCGTCACGCCCGAGGTCAACGACATCGATACCTACATTGTCAACAACAGCCTCGAGGGCAAGCAGGGCATCATGGGTTGCCTTGCCCTGGGCGCACAGGCGCTTCAGTAACAGACGCACCCACGGGGCGTGGCGCGCCCAGCAAATCCGACCAATGGAACGACGCCACCACGCCTCATATAAGCCCTCAAATAAAAAAGGCCGCCTAGGACCAAACAATACGTCCTAGGCGGCCTTTTTGGCGTACATCAGCGACCGTAAGAGATATCGGAGCACAACGCCCATTGCCGCTCCACAGCAGTCGATCATCACATCGGTGATCATGCCGGCGCGTCCCGGCACAAAGAGCTGAATCGTCTCGTCGATCGAGGGAATCAGCAGCAGGAACACCGCCGTGGGCAGCAGCACGTCAAAGGTGTGCCGGCCCTCAAAATCAAAAGCGTGCGTTGCCAGGATGCCGAGCACCATATACTCGGTAAAATGCGCGCACTTGCGAACAACAAAGTTGGTCACCCATTCATATGGAAGTCCCACGCCGTGCAGGAAACCGCGGATAGCTTCCATGACCGTTAGACTCAGTGAGCCCGACCCCGAGCCGGGAACCAGCGAATTGCCCCAGATCAAGAGCGCCATCAGGCAGGTCACGACCGCCCATTTTCGATTGATCTTAACCATGCAGAAGTTATGCCTCCGCGCGGAGCGGCGCGAAGCTGGCGGTACCGCCCTCGATAACGCTCAGATAGGCACGGCCCGTACGCTTGGCGGTAGAGGACTGCAGGCGCTCGATCTCTTCCTCGAGGATCTGATTGACGCGCTCGTGACGACGATTTTCCATAATGCCGGCGGCAATAGCCTCGGCCCGCTCGATGCTCTCGCGCGAGATACGGGCGGTATCCTCGGGGAACACAGCGCTGTGACGGCCGACATAGGCGGGAGCAGCAGGCTGAGGGGCAGCGACGGGAGTGGGGACTGCAACAGGAGCGGGCTCGTCAATCTCATCCAGAATCGCGGTGGCGGCGGCCCACATGTCCTCGTGGCCCGAGTAATCGGCCATGGGGACATCGACCTCGAGCGAGGCGTCCGGAAGGTCGCCGGTGTCGATGCGATCTTGGGCATCAATCGATGCGGTGATGGCTGCAGGTTCATCGAGGTCGTCAAGATCGATGTCCGCGGCACCGGAGATGATAGGCATGCTGGCGAGGTTTGCGTTGTACGGCGCAGCCTCAGCCGCCTGCTGCTGAGCAGGAGCGCCCCAAAGCGAGCTCTCGGCGGCACGGCGGGCGGCAACGGCCTCCTCGTCCGCGGTAATGGCTTCATCAACGTACGAATAATCGGCAGAAGCGTTCGCGTCGCCCGAGGTAGCGTTGTAGGCGTTATTGGCTGCCGCGTTGGCAACGAGTGCCACGAAAGCCGCCGTGCTGCCCGCAGGGGCGGCCTGGGAGCCCGACACGGCGCGCGCCGCGGCGGCGATGTCGTCACGATTGAAGGAGCCGGTCTGCCCGCCGTTGGTAAGCTCGTCGATGGCGACTTGATAGACGTCGCGCGAGTGTGCAGGGTCGCAGCTCACCGGCGAATCGTCGTCGAGCATACTGTCGATCATGGACCAAGCCTCGGCCTCGTCCATAGCATCTGCGGCTCGAGCGATGGTAGGGACACCATCATCGGCATGACGGCGCTGGAACGCACCAGTCAGGCCGGAAAGGAATGCCGAGGTAGACTGCTCAGCCTGAGCCTGAGAAGCAGAAGCCGCAGCGTAAGGAGTCGCATCCTGCTGCTGAGCCGGAATCGAGGCGGTCTTGAACTCACTTTGATGTTGATTGAGATTGGCAGCACCGCCCATGGCATCGGGCTGGAACAGACGCTCTTCACGCTGCGCACGGTACTCGGAGATGCCCAGCGAGGCGGCATAGATACCCACGCCCGCCACCGCGCCCACGGCGAAGGGAACCGCACCCGCCACGACCGTCTCGTTCACCGACGAAAACGGCAGCGTCGCGGCATACATAACCACGGGGGCGGCCAGGCCGATCCCGCACGAAAGTCCGGCAAGGACTGCTCGTTGTGTTGCATCAGAAGAAGCCATGAGCTCTCCCCATCTTCCAGCACCCAAATCGCATCATTCAGTTGGCTGCGCGAGAGAAGATGAAGCGGGGCTATGCCCCAAAGCAACGGTATATGGTTCGTTTCATCTGCGTTTTCCGTCGCGAAGCTTAAAAGCTATTATGCGAAACCGCCCTGTCGATTGCAAGCGACGATGTCGGATTGAAACGGGAAACCTGCTGCTTGCCAGTCTTATGGTCGATAACTGGCGCCGAGTGGCGATATAAAAAGGGCCGAGGCGCAAGCCCCGACCCTTCATCGCGCCGGCAATAACGCCGCGTGCGGTTGACGACTTAGAACGTCTGCTCGTAGTCGCTATGCTTTTTGGCCGAACGCACCAGGAACTCCTGGTTGGTGTTGGTGCCCTTGAGGCCCTTGATAAACGATGCGGCCGCGCGCTCGGTATTGTTCATGCCGGCGAGGATGCGACGCAGACCAAAGACAAACGGGCGCATCTGCTCGTCGACCAGCAGGTCCTCGTTGCGCGTACCCGAGGCAACAGGGTCGATGGCCGGGAAAATGCGGCGATCGGCCAGGTCGCGGTCGAGCTTGAGCTCCATGTTGCCGGTACCCTTGAACTCCTCAAAGATGACCTCGTCCATCTTGGAACCGGTATCGATGAGTGCGGAGGCCAGGATGGTGAGCGAGCCACCGTTCTCGATATTGCGGGCTGCACCCAGAAAACGCTTGGGCGGATACAGTGCCGCCGAATCAACGCCGCCCGAAAGGATGCGGCCTGAGGCGGGCGCCGCCAAGTTGTAGGCGCGGGCAAGACGCGTGATGGAGTCGAGCACAACTACAACATCGCCGCCCAGTTCCACGATGCGCTTGGCGCGCTCGATGACGAGCTCTGCCACGCGAGTGTGGTTGTCGGCGGGCATATCGAAGGTCGACGCCACAACCTCGCCCTTGATGGAACGCTGCATATCGGTGACCTCTTCGGGACGCTCGTCGACGAGCAGGCAAATGAGGTGCACCTCGGGGTTGTTAATCGAGATAGACTGGCAGATTTTCTTGAGGATCGTCGTCTTGCCGGCCTTAGGCGGGGACACAATCAGGCCGCGCTGACCCTTGCCGATCGGCGACACGATGTCGATGGCACGACCGGTAATGGAATCCTTGCCATGCTCCATGCGCAGCGGCTCGTTGGGATAGACCGGGGTGAGGTCACCGAACTTGGGGCGGTTGCGAATCTGCTCGGGGTCTAGACCGTTGACGGTCGTGATTTTGGCGAGGCCGGCGCGCTTGTCGCCGCCGCGCGAAGGACGCAGCGAGCCCTCGATGACATCGCCCGTGCGCAGACGCGCGGAACGGATGAGGTATGCGGGCACGAAGGCGTCGTCGTTGGACTTCATGTAGCCATGGGCGTGGATGATGCCGGAGCTGTCTGGGCGAATCTGCAGAATGCCCTTGATATCGCGGAAACCCTCGGCCTTTGCGGCGGTGACGTAGATCTCCTCGACGAGCTCGGCCTTCTTCTTGCCGGTCGTCTCGATCTCGAACTCCTTGGCCTTCTCGCGCAGCTCGGCGACCTTCATGGCCGCGAGCTCCTCGCGCGAAAGCGTGGGCTCAGTCGGAGCGGCATTGCGCTCCTTATTGCGCTGCTTGCGGTCGCGCTGACGGTTGCGGCGATCGTTGTTACGCTCGTCCTTGCGCTCGTTGCGGTCATTACGCTCGTCGTTGCGCTTGTGCTGACGGCGGTTGGGGCGAGCGCTCTCTTCGGTCTCGACGGGGGCGGTGCCATCGGTTGCGGAGGCGTCTTCGTTAGCCGAAGCATCATCGCTGGCCTCGGCATTGGAATCGCCCTGCGGCTCGGCCTCGGCATGCTGCTCGACGGCCTTGGCCTTAGCGGACTTCTTGCGACCGCGCTTGGGCTTCTCGGACGCAGACTGTTCGACGTCTTGGGGCTCGGCGGCATCAGTCGATGCATCGGCGGTCGTCTCGGCGGAAACCTCGGACGCACCCTTCTTGGCAGCCTTGGCCTTGGACGTGCGCTTAGCAGCAGTACGATGGCTGCGACCAGGACGGACGTCGGCGGGCTCGACATCGGCAGAAACGGCCTCGGAAGTCGTAGCATCCTGGACGGGCGCGTCGGCAGCGGTTGCA
>ENA-ORTF01003159-ORTF01003159.1-human-gut-metagenome-genome-assembly--contig:-NODE-3159-length-14767-cov-16.568923_pt1 | contig 14767 bp, 7 predicted proteins | sample MGYA00241908_ERZ509180 | MGnify/ENA primary metagenome ERZ509180 (study PRJEB26280, sample SAMEA2338814) | human gut metagenome | biome: human gut; feature: human-associated habitat; material: faeces... | reverse complement strand
CCCATCAGCTCTCCGGCGGCCAGCAGCAGCGGGTGGCCATCGCCCGTGCGCTGGCCCTCCACCCGGACATCCTCTGCTTCGATGAGCCGACCAGCGCCCTCGACCCCGAGCTGACCGGCGAGGTCCTCCGCGTCCTGCGCGACCTCGCCGACCGCAAGACCACCATGATCATCGTCACCCACGAGATGCACTTTGCCCGGGACGTGGCCGACCGCATCCTGTTCATGGACGGCGGCGTCGTGGTGGAGGAAGGCCCGGCCCGCCAGCTCATCGACCACCCGCAGGAGGAGCGCACGAAGCAGTTTTTGGCGCATTACGCGGAATAAGCTCTCATGGGAGAGGGCTTGCCCTCTCCGTCATTGCTTCGCAATGCCACCTCTCCCATAGGGAGAGGCACTGGCGTGCCGGTCAGGCCCACGCGGGACGAGCAAAGTTTGATTTTATCGGAAACAGTAGTGCCCTGCTACAGAGGGCAGCAGCTTCGGGACAATATCCCTTGTCAAGCTGTTGTGAATCTCTGTAACAGGGCACTATATTTTATGCCATATTGAGCTTTCAGCGTCCAGCGGAAAGTGGCCCGGCACGCCAGTGGCTCCCCCTTTGGGGGAGCTGGCGCGAAGCGCCTGAGAGGGCAAGCCCGCTGCGGGGAGAGCTGTCACCGAAGGTGACTGAGAGGGCTACTCACGCCGAAAACACCCCCATTCGCGCAGGTTTTATTGACATCCTCTTGATTTTTTGGTAAATTTGCATCAAGAAAGACCGGTTCTCGAACGACGAACAGACCAGAGGAGGACAGACTATGAGACTGAAAAGCGCACTCCGGCGGGGCGTAGCCGCCGCCGTCATCGCGGGCATCGTGGTAAGCTCCGGCATCCCGGCCTATGCGGGAACATGGGACATTGCCGACGGCGACATCACCGTGAAGGCGGGCGACGCCGAGGGGCCGAACAACGTCAAGCAGGGCGATAACGACTTCGTAAAAGATGAGGGAGACACCGTCATCACCGGCGAGTCGAAGGAGCATACCGTCACCATCGACACCTCCGAGGGCAACGTGGACGTCACCTTCGACGACCTGAAGATCGACGTCAGCGGCAAGAAGGAGGGGGATGGCAGCGGTGACAGCCCAGTCGATGCGGGCAAAGCCGCCGTCACCGTGCAGGGCGACCACGATGCGACCATCGAGCTGGACGGCAAAAACGAGCTGAAGAGCGGCAGCTACAATGCGGGCCTCGAGAAGAACGGCCACGAGTCGGAGGGCACCCTGACCATCAAGGACGACAAGGGCAAGGACGGCTCCCTCACCGCTGAGGGCGGCGACGGCGGCGGCGCAGGCATCGGCGGCGGAAAGGAGAGCACCGGCAGCAGCATCACCATCCGGGGCGGCACCATCGAGGCCGTGGGCGGGAGCAGCGCGGCAGGTATCGGCGACGGCGCATACCGCGCGTCGGACGACACCGACGACCCGAACCCGGGAAAACTCTACATCTGCGGCGACGCCGAGGTGACGGCCAAGGCGGGGAGTCAGATGATGACGGACGCCAAGGCCCCGGCCATCGGCGGAACGTACGGCGAAGTGCCCACGGAGTCCCTTTCTGACGCCGACCACAAGGTAACGGGAGGACGCCTGACCCGCTACGGCCCCGACGGCACCGTGATAGAGGGGATGGGCTACGACTACACCTCCACCCCCACGCCCCAGCCGGAGGAGGACGAGGACGACGACGATGACGACCCGCCCCCGGCGCAGGAGAACGCCCCCGAACCCCTGCCCGGCGGTATGGTGGTCAAGGGCTTCTTCGCCGACCGGGTCACCATCCAGCGGCTGGACCTTTCGGGGGTCACGGAAAGCGGCATCGGCCCCATGGTCGGCAGCGTAAAGGCCTCCGACGCCGGAGAGGATCTCACCTCGAGGGGTGCGGTGCTTATTGAGAGCGCCGCCCCCCGCTCCACCGTCACCACCGACATCCCCAGCCTCCGGGAGGACGGCGTGGAGGACATCTTCTTCCGGTATCAGGACACCATGACCCACTATAGCGTGGACAAGATGGCCGACGCGGCGGGCGAGGACGCTGACGTGGAGCTGAAGCAGAACAGGGAGGACATCAGCCTCCGGCTGGACGGCGAGACGCGGGATGACCTGTCGGAGCGCTTTCGGGAGTTGTGGATACCAGAGGTGGAGGAGTGGCTGATATTGACCCACGAACACGAAGAGGTAGAGCGAAAAACGAGTGAAGAGCTCAGACGTGAACTCGACGAATTACTGAAACAAAAGCGGGAGATGGGCTTCCAATTTGCGAAAAAAAGGGCCGACCACCCGAGTTTGGATTGGTGGCTCGAGCCTGCGAGAGAGGAAACGGTAAAGCAAAAAACGAGTGAAGAACTCAGACGTGAACTCGACGAATTACTGAAACAAAAGCGGGAGATGGACTTCCAACTCGCGAAAAAAAGGGCCGACCACCCGAGTTTGGATTGGTGGCTCGAGCCTGCGAGAGAGGAAACGCCGAGGATCGGGCTTGACGAGTCCCTGAAACAGCTGGCTTCCCAATTTGAGGCCATCGCTCCCGAGGAGGATAAGAAGCCACTGCTCGTTCCGGTCTACTCCCCTCGCACGGAGCGCCTGAGCCGCAGCGACGGCATTGCATGATACACAGAACGAAAGGAGACGTACTATGAGACTGAAAAGCGCACTCCGGCGGGGCGTAGCCGCCGCCGTCATCGCGGGCATCGTGGTAAGCTCCGGCATCCCGGCCTATGCGGCCCGGTGGGACATCGCCGACGGCGACATCACCGTGAAGGCGGGCGACGCCGAAGGCACGAACAGGGTCACACAGGGCGAAAAGGATGTGGAGGACACCGACACCGTCATCACCGGCAAATCAGACGAGAACACCGTCACCATCGACACCTCCGGCGGCGACGTGGACGTCACCTTCGACGACCTGAAGATCGACGTCAGCGATAAGGGCGAAGCTGCTGTCCGGGTCGAGGGCAATGGAGATGCGACCATCGAGCTGGACGGCAAAAACGAGCTGAAGAGCGGCAGCTACAATGCGGGCCTCGAGAAGGACGGCCACGAGCCAGAGGGCACCCTGACCATCAAGGACGACAAGGGCAAGGACGGCTCCCTCACCGCCGAGGGCGGCGATGGCGGCGGCGCAGGCATCGGCGGCGGAATGGAGAGCACCGGCAGCAACATCAAGATCACCGGCGGCACGATAGAGGCCGTGGGCGGCGAGGGCGCTGCCGGTATCGGCGGCGGTGTGTACGGCCAGAGCCGCGACATCGAAATTTCCGGCGGCAAGGTGTCGGCCACGGGCGGCGATATGGATGAAAAACTGGATCCCTCCCGCCCCGGCGCGGCTGGCATCGGCGACGGCGCAGGCACGGAAGGCCGCGAGATAGACCCGGATGCGCCGCCCAGCAACCCCGACAACCCCAATCACATCATCATTTCCGGCGACGCCGAGGTGGAGGCCAAGGCGGGCGCAAGCACCGGCGGCAAAACTGCGGCCATCGGCGGCGGAGATGTCGGCGAGATCCCCAATGACGCCCTCTCCAGCGGCCACAACGGCAGTCTGACCCGCTACGACCCCGACGGGAACAAGAAGGAGGACTACAGCTACGACCGGCGGACGCCCTCCCAGCCGGAGCAGCCGGACAAGCCGGAGCAGCCGGACAAGCCGGACAAACCGGACAAGCCGGACAAGCCGGACAAGCCGGAACAGCCCGATGATACCGAGAACAACGACGACGAGGACGACGCTCCGGACACGCAGGCTGGCGAGGTGCCGGGCCGTGTGAAGCAGATGTACGAGGCCATGGGCGTGATCACCCATCCGGATGGCACACAGGAGCTTGCAGATGTGACCACGGCAGAGTATGACCCGGTCAACAAGGTCCTGCGCTTCGATGCCCACGGTTCGCTCTTTTGGATGACAGGCGACTCGCTGCGGGAGCTTGCAAAGGAGGTCGATGAACTCCGCGTCCGATTCCTTGATGGGGAAGGGCAGGAGATGGAGGCAGTCATTCCGCTGGCCCGGATCAAAGATCTGGTCGGCGCGAAGGGTGCGTTCGAATTCGGGCTGTACCATGAAGGAATTTATAGATTCCATGTTGTCGGGCAGACAGGATATGATAGAGAAATGTTCTCGCGTGAGAGAGAAAAGTTCTTGTATGAGAATGTCTTGCGCGAAAACGGCAAGGAACTGGTCCTCGTGTACCACGTTGGCGATGAGGAAGAGAAAGCACAGGAGACTGCCCGGGTGGAGGAGGCCATCGCCCGCCGCAGGCAGGAGAAAGAGCAATGGTGGGGAGTTGTCATCTCCGGTCTGGAAGGCGGCTCCCTGAGCGGACAGCCCGGGCTGACTCAGCCGGGAACGGGTGCCGTCGGTGACCTCAGCGGGCTGACGACTCTCTCGCCGGACAGCCTTACCACGGCCCAGCAGCCGAAGCAGCCCGCCTCCGACCAGACGGTGTGGAAGACATTTACCGGTAACATCGTGAAGCTCGCGGGCGGGAAGCAGGACAGCAAGAAGGACGACCCGGCCCCCTCCGTCGGTGACCTCAGCGGCCTCCCGACTCTCTCGCCGGACAGCCTCACCACGGCCCCGCAGCCGGAGCAGGCCGCAGCCCCCGGGCCGGAAGACTCCATCCGGATACCGCTTCTTGAGGACGAGGAAAAGATAACCATTCAGCCTTTCACGGAGAAGACCCCGGCGGAGGAACAGACCGATACTGCCGGCCCTCGCGGCCAGCAGGGCAGGCGGGATGACTCCGCCCGGCAGACCGAGGCAGGCCCTCGCGGCCAGCAGGGCAGACGGGATGATTCCGCCCAGCAGACCGAGGCAGGCCCTCGCGGGGCACAGGCAGGCAGAGACGGCGATAAGACCGGCGAACCCCGCGGCCCTCGGGGCCGGCACGCGGGACGCGGAAACTGACCTGAGCACAATCACCAAAAACCGCCGATAGAAAATAGCAATGTTGTACGAAGAAATCTGCCCAAAACCCCTTGCAAAATCACGATGAGCTGAGTATAATACCACTCATGAAACGCAAAACGTCCTGCCCCTCGTCCGGCAGGGCGTTTTTGTCGGCAAAAATCCGGCAAAGAAATGTTAAGTAACCGCCCGGGGAGGGGCTTTGTATGACAAAAGACATGACACAGGGCAGCCCGCTCAGGCTCATCCTTGCCTTTGCGGTGCCGCTGATGCTGGGCAGCCTGTTCCAGCAGTTCTACAATCTGGCCGACACCATCATCGTGGGCCGCTTCGTGGGCGTGGATGCGCTGGCGGCGGTGGGCAGCGTGGGCGGCCTGAACTATCTGGTGCTGGGCTTCGTCAACGGCATCGCCTGCGGCTTCTCCATCCCCATCTCGTGGACCTTCGGCGCGAAGGACTACCGCGAGATGCGGCGCTACACCGCCAACACCGTCTGGCTGAGCCTCTTTTTCGCCGCCGTGCTCACGGTGGTGACGGTGGCCCTGACCCGGGCGGTGCTGGTCTGGACCAATACCCCCGACAACATCATCGACATCGCGGACATCTACATCCGCACCATCTTCTGGGGCATCCCCTTCACCCTGCTGTACAACGTCACCAGCGCCCTCATGCGTGCGCTGGGCGACAGCAAGCGGCCGCTGTACTTCCTGCTGGTGGCCAGCGTGCTGAACATCGGTCTCGACCTGCTCTGCATCCTCATCTTCCGGATGGGGGCCTTCGGCGCGGCCTTCGCCACCGTGTTCAGTCAGGCGGTGGCGGGCATCGGCAGCCTCGTCTACATCGTCCGCCACTACCCGGAGCTGAAGTGGAGCGGGGAAGAGGGCCGTCTGAGCGCCAGCCACTGCCTCAAGCTCTGCAATATGGGCATCCCCATGGGCTTGCAGTGCAGCATCACCGCCATCGGCAGCGTCGTGCTGCAGGGCGCGGTGAACGGTCTGGGCAGCAGCATCGTGGCCGCGCAGACCGCAGGCGGCAAGGCGGCCCAGTTCCTCTCGGTGCCGCTGGAGAGCATCGGCACCGCCATGACCACCTACGCCAGCCAGAACATGGGCGCCCACGACCTGAAGCGTGTGGACAAGGGCGTCACCACCGCGCTGGGCATCGGCTGCGTCTACAGCGTGGTCTCCTTCCTCATCCTGCGGGTGATGGACGTGCCCCTCATCAGCCTCTTCCTCGAGAGCAGCGAGGTGGAGATCATGGCCAACGCCCGGAGCTTCATCTTCTGGAACAGCCTCTTTTACATCCCGCTGGCCGTCCTCATCATCTACCGCTACACCATTCAGGGTCTGGGCTACTCGGGCCTTGCCATGTTCGCAGGTGTGGCCGAGATGGTGGCCCGCGTCATGGTGGGCTGCTGGTTCGTGCCCCTCTGGGGCTACTTCGCGGCCTGCATCGCCAACCCCGTGGCATGGTTCTTCGCCTGCTTCTTCCTCATCCCGGCCTACTTCGCCGTCCGCAAGCGCCTGACGAAGGAGCTTGCCGCAGCGCGGGTGGAGGATTGAGGGGAGCTGCCCGCCAGCATCCTAGCCCTCTCAGTCACCTTCGGTGACAGCTCTCCCAGAGGGAGAGCCATTGGCAGGCCGGTCAGGCCCACGCGGGACGAGCAAAGTTTACTCTATCCGAAAACAGTAGTGCCCTGCTACAGAGGGCAGCAGCTTCGGGACAATATCCCTTGTCAAGCTGCTGTGAATCTCTGTAGCAGGGCACTATCTTTTATGCCATATTGAGCTTTCAGCGGTCAGCGGAAAGTGGCCCGGCACGCCAGTGGCTCCCCCAAAGGGAGAGCCTTCAAAGCTCCCCCCATATTTACAAATCCCCCCAAAACCGCTATACTATATATAGTTGTGTCAAAATGAGGAGGCGGAACGATGGAGCGGGAGCTGGAACAGCTGGAAGGCACGGTGGAGGACATCATCTACCAGAACGAGGACAACGGCTACACCGTGTTCGAGGTATCGGGCGGCGGTGTGGTAACGGTGGTCTGCGGCGTGGTGGGGGAGCTTCATGCAGGGGAGAGCGTCGTCTGCCGGGGGCGGTACGAGAACCACGCCACCTATGGGCGGCAGTTCCACGCGCAGGAGTGCGAGACCGATATGCCCAAAGACCTCGAGGCCGTCTATGCCTTCCTCGCCAGCCGGTCGCTGCCCTACATCGGCGCACGGACGGCGGACAAGATCATCGACAAGTTCGGCGCGGCGGCGCTGGAGGTCATCGCCAACGATCCCGCCCAGCTCACCCTTATCCCGGGCATCTCAGCGGACAAGGCCGACCGCATCCAGCAGGAGTTCAAGCGGATGTTCGGGATGCGGGAGCTGATCGCCTATCTGGCCCAGTTCGAGATCAGCCCCCGCCGGGCGATGGAGGTCTTCCGCACCTTCGGCCCGGGGGCCATGACGGCCATCCAGCAGAACCCCTATCTGCTCTGCGGCGAGCCGCTTCAGCTGGACTTCCGCCACGCCGACAGCATCGCCCAGTATTACCAGATGGAGGGGGACTGCGCCCAGCGGCTGGAAGCCGCCCTCCTGCGCACCCTCCGCCACAACGCGGGCAACGGCCACACCTGCCTGCCCCGCGCCCAGCTGCTGGCCACGGCCTCGAACTTCATCCACCAGCCCCCCGAAAAGCTGGACGAGGCCCTCGCCCGCTGCCTCGGGGCGGAGACGCTGGCGGAAAAGACCTTCGACGGCACGGAATATATCTACCTGCCCGACCTTCTGGCCGCCGAGCAGGACATCGCCGACCGTCTGGCCCTGCTGACGAAGCGGGGGAAGCAGACGGCCCACGGCCTCGACAAGAACATCCAGATCTTAGAGCTGGCGCAGGGCTTCGCCTACGCGCCCCTGCAGCGGGAGGCCATCCGGAAGGCCATGACCGAAAACTGCCTCGTCCTCACCGGCGGCCCCGGCACCGGCAAGACCACCACCGTCAACGCCATCCTGCAGCTTCTGGAAGATCAGGCCGAGCGGGTGGCCCTCTGCGCCCCCACGGGCCGGGCCGCCAAGCGCCTGAGCGAGCTGACAGGCCGCAAGGCCTCCACCATCCACCGTCTGCTGGAGGTGGACTACACCGGCGGCGTGGTCAGCTTCATCCACAACGACAAGAACCTCCTCAAATGCGATGTGGTCATCCTCGACGAGATGAGCATGGTGGACGTCAGGCTGTTTCAGGCCCTCATCGCGGCCCTGCGGTACAGCTGCCGCATCATCATGGTGGGCGATGCCGACCAGCTGCCCAGCGTCGGCCCGGGCAACATCCTCGGCGAGGTCATCCGCTCGGGGCTGGTGCCCACGGTCTGCCTCAACGAGATCTTCCGGCAGGCGGCCCAGAGCCTCATCGTGGAGAACGCCCACCACATCATCTCGGGCGAGCCGCTGAAAAAGGGCGGCAAAACGGACGATTTCTTCTTCCTTGAGTCGGACGGTGACGCGGCGCAAAAGCTCGTCTGCGACCTCGTGACCACCCGCCTGCCCCGCAGCTACCAGTTCGACCCGGTGAAGGACATTCAGGTGCTCTGCCCCACCAAGCTCGGCCCCACCGGCACGCAGGCCCTCAACGTGGAGCTGCAGGCCCTGCTCAACCCGCCCCAGAAGGGCAGGCCGGAATTGCAGAGCGCGGCCCGGGTCTTCCGGGTGGGCGACAAGGTGATGCAGGTGCGCAACAACTACGAGATCACATGGCAGCGCATCGGCGGAGAGCAGGGGGTAGGGGCGTACAACGGCGACATCGGCATCGTGGAGTCCATCGACCCCCGCAGCCGCTCGATGGTGGTGCGGATGGACGACCGGCGGCTGGTCTACCCCGCCGAGAACCTCAACGAGCTGGAGATCGCCTATGCCATCACGGTGCACAAGAGTCAGGGCAGCGAGTTCCCGGCGGTCATCCTCCCGGCGGCGCAGGTGCCGCCCCGCCTGTGCTACCGCAACCTCTTCTACACCGGCGTCACCCGGGGCCGGAAGCTCTGCATCGTGGTGGGCCGCCGGGACGTCGTCAACCGGATGATGTCCAACGTCCGCCAGAACCTCCGCTACAGCGGCCTCGCGGCCCTGCTGGCGGAGGCTCTGCCGTCGGAGCAGGAAAGATAAAAGAGGATTGACAGGCGGCCTGCCCGTGAGCCACAGGCGGGGATAACCTCTCCGTCACGCCTGACGGCGTGCCACCTCCCCTATCGAGGGGAGGCCTTGGCATACCGGAAAGTTTCGCCTTTACCCGGAAAGTTTCCCTCTTCGCCAGAGGCTCCCCTACAAGGGGAGCTGGCGAGGAGCCTGCGACGAGACTGAGAGGTTGTACGAAGGACAGCCTGCCCGTGCGTCGCCGCAAAGCCCCCGCAGAGGGTTTCTTTTTCCCCTCAGATATGCTATACTATAATGTGTTTTGATGACCCTCGCCCGGAGATGGGCGATCGCAATAGAGAATGGGGCAGCAGAGAAAGGAATTCACGACTATGGCACAGAACGACATCGGTATCGATCTTGGTACGACGACTATTATCATCGCGCAGGAGGGGCAGGGCGTCGTCCTCAACCAGCCCAGCGTAGTGGCGGTGGACACCCGCAAGAACTGCGTGCTCGAGGCAGGAGACAAGGCCCTCGCAATGGTGGGCCGCACGCCCAACTACATCTCCGCCATCTTCCCGCTGAAGGACGGCGTCATCAGCGACCACACCATGACCCGCGAGCTGATCTGCCGCTTCGTCAATCAGGTCTACAGCTCCCACATGGTCAAGCCCCGGGTGGCCGTCTGCGTGCCCGCCGCCATCACCGGCATCGAGAGCGACGCCGTGGTGGAGGCCGTCATGGCCGCCGGTGCCCGTCAGGTCTACCTCATCGATGAGCCGATCGCCGCCGCCCTCGGCTCCGGCATCGACATCACCGTCCCCGATGGCCGGATGATCATCGACATCGGCGGCGGCACCACCGACATCGCCGTGCTGAGCCTCGGCGGCAAGGTCAAGGCCACCAGCGTCCGCGTCGCGGGCAACCACTACGACGAGGAGATCCTCAAGTTCGTGCGCAACAAGTTCAGCATCGCCATCGGCCAGCGCACCGCTGAGAACCTGAAAAAGAACGTGGCCTGCTGCCCCCAGAAGGCCGACTTCAACGAGACGATGGAGATCAAGGGCCGCAGCCTGCTCACCGGCCTGCCCGTCCGGGTCAACGTCTCCACCGCCGACCTCTACGAGCCGGTCATGCGCCTGAGCGAGCAGATCGGCACCGCCGCCCATCAGGTGCTGGAAAAGACGCCCCCCGAGCTGGCCGGTGACATCTACCGCAACGGCGTCGTCCTCACGGGCGGCGGCGCACAGCTCCACGGCCTGCCCGAGTACCTCAGTCAGGAGCTGAAGGTGGAGGTGACGGTCTCGCCCGACCCCGTCAACTGCGTGGCGCTGGGCACGGCCATGAGCCTGCGGATGGGCGACAAGCTGGAGACCGGCTTCACCGACGCCACCCCCCGCATGGGCCGCCGCTGAGGGCTTGTTCACAGTCTGGTGAAGAAGAACATGATTTTTGTTCATAGTTGTTGAATCGACCCGGAAAATATTGTATAATACTTTCAAATCGGTTTTTGCTGTCCGCCCGGCGGTCGGCAAAGAAAAAAGTAACTAGGAGGAAGACCATGGATTTAGGTTATGATGTGATCGTTACCATAACCGGTATTGTGCTGGTGTTTTTGATCCTCGTCCTGCTGATGGCCATCATCACGCTGGAGGGCAAGATCTTTGACGCCATGAACAGCAAGAAGGCAGCCGCCAAGGCTGCGTCTGCTGCAAAACCGGCTGCTCCTGTGAAACAGGCCGCTGCGCCCGCTGCCGCACCCGCAAAGGCTGCTGCCCCGCAGGTGGAGGCAGGCATCCCCGGCGACGTTGTGGCAGCCATCATGGCAGCCATCTACTCTATGGGCAACGGCAAGTACGTGCTGAAGGCAGTCCGCCGCGGCAAGAATGGCTGGGGCAAGGCTGGCGTCAACGACACTACCGCGCCCTTTTAACACAGGAGGAAAAACATGACTCAGTTTATTGATACTCTGGTCGGTATTTTCCAGAGTTCCGGCTTTGCCCGGTTCGGTGAGCCGGGCGGTATGCTCTACGCCGTGATGATCTGCGTGGGCTGCTTCCTGCTCTACCTTGCGATCGTCAAGGAGTTCGAGCCTCTGATCCTGCTGCCTATGGCCTTCGGCATGATCCTGGCCAACCTCCCCGGCAGCGGCGTCATCCATATGCAGTATTTCGTCGGTGACGGCCTCGAGCACCCGATGTGGATCGAGATCCTGAACAACGGCGGTCTGGCCGATATGCTCTACATGGGCGTCAAGCTGGGCATCTACCCGCCGCTGATCTTCCTCGGCATCGGCACCATGACCGACTTCGCCCCCCTGATCTCCAACCCCAAGAGCCTGCTGCTGGGCGCTGCCGCTCAGTTCGGCATCTTCGGCACCTACATGGGCGCTCGTCTGCTGGCCGCGACCGGTCTGGTGGACTTCACCCAGAAGCAGTCTGCCGCCATCTCCATCATCGGCGGCGCAGACGGCCCTACCGCTATCTTCGTCACCTCCCGTCTGGCTCCTGAGCTGCTTGGCTCCATCGCCGTCGCGGCCTACAGCTACATGGCTCTGGTGCCCGTCATCCAGCCCCCCATCATGAAGGCTCTGACCTCCAAGAAGGAGCGTACCGTCGTGATGAAGCAGCTGCGCACCGTGACCAAGACCGAGAGGATCATCTTCCCCATCATGGTCGCCATCATCGTCTCCCTCATCGTGCCCGATGCCGCCGTTCTGGTCGGTATGCTGATGCTGGGCAACCTGATGAAGGAGTGCGGCGTCGTGGACCGTATCCAGAAGACCGCTGGCAATGAGCTGATGAACATCATCACCATCTTCCTTGCCCTGTCCGTCGGCTGCACCACCTCCGCCAACACCTTCCTGAACAACCGCACCCTGTTCATCATCGTGCTGGGCCTCATCGCCTTCTCCTTCGGCACCGCTGCCGGTGTCATCTGCGGCAAGATCATGTACATCCTCACTGGCGGTCAGGTCAACCCCCTGATCGGCTCCGCAGGCGTTTCCGCTGTGCCTATGGCTGCCCGCGTCTCTCAGAAGGTGGGCCAGAGCGAGAATCCCTCCAACTTCCTGCTGATGCACGCCATGGGCCCCAACGTGGCCGGCGTCATCGGCTCTGCCGTCGCTGCTGGTATCCTTATCAACATCTTCGGCTAAGCATTTCCTGAATATCTCCGCTCCATCGTGGTATTTTCCGCGATGGGGCGGTTTTTGTTTTGGGGCTTCTGGAATCGTCTGAAAAGCTGCCCTCTTCGCCAGAGGCTCCCCTACTAGGGGAGCTGTCGAGCGATAGCGAGACTGAGAGGTTGTACGGAGGTGAGCCTGACCGTGAGCCGCAGCGGAACGAAACCTCTCCGTCACGCCTGCGGCGTGCCACCTCCCCTATCGAGGGGAGGCCTTGGCATACCGCAAAGTTTCGTCTTCAACTGGAAACTTTCCCTCTTCGCCAGAGGCTCCCCTACAAGGGGAGCTGGCGAGGAGCCTGCGACGAGACTGAGAGGTTGTACGAAGGACAGCCTGCCCGTGCACCGCCGCAAAGCCCCCGCAGCTCTACCCGACGAGTTTCCTCTTATTATGTACAACTTTTTCGAAATGTGATATACTATAAATCAAGTGGTTTATCCAGAAATGAACGAAAAGAACAGGTGAAACAATGGCAACAGATCTCGCACAACAATTCTGCGCTTTGCGTGATACCTATATCGAAAAGCAGTTCGGACGGCTGAACGAGATGCAGCGGCAGGCGGTGTTCACCACCGACGGCCCGCTCCTCATCCTCGCGGGGGCAGGCAGCGGCAAGACCACTGTGCTGGTCAACCGCATCGCCAACCTCATCCGCTTCGGCTCGGCCCACGGCTCGAAATGGACGCCCCGGGAGGTCACGGAGGAGGACGTGAAGGCCCTGCGCACCGCCATCATGACCGGCACCGACGCCCCGGTGTGGCTGGACGGGATGCTCCGCCAGAACGCCGTCCGCAGCTGGAACGTCATGGCCATCACCTTCACCAACAAGGCCGCCGGAGAGCTGAAAGAGCGCCTGCGCCGGATGCTGGGCGGGGAAGAGGGGGATGAGGTCTTCGCCTCCACCTTCCACTCCGCCTGCGTGCGCATCCTCCGCCGCTGGGCCGAGGAGATCGGCTACCCCCGCAGCTTCACCATCTACGACACCGACGATGCCCAGCGGGTCATGAAGACGGTGTACAAGGAGCTGAGCGTGGACGACAAGTTCTTCCCCATCAAGAGCGCCATCAACCAGATGAGCCGCTGGAAAGACCAGCTCATCAGCCCCGAAGAGGCCCTGCGCACCCCCGCCCGGGACACCAAGGGCGCCCTCGCGGCCAAGGTCTACGCCGCCTACGAGCGGAAGCTCAAAGAAGCTGGTGCTTTCGACTTCGACGACCTCATCTACCAGACGGTCATCCTGCTGTCGGAGCACGAGGACGTCCGTGAGTTCTACCAGAACAAGTACAAATACCTGCTGGTGGACGAGTATCAGGACACCAGCGTGGCCCAGTTCCGCCTCGTCAGTCTCCTCACCGGCCCGGAGAAGAACATCTGCGTTGTGGGCGACGACGACCAGAGCATCTACCGCTTCCGGGGCGCGACCATCGAAAACATCCTCAACTTCGAGCGCATCTATAAGGGCACCAAGACCATCCGCCTTGAGCAGAACTACCGCTCTACCTCCAATATCCTGAACGCCGCCAACTGCGTCATCCAGCACAACACCGAGCGGAAGGGCAAGACCCTCTGGACCAAGAACGGCGAGGGCGACAAGGTGCAGGTCTACACCGCCGAGAACGAGCAGGATGAGGCCATGCACATCGCCGACATCATCGGCCAGCACCTCAAGGCGGGCGGCCATCTGGCCGACCACGCCATCCTCTACCGGATGAACGCCCAGTCGGCCCCCATCGAAAGCTATTTCACCCGCGCCGGCATCCCCCACAAGATCGTGGGCGGCCAGCGCTTCAACGACCGCAAGGAGGTCAAGGACATCCACTCCTATATGTCCATCGTGGCCAACCCCCGGGACGACATCCGCCTCCGCCGCATCATCAACGAGCCTGCGCGTAAAATCGGCGCAACGACTGTCGAGGTCATCGCCGACCTCGCGGCCCAGCAGGGCGTGAGTATGCTGGACGTCATCTCGCAGGCCGACCAGTACGCCAAGCTCAGCCGCGCCATCGCGCCGCTGTATAAATTCTGGGACATCTACCAGAAATTGCAGGAGTCGCTGGAAACGAAGACGCTGGACGAGTTCGCCGCCGACGTCATCGAGCTGACGGGCTACCGCGCCATGCTGGAGGCCGACGCCGCCAAGGGCCATGAGGACGCCGCCGACCGCCTGCAGAACCTCGGCCAGCTGGTCAACAATGTCAAGAGCTACTGCGACCAGCACGGGGAGGAGGCCTCCCTGGAGGGCTACTTGGAGGACATCGCCCTCATCAGCGACATCGATAGCTACAACGAGAGCGCCGATCAGGTGGTGCTCATGACCATCCACTCCGCCAAGGGCCTCGAGTTCCCCTATGTATTCCTCATTGGCATGGAAGAGGGGGTCTTCCCCAGTGAGATGAGCAAGTATTCCGAGGCCGACCTCGAGGAGGAGCGCCGCTTAGCCTATGTCGGCATCACCCGCGCCAAGAAGGAGCTGTACATCTCCAACAGCGTTTCCCGGATGCTGTATGGCCGCACCCAGCGCAACGAGCCGA
>ENA-ORTF01003146-ORTF01003146.1-human-gut-metagenome-genome-assembly--contig:-NODE-3146-length-14829-cov-7.074658_pt1 | contig 14829 bp, 8 predicted proteins | sample MGYA00241908_ERZ509180 | MGnify/ENA primary metagenome ERZ509180 (study PRJEB26280, sample SAMEA2338814) | human gut metagenome | biome: human gut; feature: human-associated habitat; material: faeces... | reverse complement strand
GTAGCGACCCTGAAGTATCGAAAGACGCTTCGGGGCTCACGAAGCCGAATTGCGGGAGCAAGGCGGAACGGGAAAGAGGTCTGCCGCGCACACTTTGTACAGACGGTGACGTTCAGGCGGCTTTGCCCCCCGAAAGAGCTGTCTGACGGTCAAAGTGAATCCTCTGTCTTTAGACAGAGGAGCTTCAACTGATACGCCTCCTCGCGTGTCTTTTCAGCGAGTCCGCTTTGGCATCTCCATCACCTCAACGCTCCCTTGGGAGAGGAAATGGAATTGGCTTTCTGTAGGCGAAATTCGGGTTAGCCCCGTCTTGCATGGGAGAAAGGTTGTGCGATAAAAAACGAATCGCATTGTCTTTCGTTTGACACCATGAAGACGAAATCCGCAGCGCGAAGCATTCGGCGGCCGCCTTTGGGATGAGCCCGTCAAGTACTGCTCATGTCCGGAGAACGTTCGCCTGAACGACCAATTTGCCGCTTATTGCCGGGAGGGAGCATGACGCTACTCGAAAAATGCCAGAAATGGCACGAAGCCGGACAGTTTCCCAAAATCATCGAGGCGCTTGAAGCGCTCGGAGAAGACGGACGAACGCCGGAACTTGCAAGCGAGCTGGCTCGCGCCTACAACAACGAGGCGGATCCGAACACGAGCGAGGGTCGCCTCATGCTTCACCGGGCGATTGAGCTTCTTGAGCCGCACGAGGAGGCACTTGGTGCAACCTATCTGTGGAACTTCCGCCTGGGCTATGCCTACTACTATCTCGACCAGGAAGGGCGCGCGCTTTCACGGTTCCGACGGGCGCACGAAGCCAAACCCGAGGACGAGGATGCCAAAGAATTCATGGAGGACTGTCTCAAGCGCGTGACGTTGCCGTTCTTCCGGGTTCCCTTCAGGGAGCGCACGCAGAAGGCCTGGACGGCCTTCGAAGGCGAGGAGGCGGAGATCCGCGCCATGATGGATGCTGACAAGACGCATGAGAGAGGCGAAGAGATCGTCGATCGCATCGAGCGCATTCTCCGGCTTGCGTTTGAGGACGTTTCGTTCGAGGTCGGCTTCAATGGCGTCAAGCATGAGCTCATTCTGACGCCTGAAGGCAACCGGATGAAGCTCTTCGAGCTCGTCTACTTCCGAAGCCATGCGCCCGCATCCGTCCTGAGGCACTGGGAGATCACGCTTGGTCGTCGTGGGACGTCGGGCAATGAGCTTCATGCCGGCGGCGTCAGGATCGGCGGTGAAGACGTGCAGGCCTGGCTTGAGCCCGACGACGATGCGTTCAAGCTCTCCGTCTTCTGCGCCAGGCTTGCGGATCTGAAGGCAAAGGAGGAGGGACGTGCCTGGTGGATGCTCACGACGCTCACCGACCAGCTGCTCGGCGAAATTCCGCACATGCGCTGGATCAACGACTTCGAGCTCCTTGATGCGCCCAGGGCGGTGCCGGGTTTTCTTCTGAGCGATCTGCCGGACAAACTGCGGGAGCTCGGCAAGGACCTGGCGTTCGACGCCGAGACGCTGCTTGAGAACAGTTATGTCGGCTACACGCGCGAGCCTGATCCGGACCCCGACGCCGACTGGCGTCTTGACGTCATCGCCGGTTCCACGGCCTGCCCGCCTCTCATCAATGGCTATATGAGTGCGGACGATGAGACGATGGATGCACTTCATTCCGATGGCGTGACGGCGGGATTTATCGCCTTTTCGCTCGATGGCTTTACGGGCGAGAATCGGACGCAGAGGATCTTTGCTTTCCGTGAGGCGCTGGAGGCGAAGCTCGAAAAGGCGTGCGGACCCGATGTCGTCAGGATGGTCGGCGGCGCTACCGGCGTGCATTTCGGCTATGTCGACTTCATGGTCTGGGATCTGCAGCCCGTGTTGTTCGAAGCCCGGGCGTTTCTTGAGGCATCGGACGTGCCGGCGGCGAGCTTTCACGTCTTTCGCCGCGAAGTGGGATCCGTTCCGCTCAAGTCTCCCGACGATCGGGCGGATGCCGGCGAGGATGACGATGATGAACCGCTCGACTATCGTCCCGAGATGGCGGAAGCCTTCCATGCCCGGATTCAAAAATGGAATGACGATGACGAATACACGCGCTGCATTCGTGCGCTCGATGGCGTTCCAACGCAATATCGGGACTACCGGCATGCCTATGCTCTGGCGCGTGCGCTCGAGAACTATGCGGTTCTCGGCGACGGGCAGTACGGCTGTCCGCGTGACAAGGCCGAGGAAGCCCTGAGGCGCGCCATCGGCGTACTGGAATCGGTCCGCGAGGAAGGCCTCGACAGGGCGGAGTGGCACATGCGCATGGCCTACGGCTACCAGTACCTGACGGGAGAGGAGGAAAAGGCCATTCCTTATGCCAGAACCTGGGCTCAGCTCGATCCTGAGGATGAGGATGCGCCGTGCGTCATCCGCGAATGTGAAAAAGCGGTTGAGGCCCGTTGTAAGAACGACGGGAAGCCCGTTGACCGGAAGGGCGTCTTCCTCGGCTTCGTGCTGCTTGAGAAGGCGCATTGGGACAAGGGCAGGCTGATCGCCGATCTGAAGGCCGAATGGGACATCGACGTTCCAGAGGAGGACAAGGACGACAGGAAGGACAACGGGGATTCGCTGGTGTTCGAGGCGGGCGACATGATCGCCGCAGTGAGCCTGATGCACGGCCCGGTGCCGGGGGGAGAGGCGGAGGATAATGCCGAAAACAACTACATGTGGCCCGATGCCGTCAAAGCCGCACAAAGCCATGCCGCCCACATCATGGTAACCGTGCTGGGAAAGGAGACGGACGTACGTCTGCGCGGGCAGTTCTTCGTGAAGCTCGCTGCCGCCTGCTGTCGTCAACCGGGTGTCCTCGGCGTATACACGTCGGGCGTTGTCTTTGAGCCGTCGTTTTATGCCGACATGGCGGGCGTCATGAAGGAAGGCGAACTCCCGCTCAACAACTGGATTTGGTTCGGGCTCCATCGAAGAGAAGGCGGCGTCTGCGGGTATACCTACGGCATGGACGTCTTCGGCAAGGAGGAGCTGGAGGTACTCGATGCGGATGCCGATCCGCTGGCGGTCAGGGAATTTCTTGTCAGTCTGGCGGGCTATGTGATCGGTTCGGACGTCACTCTCAATGATGGCGAGACGATCGGCTTTTCCCAAGGCGACAGGCATCGCATCACCCGCAGTCCGGGCGTGGCGCTTCCGGACCAACCGACGCTCAAGGTGTCCTTCGAGCAGAATGAGATTCTGCTCGACGAGGCCGCTCCTCATCTGGAGAGCATTCGTGAGAAGTGTCTCCCTGTCGACGAACTCAATGCCTTCAGTCATCTGGCGATTTATCTGCGCTGGTGCATCGAGCACGACCTCATGAGCGAGTCATTCTGCAGACGCTGGCCCGATATTGTTGAGGCCGTGAGGACGAATCCGGCCGAGGCGTGCCTGCGCGAATGGCTCCGAGACAAGCTCAAGGGCGAACTGCATGCTTCAATCTTCAACGAGCGCGGCGCGGACTTTGCCTGCTACTACTACGGTGCCCTTCACGAGTACACGCCGCACTATACGATGGATGTCGACATCCATGCCGTTTCCAGAATAGGCGTGGAGAGGAACTTTTCGGATGAGATTCAGGACGAAGCGTATCTGTTCCTTCCGTTTGATGAAGACTATTATCGAGAAATGGCCCGGATCATCGAGCGGCGGTACGAGAATTGGGCCGGACAGCGCTTTGACGACTCGACGCTTGCGCCTTCCGAAACGGCCGAGGCGCTGATGGCGTATCTCGACAGCGAGTGCACCTATTTCCCGTCGATGGCGGACGATGATCCGATCATGTGCGCTTACGAGTATGCCGGGAAAAATGCAGCGCACGAAGGATTCGTTCCCATGCTCATTGCAGTCGACGAAACACTCTGGGAATGCCTCATGCTCAATTCCGATCCGGCTCATGAGGGAGATGACGATCATGCCTTTGATCCGGATGCGGTAGCCGCCTACCGGCAATCGCAGCTCGCCGCACCCCTGCCCGACGGCAGGATGGTTCTGGAGGACGGCATGGCAGAGCGCCGCGCAGAAGCGGAGGACGATTCCAAGGATTGGGACACGGAAGTCGTTGGCCGCATGGAGGGCGGCTTCAACAACCATCGGTTCTCCGGATATTGGAACAGCGAGACGGACATGACGCATCCGGTCATCCTCGCGAGAATTCCGGTCCGGCATCCTTGGGAGGTGTTTGCCCATCTGCCGTTCGGCAACTGGAATGACTGTCCGGATACGCCGCAGCTCATGGCGGTCGCCAGGTACTGGTTCGAAAAATTCGGTGCCGTGCCAGCCGTCATGACTCATGACGAGCTCGACTTCGCGCTTCCGAAACCGATCGGCCGGGAGCTTGCCGTGCAGACTGCACTTGAGCAGTATGCGTTCTGTCCCGACATGGATCAGAATCATGAGTCCGTCGGGGCACTCGCGGATACGCTCCGGCAGTCCAAAATCTGGTATTTCTGGTGGGATTAGCTGTATATCTGCGGACAAAGGAGGGCGCGTCATGAAGGTCCGGCAATGGGCATGGCTTCTACTCGCGGGGGCGGTCGCTCCGTTTGTCTTCGACAATGGCCCCGATCCCGTCTCCGACGGGCTCTATCGAGTCGTGGATGACCACGGTCGCATCGGCTATGCCGATGCATACGGCGTCGTTCGCATCGCGCCCCGATTTGCCTTTGGTCTGCCTTTTGCGAACGGCGTTGCCAGGGTGACCTTGAGCGGTCATCCTGCGGCAGTGCCCGGGTCGGAAGGAGAATATCATCGATGGGAGGACGGCGACTGGTTCTGCATTGACAAGTCCGGCTCAATCGTCAAATGCCCGTCGTCATCAAATCAAGAGAGCGGGTCGTGAACGCCTTTGTCGAGAAACTGTTCGTAGAATGGAACGACGTCATATGCCTGCTGTTCGGAAGCCTCTGCATCATCGGTGCGATCCGTGACTGGAACTGGCTGTGCGATCCGACGGGCAAGCCTCATGCGCCGCTTCTGACGCGCGGGCTGCTCCGTGCGGTCTTCCTCATGCTCGGAACCATTCTGGTCGTCTGCAGCGTGTGGCTGCTAGTCAAAAGGCTGCAATGAGGAGAAATATCAAATGACGATGAACTTCAACAGGAAAACCTGCATGCGGCTGGCTGCCGGCACCGTTCTTTGCGGCGGTGCGGCGTTCGGAGGCCTCCTTTGGTGGCAGCTTCAGGCGTTCGACCAGATGACGGACAGCCGCCTCGAGCGCGGCATGGGTTTGTTCGCGCTTGAGCTCGAGCGCCGGGACGGCGGTCTTCTGCAGCGCGATCTGGTGCTGCGCCTGGGATTTCGCACGGAAGACGGCCTGACCGAATCCTTTCTGGTTATGAACGGTCGTTTCAGACCGGGTCTCCGGCCTTCGGTCAGCTTCGAGCCCGTAGCGAATTCGGATCCGGATGCTGCGATTCTCGTCAAGGCTGATCCTCGGATTCGGTTCGTCTTCAGTCCCTTGATGAGTCCGGAAGAGGCTGAGGTTGTCTGGCGCGGTGCGTCGGATGAAAAGGAGACGATCGGCGACGGCCGTGTCACGGCTGACATAGGCTTTGATCACGCGCGCCGTGCGTTGACGGGGCTGACTGTCTCCGGACGGCTGGGGGCCTCCGAAAGCCGATGGGAGGGTGGTCATGTCAAGAGTGCTGAGAAGACCTTCGAGTACGTCTATGCAGAGTCACCCCTCAAGTTTGCCTTTTCCTATTCGTCCGCAGGTGATTTTGTCAAGGGCGAGCTCATGCCGCTCGGCATGGGGCCCTTGAGCTACAGCCTCACGGTGACGCCTGAGGAGGAGGCAGGCCGCCTGCGTAATGCGACCGAGTTCAAGTTCGACATTCGGGACGTCAACATCAACGATTCGGAGCTGCCGGTTTTCGACTTGCGGTTTGATGCCGGCCTGTACACGCCTCCGAATGTCTGGCTGCCGTGCCTCTCAGCGCATTTCGTACTGGGCTCGGATATGGCGGACCTGCCCGGCATCTGTCCCGACGGAAGCATGACGGACATTTTCGCCGCCTCGATGCAGGGGAATGTGGAGGGGGTGGTCCGTGACCTCCGGTTAGCCTGGGCCGGCGCCGAATTGACGCTCAAGGGCAGCTTCGTCAACCATGGGCTCACCGGCGGAAAGTTTGAGACCGGGGTCTCTTTTGTCGATACCGGCAAGGGACCGGTGCCGGGTTCGGTTGATGCGCTCAACCGCGATCTGCGTCAGTATGTTGAAGCGCTGGAGAAGGAGGGCGCTGTGAAACGGGTCGGCGAGGATGTCTACGAAACGACGCTCGAATTCGGCCTCACGCCTGAAGGCATTCTCAAGACGACTGCCAACGGACGGGACATGGACGAGAGCAAGGCCGCCTTCCATTGGGGGCTGCCCTCGACTGAGCCCAACGAAATCATCATCAAGATTTCGCCCAAGGCCGAACCGTATCTGACGAAGGGCGTGGATGCCGCCGTTGTCGAGCCGATCGAGAAGCTGCTCACGGGACTTGATGCCGTGCAGCGTTGGTCGTCGACCCGGAATGAGTACGGGGCGCAGGTGCTGGTGATCACGGTCGATGACCTCGCCAGGGCGCCCGAGATCGTGGAAGCGCTGGACGTTCGGCTTGAGCAAATCAAGGAAGTCGTGCAGGACGCTGTCGTAATGGAAATGCGCTTTGCACCCGAGGCAATGCCGGCGGAGTGGGAATGAAATGCAAAATATCAAGTGAGAGGTGAGTCATGAACGGTGTTGTCATGCTCGTCGCAGTGCTGGTGACGCTTGTTGCTCTGAAGCAGATCATCGATCGCGACTGGATGGGACTTCTTCTCACTGTGGTTGCCCTTCTTCTCGTTTTCGGGACTGGCGTTCGGCGAGGCTGACCAAATTCATTTATCACATGGCAGTTGAAATGCATGGGACGCAAATCCTCAACTGGCCGACCAGCTGTCTTCGTCCTCCCGTCATGCCTGTTCCTCGCGCGCCTGCGCCGCGAGATCCGCCCTGGCATCCTCGGCGATCTCCATCACCTTTTCGCCCACGAGGTCAAACGCCTCGAGGTTGCCGTTCATCATGCGGATGATGCGGAAGGTCGAGACGAAGAAGGTCATGAGGATGAAGCCCGTCATGCCCGCATTGAGGCTCAGCCATTCACCGGACATGTAGCCCGTGACGACCCAGATGAGCATCAGGAGCGGTCCTTTGTCACGAAGAAGGTCGGCAGGAATGCTCGAGGCCGTGGTGGCGCCCGCATCACGAAGAAAGAAGAGGACGTTCGGGTGCAGGTCGGGTGCACGCACCACCGAGTGGTTCCAGGCGAGGACGCCGAGGAACCATACGGGAATCCAGTCGGGCATCATGTGCGCGGACTGCATGACCGCGCCGGCGCCAAGCACGGCGGCCACCATCGCAACGGTCCTGAGGAACTTGGGACGGTACGTGCGGCAGTACTTCGTGTAGAGCGTGGCGAGCTTCAGGTACATGAACGCGCGACCGCGCTTCTGGGCGGGACGGAGCCTGGCGAAGTCTGCGTAGCGAAGCTGTCGATCTCGGGGAAAGCCGAACTGCATGAGGGCCTTTGTAGAAATGATTGCCTGGTTGGTTGTGATTCTGAGATGGTCCGAAGATTCTACAGGCTCGGACGACGAGAGTCACGGCTTGCTCGCCTTATGCTTCCCGATCATGCAGACATGCGTCATGCCGTCCGCCTCCCAGAGCGCGGCAGGGAAGAGATACGCGCCGCCCACGACGGGGACCTTGACGACGTCGCGGGGAAGGTCGAGCTTGAGATCAGGCTCGAAGGACTTTTCAATGAGCGTTGTGCAGTAGAGTGCATCGGGATCGTCGGGCACAAGTCTGAAGGCTACGCCCGTCATGCCTCTTGCACGTCCTGCAGCTGCCGCCTTGAGAGCATCGCTCCAAGCGGGTCTCGCAACGCCCGCCATGTCGCCCATGGAGAGAAACTCAGGAAGGCTGGAGCTGATGACGCTGTTTGGGTGTGCCGGATCGTCGGATGTCGTGGCGTGCACGATCATCACGGGATGCTCGGAAACAACCATGCCGACGTGAGAGAAGGGCGCCCTGTTGGGACCCTGAGCCTCGATGATGAGGCGGCTCTCCGTTCCGAAGCCCCTGCGAAAGACCAGATCGCCGGTCCTGAGGCTGCCGCAGGGGGCGAAGTCGTCAAGCGTGACGCCCGTGGGGACTTCGGCGGACGGTGCCTCCTGAAGCCCAGGAAGAAGCACCGTCGCGACTTCGATGAGCTCACCCTTGACGTCCTCATGCATGAGGACGATCCCTGTGGACATGAGAACGGCGGCTGCCGTGAGGAGAGCCGCCGTGCGGGCATTCATGAGAATGGAGTCAGAGGCCGAAGGTTACGAGCCAGCCCTTCTCGGTCTTGATGAGCTGTGCGGTCTCGACCTTGCTCGAGCCGTTGCCAAAGGCCACCTTGACGCGGGCGCGACACTTGCCGGTCTCAACAGCTTCCTTGGCGACGGGTTCCATGATGGAGACGTCGCGAAGACCGCCTTGCTTCGTGGCGGAGTCCTTGGCCTGGGCGGCGCTTTCGCTGATCTTGGCTTCGGCGATCTTCACCTCGGCGTCCCTGGCGTCGGCGGGAACGTGGAAGAACTTCGTGGCCTCGGCGGCATCACCGCGGTAAAGGGCGCGCACGAAGGCGCAGGCGACGTCTTCAGGCGTTTTGGGGCTTCCGCAGCCCGTGAGGGCGAGCGTGGAGGTGCCGGCGATGAGCAGGGCGGACGCCTGGATGAAGCGGCGGCGGTTGATCATGATGGTTTTCTCCTCTATCTAAGCTTTGGCCCGGCACGTCGATTGACAAGCCTGAGGACGTGCGGGCGTTTTTCCGAAGTCTACCTAAAAGCAACGCGAAATGCGGGACGGCGTGATTTCCGAACCGTATTCAAACGCAAGCGGGACGCTGACGAGGCGTTGAGGCAGAGCCGGGGGAACTCCGAATGGAGACAGTAAAAAGACCCCGCATCCGGTGAAGGACGCGGGGCCTCAGGCTTGCGTTCAGATTTGATCATCCGCAGGAGCCGGAAGGCTCCATGCGGGGGGATCTATCAGAACATGTAGCGGGCGTTCAGGTTGAGCGACTGGTTCTTGCGGTCTTCCTTGCCGAAACCGTACTTGTAGCTCAGACCGAACGAGAAGTTGCCGGTGGCAGCCTCAACGCCGAGTTCGGTGTTGTAGAGGTTGTCGATGACGTCAACGGAACCGAGGACCGTATCGACATCCTTGTCGCCGAGCTGCGGAACGACCGTGAAGTCGACGGACGGCTGGAGGGTCCAGCCGGCGGCCGGTTCGAACGCACCGGAGACCTTCACGCCGAACGGCATTTCAACGACGTTCATGTCGCCGATTTCGAGGTCGCGGTAGTCGTCCATTTCAAGGAACGTGTAGCGCAGGCCGGCGTGCGGGGCGACCGTGAAGGCGCCTTCGTAAGCTGTCCAGTCGGCGCGCAGACCGGCCGTGAAGGCCTTGCCGTCGAGGGATTCGTCAGCGGAGGCACCGGCGACCGAGCCCTTGATGTCGTTTTCGAACATCAGGTAGGACAGGTTGCCCGAAATGCGCAGGCTCGTGTCGGCAACGTTGCGGCCGGCGTAGAGCGAGATGCCGTAGAAGTCGGAGTCCGTGGAGTAGCCGTGGACCGTGCCTTCGCTGTCGGCATCGCCCTGACCGATCGTGAACGCAGCACCGATCTTGGCACCGCAGGAGACGGTCGTGTCAACACCGAGCGTACCGCCGGTGATGTCGGCGCTGTAGCCGAAATCGCCGTAGCGTTCGGAATCCTTGTTGGAGGCGTAGAAGACGCCAGCCCAGACGCCGTCAGCCTTTTCAAGGACGCGGTTCTCGACAACGGCGTTCACCTGGGCGGTGGCGTCGTAGGCGAGGTTGAGGGCGCCGGCCGTGAGCGGAGCGACGAGGTATTCCTCAACAGCCTGAACACCCTTGTCGGTGAGGGCCGTACCTTCCTTGTTCACCAGACCGGCCTTCTTCGTCGTATCGGCGATGGCGGCCAGCACGTCGGCGTTCTTCTGGTTGTGAGAACCGTCGAGCTGGGTCTTGATCACGTCGTTGAGTTCGGCGTCATCGGTGACCTTGTCGTTGAACACGGTGCTGACGATGAGGCTGCCGTTTTCAGCCTTGTTCAGGTCGCCCTTAAAGAAGACGTTGTTGTCGATGAGATTGATGCCCGGTTTGGCATCGCCGCTGCCCGTTTCCGTCGCGAGGATGAAGCTCGTGTTCGTCGTCAGACCGGAGAGGATGACGGGAGCGTCACCGGAGAGGTAGAGCTTGGCGTCGAAGACCGTGTCTTCTGCGCCGAACTTCTTCGTGTCGATCACGACAACGGCGTCCTTGGCGATGGCGACAGTACCATTTCCCTTGTCGTCGATCGGATTGCCGACAATCAGCTTGCCGGTCGTGTCATTAACGCCGATCGTATGATCAACATAGAGACCGACGTTCTTTTCAGCGTCGAAGCGGTCGCCGGCAGCGGCGGCAAAGAGGGCCTGCCCCTGCATGTTCGTCGTCACGAGAGCACCGGCGTTATTGGCGGTGACAACCTTCTGAATCTGATCAACGAATTCAGGGGCGGCAGGGGTTGCTGCGAGCAGAGCGCGCTTGGTCGGGGCGAGCTGACGTTCACCGAGGACGAGGACGCCGGACTCGTCAACGGTGACGTTGGCATCGATCACGTCGGCAACGAGAGTGCCAGCAACAGCCATCTTATTCTGTTCGCTCGTGAGCTTGGCGACGTCAAGGAGGGCGCCTTCCTTGATCGAGCTGTCGGCCGTGAAGGACACGTTTTCAGCGTCAAAGGCACCGACAACCGTGAGGGTCTTGGCAGCAAGGTTCTCAACGTTCACGTTGCCGGAGTTGCCGGCCGTGCCGAGAACGAGGTCGCCCGTAGTGACCGTGGTGACCTTGGCGCCGAGGTTCTTGAACACGTCGCCGCCGTTGCCGGCGAGCGTGAGCGCGGCGGCGTTGTCAAGGGTGATGCCCGTAGCTTCCTTGTCCTTCACGGCATTGAAGTCGATCGCACCGATGGTGGTCGTGGCGGTCACGGCGAATTTGCCATCAGTACCAGCCTCGCCGGTGTGACCGGCAAGGTTGAGACCGCTGATGGAACCGGCATTCAGCTTTTCGCCATCCTTCAGCGTCAGCGTACCGTTGGTGAAGACAACCTTGATGCTGCGATCGTTGTCGATGAGATCCTGAGCGGCAGTGAGGTCTTTGAGCGAGTATTCGAAGGCCTTGGACGTCACGTTGACGGTACCGGTGCCCGTGATGGCATTGGCGGCATCGGTGGCTGCGTAGGTCTTCTGGGCATCCGCAGCAGATGCGGTGGCAGCCTGTTCCTTGAAGAGGCTGCCGGCATCAACCGTGAAAGTGCCGTTGTTGAGAGTGAGGGTCGGAGCCTGGTTTTCAGTGCCGGCAAAGACCGTAAAGCCCTTGTCGTCCGTCACAGTGAGGGAGCCGCCGTTCACATTGACATTGCCCTTGCTGAGGTGGAGAGTTTCGGTCGTGATGGAGCCGTCGGCCTTGACGTTGACCGTGCCGGACTTCTGGACTTCCAGACGAGTCAGGTTGAGAGCGGAACCCTCGGAGACATTCAGTTCGCCGGAGCCCTTATCTTTACCGGAGCCGATGCGAAGCGTGCCGGTATATTCGGTGCCTGCGACATAAAGCTTGCCGCCGTTGAGATTCCAGGTGGTGCCACGGGCAAGAAGAAGCTGGTCGTTTTCAGTCGCGCCTTCGGACTTCGAGTTGAGCTTCGTGACGTTGAAGATGCCGTTTCCCTTGACCGTAACGCTCTTGAACGTGTTGTCGGGACTCCAGATGGAGGCGTTCAGACGGGAGTTTTCAAGAGCGACCGTTTCAAAGGTGGCAGCCTGACCGTCCTCAAGCGTGAGGTTGGCATTGTTCTGCAGGTCAAGGTGTGCAGCAACAGCGGCCTTGCCTTTCTGCTGTTCAGTCTTGATCTTCATCGTGTCGACGGTGCCGTCGAACTTGAGGGGCGTCTTGCCGGCTGCAAGGTGAACGAGACCGTTGACATCGGACTTTTCACCGAAGTTGAGGGTGGTCGTCGTAGCGCCGTCCTTGACTTCAATCGCGGACGTACCCTCGGCGGTAGCGTTGATAGTGCCGTTGTTTTCAAAGGTGTTCGTGGCGGTGTTGATCAGAACGCCGTGAGCCCACTCGTCCTTACCCTTATTCTTGTCGAAGACTTCGCCGACGGTGATCGTGCCGTTATTGATGCCGATGCCCTGGACGCCATCACCGCCGAGTTCGAAGCCGGCACCCTGGCCTTCAACGACGATCCTGCCGTCGTTCTGGATGGTCGGCGATGAAGTGCCATTTTTGGAAGTGCCGATGAACATGCCGTAGGCGTTCTTGGCGACGATGGTGCCTGCGTTGATGGCCTTAGCACCGTTGGCGGCACCCATGGCGTGGTTCTGCCAGGAGGTCTTGCCCGTCACGTAGATCTTGCCGGTGTTCTTGATCGTGGAGCCGTTGGCAGCCCAGAGACCGGTGGCGCGGGTGGCCTCCTCAACACCGTTCACCCAAAGAGACTTGTCGAACGTGAAGGTCTTGTCCATTTCGGAGGCGCCGAGGAAGGCTCCGGGGTCTTCGGTATTCTTCGTCGTGAAGAGGTAGGCGTTCTTGTCAAGCTTCCAATCAGCAGGGGCGGACGTCGCGGCATCCTTCGGAGCCTCAACCCATTCGGCAGCCATCGTGGAGCCGGCAACACCGGCGAGCATCGTCGCGACCGCAGCGGCCACGACCGTCTTCGTGCCCTTGCCCTGCACGGAGGACGTAACTTCATTTACAACCATCAAGGCGCCGCGCGCCTTGTTGAAAACAACCTTGAATGTCGAATTCATGTCAATTATTCCTTTTGGGAAGAAAAAACGAATGCGAAGGTTCTCTTGCGAAAACTGCGCATAGCGAAGTTTCAGGGATTGGTGTTGGCGGGGGGGGGTAAAAACCCTAATGCGTCCAAATGAATTAGGTTGATACATATGAGATCGACTGAAACGCAGGGTATTTAAAGGGGGTTGGGCAAAGTTTTGTGAGGTTGTTCGATCGTTTGATAGCTGTTGCTATTTTACAACGGTCATTTTTCGATGATCAAAATTTGACGAGTGAAACAACTGACGCCAAGGAATGAAGGCGTTTGAGACTTCAAAGGTTGAAGTCCCGCTAGGGAACGGACTTCACGTAAGGTATCGCCGGAAAAACCCTTGTGACAAACGTATTTGAGAAAGATTCTCGCTATTGGTCCCGAACGGGAAAGTGTGGAGACACTAGGACGACTGCGCCTGAACGTTCTGAAGGACATCGTGTTCCCGTTCAGAAAGAGGGGCGCGGCGGCTCGAATGCAATTGTGAGTGCGTAGTGGCCGGCGGTCATGAAAAACGGGCCGCGGCGGTGCAGATGTCCGCAGCGGCCCTTTGGAAAAGACAAAAAGGGGAGGAGACGAAATCCGGGGAGGCGGATTACAACGGGGCTTCGGTTGAGTGTCTGTAGTGAAGAACATCGAATTCTAGGTCCCGAAGAACCTCGGGGTTTCGGCTTCGCTTGCCCGCGGAGGTGAACGGCAGGGAGCTGACCCATGCGATGCGTCGAGGAGACTTCCAACGGGCGAGGCGTGCGGCAAGTCCGCAGACGATGGCGTCAGACTGCGGATGGGGATCGGTGTCGGAGACGAGAAGAGCCGTGACGATCTGCCCCCACTTTTCATCGGGCATGCCGACGACGAGCGCCTCGCGAATCCCGGGGAGCGATTCAAGGGCCGACTCGACTTCGGAGGGAACGACCTTTTCACCGCCCGTGATGATCATGTCGGAGGTGCGCCCGAGGATGCGGATCGAACCGTCATGATTGATGAGTCCCGCGTCGCCCGTATCGAACCAGCCGTCATGAACGGGTGCGGGGCGTCCCCAGTAGCCGGCAAAGAGCATCGGTCCCTTGAGGCAGAGGACGCCGTCGACGGTCCTGAACGAGGTGCCCGCGATCGGCACTTCGCCGACAGGGACAGGCGAGAGGCGGGTTTCGTAGGCCGAGACCGCGGAAGTGCTGCCCGTTTCGGTCATGCCGTAGGTTGTCATGATGGGAATGCCGCGTCGGGCGGCTTCGGCGCGAAGACGGTCGGGGAACGGGGCGCCGCCGATGAGGATGGCGCGCAAGTGGGGCGGATTGCGCCAGTCCGGATTGCGCTCGAGGACGTCGGCCAGCATGGCGGGGACGAGCGAGGCGAACGTCACGCCGTCTCGGGCGAGGGTCTCGGGAAAGCGGGCGCCCGAAAAGCCCGGAGACAGCGCGATCGTGCTGCCTGCGGCCTGGGTTCTCATGATGATCCCGAGGCCGCCCACGCGGGCGGGCGAGAGCGAGAGCTGCAAGACGTCGGACGAGGTCATGCGAAGGGCGCGGACCATCGCCCTGGCGCCTGCCGTAAGGGACTCGCGCGTGAGGATGGCGGGCTTCGGAAGGCCCGTCGTTCCAGACGTAAAGACCACGAATGCGGTGCCGTCGGGAAGAGGTTCTGCGATGGAGTCCGCGTGGGATTTGAGGGCGTCTTGCTCGGCAGAAGTGAGTTTGGGCGAGACGAGGACCGCGGGAATGTGCGCCTCCCAATGGGCAAGGATGTCGACGAGGCCGTTCAGGTCGGGCTTCGGGATGAGGAAGGCCGGGCGGCCGGGAGCGGGCTGCAAAAGCGAGGCCGTACGATCCGAGACGAGACGGGCGAGTTCCGCCCACGTGATGCGGCGGGAGGCGTCGACAACGGCCGTGCGGTC
>ENA-ORTF01003145-ORTF01003145.1-human-gut-metagenome-genome-assembly--contig:-NODE-3145-length-14830-cov-5.619492_pt1 | contig 14830 bp, 10 predicted proteins | sample MGYA00241908_ERZ509180 | MGnify/ENA primary metagenome ERZ509180 (study PRJEB26280, sample SAMEA2338814) | human gut metagenome | biome: human gut; feature: human-associated habitat; material: faeces... | reverse complement strand
GGACCTGACCGGAGGAAGAAAACGTCCGTCTGTTGTCTCCGATGCGATGGAGGCAGTGATCGGTGCGATCTATCTGGATGGTGGTCTTGCTAATGCAAAAGAGTTCATCCATCGTTTTATTTTGAATGATATTGATACTCCAAATGGCATTAATTCAATTTTTTCTGGTTTCATTCCCATAATCAATCCAGCCATCAAATGTCCTAATTCATGAATGATTGCAAATACAATAATTATAACATATGTTTCAATTTGTTTTGTGAAATAAAATAATATTAAAAACAGGAATATTTTTAAATCAATTCTAAATCGCATTTTTTTCTCCTTTACAATTCTAATATACTTTGTGGATCAACTGTTCTTTCTGAAATTCTTATTTCAAAATGTAAATGTGGTCCTGTTGAATTTCCTGTACTTCCTACTTCTGCGATTTCCTGTCCTTGTGTTACTTTATCTCCTTGTTTTACGTATAAATTATTACAATGTGCATAAATAATACTAACTTCGCCTATTTGAATCTTTAAATGTTTTCCATAATCTCCTTCCTCAGAAGCTAAAACAACTTCTCCATCTGAAGCAGATTTTATTTTTGTTCCTAAATTAGCAGCAATATCTGTTCCTGTATGGTTTTTTGGAACCCTTCCTGTTGCTGTATCTCTTTGTCCATATTTAGAACTTATAATCCCTTCAATAGGCTTTATAAAAGTTGTTGTATTCTTTACATTTATAATATCTTGTTCTGACTGAGATAATTCTTTAGTAGTTTCTTCTTTTACATCTGAAGTATTTTGCAAATCTTCTACAGCTCCGCCTATTCCATCTTGCGTTGTATTTTCCTCCTGTTCTTTTGTTTGCTTCGGTTGTTCTTGTTCACTATTGTTAACAATTATTTTATTATATTGATCTTTTATCGTATTATATAAGTCCATAAAATTGACATCATATGATAATATCTCATTTATTTTATTTATAAAATCTTTTGAAAAAACATATTCACTATTGTTTATAAAATATATTACTAAATATATTGAAATACATATTAATATTTGTACAATCATTTTTTTTAATAATCTTATGTCTTTTTTTTCATTATTAACACTTACAGTTGCAATTTGCTTATCACTCCCTTGTTTTCTTCTTTCATATATTTGCTCAGCTCGTCTTATTTTTTCTTCGACAGACATTGTTCTTTCCATAAAAAAGCACCTCTTCCTTAGTTTCTTTGTAAACTATATGTTAGAAAAAGGCATTTTATTCACTATCTTATAAACAATATTATACTTTCTATTAAAATAACAAAACTACTGATGTATGCATAATTTTTTATTCTATTATATTTTTGTTTTTCTTTTTTATTAGTTATTTCTCTTGTTTTCTTCTTATCTTCTAATTTAGAAATATAAGTATTGACTAGCATTTCAGCTTCTTTTAATATATAATCATCTTCTCTAGTTTTTGTATCTTTGTTTTCTGTCATCTTTTCTTTTTCTATTTTTTCTACTTGCTTTATTTTCTTGTTTGTTTTTAATACAATAATTGCTTCTTCTACAATATTAGATGGTAAGTTTTTTAAAACTACCATATTTTTTAATCCTCCTTGATTCATTTGTACCTCCTTAAAAATATGTATTTATATTAGTTTTTCCATTTTTTTTAGGCTTATACAAATTATCCATAATTTTACTATTTATTCTATATACTCTTTGCATATGTAACCGTAAACAATACACATGCTATTTTTTAAAAAAAGTTTATACTAACGACTAAAATTGTACTATTATTTTGTTTTTCACATATTATCATTAAAATGTAATATTCATTAATTATTTTTTTTAAGTTCATTTATAGTAAAAATAACCTCCCATTTACCAAATCTTTAATTTAATAAAAATCCGATAAACAAAAGGTCATTTCTACCTTTAACCATATCCAATAAATAAAAAAGTTAGTTGCCTTTTTCCAAAACAGTTTGTAGTTTTTTTACCTGTTTCCACATTGTTTCAACGCCATAAACTCACGAATTTATCGGTATAATGAAAATATTTCACTATTTTTGTAACATTTGGTGCTCTATGATTACACATGATTTTTACGCACTTTTTAATTCTAAGCGTAATTTATCTGCAATCATTGCTATAAATTCTGAATTTGTTGGTTTTCCTTTAGCAGCTGAAATAGTATATCCAAAAATACTTTCAACAGCTTCTTGTTGTCCTCTTCCCCATGCTACTTCTATCGCATGACGAATAGCTCTTTCAACACGACTTGGTGTTGTATTAAATTTATATGCTATTTTAGGATACAAACTTTTTGTTATTTGATTAATAACATCAATATCATTAACTACCATCATAATTGCTTCTCTTAAATATTGATACCCTTTAATATGAGCTGGAACACCTACTTCGTGAATAATATTTGTAACTAAAGCTTCTAGGTTCTCCTCTTTTTTACTTTCTTCCCTTGAGATATCAATATATTGCTGTTTAGTTGTTTCCTTTGCTATAAAATTATTTGTATTCTGACTTGGTTTAAAAAATTTTATTTCTCTTATTCTTTTCATCAACAATTCTATATCAAAAGGTTTTACCACATAATATTCAGCACCTAATGCTATTGCTTTTTGAGTTATTTTATCTTGTCCTACAGCTGATAACATAATACAAATTGGTTTTTTATTAATTTGCATTGTACTTATTTTTTCTAAAACCCCCAATCCATCTAAATGTGGCATTATTACATCTAATAAAACTACATCTGGAGTAATATCTTGCATTATTTCTATTGCCTCTTCTCCATCTCTTGCCATTCCTACTACTTGCATATCATCTTGGGCATTTATGTAAGTTGATAATGTATGACTAAACTCTTGATTATCATCTGCTATTAAAACAGAAACTTTTTCTTTCATTTTTTACCTCCTATAATCTTCTGTAAATTTTTTACAGTTTCGATTATAGTCCTTTATTTTATCATTTTCAAGAGTTTATGGTAATTTTTTCCATTTTGTTTATAAAAGCACTATTTTTATATACTTTTCGTTATGTATTTTTTAGATAATTCTTTTATATTTTTTAGATTCACATTTTTTGACTTAAAATCTTCTATTAATTTTTGTTTTACTTCTTCTTCTAGTTCTATTTTACAAATAATACTCTCTTTGTACTGAAAATCCACAATACTTATTTTGTTATTTCTACAATAATATTTAAAATTTTCTAATTCACTATATTCTAATTCTATCTCTAACTCTTCTCCAAAACATTTCTTAATAATCGAACATTTATCTATTGCTTGCAATAAACTAGCTGAATAAGCTCTTACTAATCCTCCTGTTCCAAGCAAAATACCTCCAAAATATCTAGTTACTATAATTAATACATTTGCTAAATTATTCTTTTGTAAAATATTTAACATAGGTGCTCCTGCTGTCCCTGATGGTTCTCCATCATCACTAGATCTCTCAATTATATTTCCATCTTCTATAACTCTATACGCTATACAATTATGTCTAGCATCAAAATATTTTCTTTTTATTTCTTTTATAATCTTCTCCGCTTCCTCACTATTTTCTACATAAAATAAATTAGCTATAAACTTAGATTTTTTCTCAGTAATTTCTGATTGAACACTTTCTGCAATTGTTATAAATTCTCTCATTTAATTTTTGTATCTCCTTAAAATTTCGACAAAATGAATAGGACAAACTAGACCTGTCCCTCATGTGTCATACCTGCAACATATCCTGTTGAATATGCTATTTGCAAATTAAATCCTCCTGTATATGCATCTACATCAATAATTTCCCCTGCAAAATATAGTCCTTTTATTTTTTTGGATTCCATTGTTTTAGGATTTATTTCTTTTATATTAATTCCTCCACTTGTTATTATTGCCTCTTCAATAGGTCTAAATCCTTTTATTTCAATTATGAACTCTTTTAATAATTTTACCAATCTTCTTCTTTCTTCTTTTGTAATTTCATTTACTTTTTTATTAGGATTTATACTACTTTTATTTATTATTGGTTGAATAAGTTTTTGTGGTAATAATTTATTTAGACTATTTTTAAATTGTTTATTGTTTTCTTTTCTAAAGTCCCTTAATACTCTTTCATCTAATTTTTCTTCTGTTAAAGCTGGTTTCAAATCAATTTTTAATATAATTTTTCTGTTTTTTAATTTTTCTTCTATTTTTTTATATCTTACTAAATGTGCTGAACTACTCAATATTGTTGGACCTGATACTCCAAAATGTGTAAACATCATTTCTCCAAAATCTTCATAGATATTTTTTTTAGTTTCTATATCTTCTAATTGTATTTTTATATTTCTCAAGCTTAATCCTTGTAGTTCTTTACACATATCTCTATTATAGCTTTCTAATGGCACAAGTGATGGTTGTATTTTTGTTATTGTGTGTCCTAATTTTTTCACTAATTCATATCCATCTCCTGTTGAACCTGTTAAAGGATAGCTTTTTCCTCCTGTTGCAAGTATAATTTTATCTGCTTTTATTTTTGTACCTTCTGCAATTACACCTATTATTTGGCTATTTTCTACCAAAATTTCTTCTACTTGTGTATTACATTTTACTTTTATTCCTAATTCTTTTATTTTTTTTGAAAAACATTTTAAAACATCTAGTGATTTATCTGTAACTGGAAAAATTCTATTTCCACGTTCTTCTTTTACTTCTAATCCTTCTTCTTTCAAAAAATTAATTATATCTTGATTTGTAAATTGCTTATAACAACTATATAAAAACATACCATTTCCTGGAGTATTTTTTATAAATTCATCCATGTCTAAAGAAGATGTAATGTTACATCTTCCTTTTCCTGTAATTAATAATTTTCTTCCTAATGATTGCATTTTTTCTAAAAGAATAACTTCATTTCCATCTTGTGCCGAAGATATCGCTGCCATCATTCCAGCAGGTCCTCCTCCTATTACAATTACTTTCATATAGTTCCCTTCTTTAATTTAAATATAATTTCTATTTTAAATTAATAATATTTTATTTTTCCATATATTCTATAGCTTTTAATATTCCCATTTTTCCATATTCATATGTAAGTCCTCCTTGCATATACGCAATATATGGTGGTCTAATTGGACCGTCACAACTAAGTTCTATCGTTGATCCTTGTGTAAAAGTTCCAGCTGCCATAATTACTTTGTCTTCATATCCTCCCATATCTCCTGGATATGGGATCACTTTAGAATCAATTGGTGATCCCATTTGAATTCCTTGGCAAAATTTCACTAATTTTTCTTCTGTTCCTAATGCAATTGTTTGAACAATATCTGCTCTTTCTTCATCAAATTTTGGTTCTACTTGATATCCTAACTCTTCTAAAATTCTACTAGCAAATACTGCTGTTTTTATACTACTTGCTACAACAGATGGAGCAAAAAATAGACCTTTTAATAATAAAGTGTTTTGATTTAATGATGGCCCTATCTCTTTTCCAATGCCAGGAGATGTTAATCTTTCTGCACATAATTCAATTAATTCTCTTTTCCCTACAATATATGCACCAGAAGTAGCAATTCCAGCTCCTAAATTTTTCATTAAAGAACCTACTGCAATATCTGCTCCTACTTCAATTGGTTCTCTATCTTGTACAAATTCTCCATAGCAATTATCTACCATTATAATAACATCTTTATTAACTTCTCTAATAGCTTTAATTACTTTTTCTATTTTTTCAATAGTTAGACTCTTTCTTGTTGAATATCCTCTAGATCTCTGTATTTCTATTAACTTTACATCGTTTTTAGTTAATCTATTTATAATTTCTTTAATATTAAAATCATTTTCTATTAATTCTATTTGTTCATATTTTATACCAAATTCTTTTAAAGAACTTTTGCTATTCCCTGAGATTCCAATTACTGTTTGCAAAGTATCATAAGGCTCTCCTGTTATACTAAGCATAGTATCTCCTGGTCTTAACAAAGCCGACAAAGTCACAGATAATGCATGTGTACCTGAAATTAATTGTGTTCTAACTAAAGCATCTTCTGCTTTAAATATATTGCTATATATTTCTTCTATTTTGTTTCTTCCAGGCTCATCTATTCCATAACCTGTTGATGAATTTAAATGTGCTTCTTGTAGATCACATTTCCAAAAAGCTTCTAATACTTTTTTACTATTTTTTTCACAATTTATTTGAATTTTTTCAAATATTGGTCTTATATCTTTTTCTACTTGTTCTGTTATTTCTTTTAATCTATTATCCATTTTTCATTCCTTTCATGTTAATGCTTATATTTTACAATATTTTCGTACTTTTTGCAAACTTATCATTTTTAAGTTGAGATTTTTTTTGGCAAGAGGGGATATATCCCATCTTACCAAAAAAGCTGAAACTTAAATAACATTTTGGGACTTTTATATTTTTATTTATCTACTAAAAAGAGTTCAACTTAATTAAAAGTCAAACTCTTTCTTATATCATAAATACTATAATACATATTTTCTAATTAGTACAACTCCACCTGCTACTGTAACTAATACAATAAATCCTAATGTAAAGTAAATTCTCATTTGACCTGTACTAATTGATAACATAACTGGTGCATCATCTATATCATCTTCTCCTGGTTTCTTATTATCAGGTGTAGAATCTCTATCTGGCACATGGTATTCGTTATAATCTTTTGAAATTTCTGCTGTATTTGTCATAACTCCCATATTGTTTTCACTATTAATCCATGTAAGTACAACTTCAACATCTGCATACTCTCCTGGTTGTAATAATGTATTTTCTAATAAGTTTGTTGAAATTACATTGTTTCCTAAATCTGTCCATCCTGGATTATCTTCTGCAACAAATTTTAATCCTTCAGGAACATAATCTTTTACTTCTTTAGCATATCCAGCTATATCGCCTTCATTTATAACTCTAATTGAATATTTAAATTTAACTGTTACTTGATTTAATTTTTTTCTATGTAATTCAACTTTTACTACTTGCTCAGGATCATCATATGGTTGATGTCCAGTTTCTGTAACTGTTTGTTTTCCATTTTCTATAACAATAGCTTGTGTTACCCATTTTCTTAAAGCTAAATCAAATTCTACTAATTTTAAATCTTCTATATCTACATCATCTTGGTCTTTCCATTCGCTTCCATCACCAGGTACTGAATCTTCGTCATCTCCATTGTCATCACCAATTTCTGCAATATTTCTTAATTTATATTCTGTACCTTCTGCAACTTCTTTTTTAGCTTTTACTCTTGTTGCCATAAATACTTCTCCATAAGAAGCTTCTCCTTCTCCTGTATATGCTTTAATTGTTGTATCTTTTAAATAGTCTGTAGCATATAATGTAATTTCTTTTGAGTCAAAATCTACTTCTTCATAGTATTTTTCTCCAATTTTAACTGCATTTTCATTGTCTGTACTTGATTCTTTAAATGCTTTCCAACCATATTTTTTATTTACTTCATTATCTTTTAAATATTCTAATCCTGATGGTAATATATCTGTTACCCAAGTAGCTGTTCCATCTATTTTTCCTTCATTATATACTCTAATTGAATATTTTACTACATCATTTTCTACTACAGTTGGTATGTTAGATTCTACATCATAGTAATCATATATTGTATTTGTTTGTTTTTTATCTGTATCTAATTTTGCATATCTATCATTATATGCTGTTTCTTTTTCTGCATATGTATGGTTAATTGATACTATTTGTTTTCTTAAAGCTAAATCAAATTTCTTTATTATAACTTTTTCGAAATCATCATCATCTTCTTGTCCAGGTATATAATCTCCTGTTTCATTATCTTTATAATTTGGTAAGTTATTATCATTTGGAAGTTTTACGTTATTTTCTTCAGAATCTCTATCTATTACAGATTTTTTATCTTCATCTAAGTATTTTGTAATATCTGCTATATTTGTTATTTTTTCATCTGTTTTAGCAGTATCTTTTACTTTACACATAATTGGAACTTCTTTGTATGATAATGTATATGTTTTCTCAGGTGTTGTTGGATTTTCATTTTTTACTGCTTTATTAATTTTTGCATTTTCTAAGTATTTTGTAGTTACTGTTCTTCCATCTTCTGATACTGTCCAACCATATTGTTTATTAAAGTCTCCATCAACAAATTCTAAGTTTGATGGTAAATGGTCTTTTATTTCTGCTGCATATCCATCAATTTCACCTTCATTATATACTCTTAACATATATACTACAATATCGTTTTTCTTAACTTCTACTGGCTCTTTTGTATGATTATATGTAGCTGTTGTTATTATTTTACCATTTTCATCTTTTGTATTTAATTTTGATGTATCTACAACTGGTGCTCTTTTATAAGTACCCTCTGTATTTTTTAAATATTCACTATTTTCTATTTTAGTATCATCACTTACTGCTATAATAAATTTTCTTAATGCTAAATCAAATGACTTTAAAATGATATTATCATAATCTTCATCATCTTCATATTTTACCCATTTTTTTGGATTAGAATCTCTATCATCTATTGGATTTCCATCTTTATCTGAATCTTCTGAAATACATGCTTCATTTCTAATTGTAGTTCCTGTTATATTATCTGATATAACTTTCATTTTTACTGAAATTTCTTTATAATGAATGTCTTTTTCTGTTTTTGTTCCATCATTACTTCCAAATGCTGTTATTAAATTTTCTCCTACTGTTGCTTCATTTTCTTTTGATAAATAGTCACTTGAAATTTGGATAATATTTTCTTTTTTATCATCATATACAAAATTTCCCCATAAATATTTTTGGTTAAATTCAATTGCTTCTTTTTCTTCTGCTGTTAAAGTAGTATCATTAGCTAATTCACTACCTTCTTTTTCTGACCATAAGAATTGTAAACCACTTGGGATATCTTCTGTTATTTCTGAAGCATATCCATCAATTGTTCCTTCATTATATATTCTAAATGTATATGTAACAATATCACCTTTTTTTACTGCAACTGGTACTTTATTTAATGTATAATCTCCTGTTGTAACTAATTTTCCATTTTCATCCAATGTGTTTAATTTACTTACATCAACTTTTTTAATTCTTTCAGGAACATTTTGGTTATTTACTGCGACAATTCTTTTAATTAATTTTAAATCAAATGATTCTGGCATTAAAACTAATTTTTCAAAATCATCATCATCTTGTTGTCCTTTATAATAATAAGTAGAATCACTTAAATCCTCTTTATTATTATTTCCTGAATAATTTTCCATATTATCTTTATTTACACTTGGTTTTGTTGATGGTTCTGAATCTCTATCTGCTCCATTTTGATTTGTAATTGTAATATTACTTTCACTATCAAATTCTTCTGATATCCATGCAACATTTGTTAATATTTTTTCATTTACAGTATCAGGAGTTGCTGTTACTTCACATTCAATCTCTATTATCTCTGATGATAAATTACCAGATTTATATGCTGCTAAGTTGTCTGTATTATTGGCTTTTCTCTTCAAAGTTAATGTATTATTTCCTGTACTATCATAAGAATCTAGTTCAAAATTTCCACTTATTACTTTACTAAACTTTAATCCTGTTGGCAATTGGTCTACTACTTTTGTAGCACGGCCTGCTTTTTGTCCTTCATTATATATAGCTAATTTATAAGTAACTTTATTACCTTTTTCTACTAATACAGGATCCTTTTTATGCTTATATGTAGCTGTTGTTCCTGATGTTAATGTACTTTCATCAATAACTGGTACTCTAGAATTTGCTCCAGTTAATTCTTTATCATTTATTTTTGTAATATATTTTCTTAATGCTAAATCAAAAGGTTTTTCATTTGGTGTTACTTCTAAGTCTACATTTTCACTTTTTTCTTCCTTTTCAGGTATCATAACTGGTTGTGTTTGATTATCAGTTGTTGATGCCCATAAAGTAAGTTTAGAATTACTATAATTTATACTAATAGAAACTCCAACTTTTTTTGTTGTTTCTTTTGGAATAGAAATATAAAAATCTTTTCCTACTAAATCTTTAACAGTAGTTCCTTGTGCTACTTCTCTTTTATTACTATCTAATAATTTATAATTATCTGTTTCATTTCCACTGTTTTTTACTTTAAAGTCTATTGTATATGGTATTGTATTTCCAGATACTTCTGTAATATTAATTGGTCCTATTACATAATTTTCTCCTACTTCTTCATAATTTAAAGTAGTTGTATTTATTTTAGCTGGTGCCCCTGTTGCAGATGAATTTGAATAGTTATTGGCATTTGCTTTCGCTGTTTTTATTAAATAATCATATAATTGTTTTGCTTGCATTTGTCTTTGTTTTCCAGCACCACTATTAGGATCAACACCTGTTGGATTATAGTTAGAAAAAGAAGTATATGTATTTCCATCTAATGTATAATATAACCATGTTTCATCATCAGATGTTTTATCATATTTTCCATTTTCTTCTCCGTAATTAGTAAAATACCATATAGCAGCTTGTTGAACTGCTCCAATATCATCATCTGTTAAAGAAAAGTCCCAATTATCAGCATTAATTCCAGCAGCTTCTAACAATGCTGTCTTATCTGATTCACTTGATTCTCCTGTAAGATATAACATATCTCCTAATGCTAATAAAGCATCATATTTACTAATAGATGTATTATCATCAATTTTTATAGTTCCTTCAACTATAGATTTTAACACATCATTTTGTTGTTTTATTTTTTCTCTTTCTGTTTTCATATCATAAAAAACATTATATGTTGCACGCTTTTTAATATCACTAAATCCAACTCCTGCTTTTACACAATATATATTTTTATGTCCATCTGCTTTTAATGAAGCATTATCTCCTGAACTAGTATATTCAAGAATATTCCATATATATTTGCCTCCTGCATTTGGATTATTAATTGAATATCCCATATTAGGTTCACTATTAGTTCTTAATTCTGTTATCCCTAAATATAATGGAGTTGTTGCATTTGTTGCAAATACTATGTTTTGCATGCTACCAACAATAAATGCTATTATCAATATTGAAACTCCTAGAAGAATCTTTTTTGTTTTCATAAATTTCTCTCCTTCACTTACCTATATATACCTTATTATATAATATTTTATACTTTTTTCTAAATTAGTCAATAGGCATTTTTTAGAATATTTTTCCACTTATATTAGTAAAGCTCTATTTACTTACGGAAATAGCTTTACAACACTTTTTATAACTAAAAAGTATTACATTACAATTATATTACATTTTAGTTCTAAAATCAAGATTTTATGTGAATTAAATCTAATTATTTTGGCCTCCCTAGCTTTACATTAAACTTCATTTAACAAGTTGCATATTTTATCCAATATATTCATATGTTTTTAATGGTGATTAATAAATATGAAAAAGCTATTTCTAAAACTATTGATTATTGAAGTCGTGTTCATTTTTTTATTTAGTTATATTAGCACATTTGCAGATGATTTAGATAATTCAACTGATTTATTAGATGTTTCTAAAGAACTAAATGCTCTAAACTATGTTGAAACATCTAGTTCAGGTTCTTCTACTTTAAATTTAAATACTCGCTCTTGTATAGTATTAGATAGGTTAAGTAAAAAAATATTATATGGAAAAAATGAATATAATAAGGTAAAAATGGCTTCAACTACCAAAATAATGACAGCAACTATTATAATTGAAAACTGTAATCTAGAAGAAACTGTTGAAGTTTCAAAAAAAGCTGCAAACACAGGAGGTTCCAGACTTGGTTTAAAAACTGGAGATAAAATTACCATTAAAGATTTATTATATGGCTTAATGTTACGCTCTGGAAATGATGCAGCTGTAGCACTGGCTGAGGTTTGTGCTGGTAGTATAGTAGATTTTAATAATTTAATGAACAAAAAAGCAAATGAATTAGGTCTTGTTAATACTCATTTTGAATCTCCTCATGGTTTAGATTCTGATGGTCATTATACAACTGCATATGAACTGGCTCTTCTTTCAGATTATGCATTAAAAAATAAAACTTTCCTCCAAATAGTTGGAACTTCTAACTTCACCATATCAATTAATGGCTACCCAAAAAGTTTAACAAATACAAATGAATTGCTAGGTAATTTAAATGGTGTATATGGAATAAAAACTGGTTTTACTAATGGTGCTAATCGTTGCCTCGTAACAGCCTGTAAAAGGAATGACATGGATATTATCTGTGTTGTGTTAGGATGTGATACTAAAAAGTTTAGAACTTCTGACAGTATAAAACTAATTGAATATACTTTTAGTAATTTTGAATATGTAAATATACAAGAAAAAATAGATACGGAACTTGAAAATTGGAAAAAAGAAAATGAAAATTATTTCTTTATTAATAAGGGAATTTCATCTGATTTAATTATTAAATACTCTGAATTAGATACTCCTATTATACCTATTAATAAAAATGAAATTTCATCTATTGATGTGAACATTTATATAGATTCTATATTAGAATCTCCTATACATATAAATGATGTAATAGGTAAAATTGAAGTTACTTCAAATAACAATTCTATTTTAAGTTGCAATATATTGGCTAGTAATACAATTAAGAAAAAGAATTTTTTAGATTATAATATGGATTTTTTTAAGTATTATTCCAATATTTTAAATTCAACCATCACTTTATAATAAATAGAAAAAAGGAATGATTTATAAATATTAATCATTCCTTTTTTCTATTAATATTTCTTATATTTGTTCCACTTATTATAAAATATCACACTTGCTAATATCGCTATTCCTATAATAAACATTCTTCCTGCTAAGCCCGCCTTAGGCAAACTTTTTGCTGGACTTACTGTAGAAGATGTAGTTGTTTTTTCTTGTTGTACAGGTACAGATATATTTTCTGTTCCTTTTTCTTTATCTTCTTCTTCCTTTTGTTCTATTATATTAGATATCTTTACTTTCATTATTGTTTCATTTCCAGCTAAATCTTTTATAACAACCTCTTCTTCTGTATTTTCACTATACACTTTTTGTGCAGTTAATCTATCATCTGATAATATCCATCCTTCAATCTCTTGCATAATTTCTTTTGATTTTATTTTTACTGTTACTTTTCCTGTTGTCTCTTCTTTTGTACTATATTCTAATTTTACACTTGGGCATTCTCTATCTATATTATTAATTAGTATTTCTATAGTTTTTTCTATTCCACTTTCTGAAACTACTCTTATATTTCCTCTGTAATTATCAACAAATGTCTTTTTAAGTGTTAACTTATCTTCTGATAAATTCCATCCATCCAACTCTTTTAATGTCACATTTGATTCTATAATCACATCTACATTTTGATTTGTCAATTTCGTTGTACTATATTTTACTTCAACTTCTAAATTTTCAATTGGTATATCTGGCTCAGTTGGTTTGTCTACCACTGTTGTTACATTAATAGATATCTCTGTTATATTTCCCGCTAAATCCTTTACTGCTATTTTTTCTTCCATATTTTTATTATACACTTTAGTAAGTGATAATCCATCTTTCGCTAATGTCCATCCTTCTACTTCTTGAATTTGTTCATCAGAAGTAATTTTCACTATTACTGCTCCTGTATTTTCGTCTGGTTCACTATAAGTAACTTCTAACATTGGAGAAGTTGTATCTTCAACATCAATTCTTAAAATACTACCTGCTAGATTTCCATCATTTATTGATATGGTTGCTGAACTTACGTTTTGATTTATTGTTACTTCATTATTACTTTTATTTATTTCACAATTAAATGTATCAAAGCTCGTCGCTCCATAATTACTTATTGCTTGTTTGAATATTAAAGGCAAAGTAAGTCTTTTTCCTTCTTCTCCCTTCATTTTCAACTCTTGATTTTCAAGTTTTAAGTTGTTTATTTTTAATTGTTCTAAAGCACTTACATCACTAATATTATTATAACTAAGTGATAGTTCTGTTAAATTTTTTAAATTGCTAAGTGAACTTATATCACTTATTTTATTTTTCCCGATTCCTAGAGATGTAAGATTTTTTAGTTCTTTTAAACTAGTTATATCTTCTATATTATTATTAGCTAACGATAATATTTTTAATTTTTTCAAATTACTAAGTGGACTTATATCTTCTATTTCATTACTTCCTAAATAAAGATCTTCTAAATTAACTAATTCTTTAACATAAATTATATCAGTAATTTGATTTCCATATAAAGACAATGATTTCAAATTAGTCAACGCATCTACTCCACTTGCATCTTTAATAAGATTATTTGCAACATTTAAACATGTTAGATTTAATAACTTATGAACTACAGTAATATCAGTTATTTGATTATCATATAAATACAATGTTTGTAATTTAGTTAAATCATTAAGTCCACTAATATTTTTAATATTATTATTATCTAATCTTAAAAAATTTAGATTAGTTAATTCACTAATTTCATTAATATTACTAATATTATTATCATTTAAGTATAATGTTGCCAATTTTTTAAAGTTTCTAATTCCAGTAATATTACTAATATTTTTCTTACTTAAATCTAAATATACAATACTATCCAAATTACTTTGTGTAATTGTTATTGTATTTTTATGATATTCTAAAACTTTATCTCCTAAAGCTAATCTAATAGCTTCATATAAATTTTCATCTTCAAAAACAACATCAACTACTGTTTCATCTGCATTTGAAATATTTATTATAAAAAAAGGTGTCAATATTATAACAATTAAAATTGTACTTATTAATTTTATTCCCTTCACTTCTTTTTCCTCCATTTTGTATAATATTTGTATATTTATTATATAATATTTTGTCTATACTTTAATTACATTTTAATTATATTTT
>ENA-ORTF01003137-ORTF01003137.1-human-gut-metagenome-genome-assembly--contig:-NODE-3137-length-14862-cov-2.589654_pt1 | contig 14862 bp, 12 predicted proteins | sample MGYA00241908_ERZ509180 | MGnify/ENA primary metagenome ERZ509180 (study PRJEB26280, sample SAMEA2338814) | human gut metagenome | biome: human gut; feature: human-associated habitat; material: faeces... | reverse complement strand
TTGGTACAAGGTGTTTCTTTTTTATTTTTAAGTAATGAAATGAATGAAGAAGATTTAAAAAGTTGCCTTATTACTACAGTAATAAATAACAGAGTATTTCAAGATTTGCACGGTATTTGTCGAAATAAGCCAGAAAGAGAAATTGTTCTTGGTGTGTACCATGATGACGATGGTGAAATTATTCGTAGAGCCATTGATGATGATGGGATGTACATAGAATCAGCAGAAAGTTATGTGCAACGTGTTCTACAATCGAAAGAATATCAGGATGTCAAAACAGTCACAGATTGGATTGATAATAATACGAATGGGAAGCTAATGTTTAAAGATATTTGTGATGATTATAGTATTGACAGAATTGAGTTTGAACTTCGGAAGGCAAAAATGGTTTATAACATTCAATATTATGGGTTTGATACGTTAAAGGGTTATCAGACAGACGATTGGAGTTCACTCAAACAGCTGGCAACACGATTAAAAGAAATCACGAGCGAACTACAACTTTTTGGGATGGCTGTTTTTCAGCTTACAGATGATACACCAACAACAGATATTTTTTCTCTATCTAGTCTGAATATTAGTACCTCAAAAGGTATTAAGCATGTGTGTGACATTATGACACTCGGTAAAAAATTGGGGAAAGATGAATATCACAAATACCAATATGTCACTGTGGCTAGTGATTATTATTGGGGTGAACCAACAGTTGAAAATTTAAACGATGAAAAAGATTATCTTGCAATGAAAATAGATAAAAATAGAGCTGGTAGTAAGGATAAGATTATATTGTTTGAAATCAATCTGGATTATAACACATGGGAAAATGTAGGGTATTTAATCAAGAGACAGAAAACAAAAGTGTGAGGAAAGGTGGCAACAGATGGATGTCAAAGAACTGAAAAACTATATCTACGAAAATCAATTCGTAGAACAAATACTTGATTCTATTGGTTGTCACCATATTCGTTACCATAGTACATATTGGACATGCGCTAATGCTGACGGTGACAACAATAATGCAATTACTGTGTATAACAATGAGTTCCTATCCTGTGTCAATTATACAAGACAAATGATAAAGGTGAATCGGCAAACGGACATTGTTGACCTTGTGTGTTATACAAAAAAATTGGCATTTCCGAATGGTTTGAAATTTATTTGTGATGAAATCGGCATGTCTTACTATCACGATTTTGAAGAGAATATCCCAGAAAGTTTCAAGCTACTAAATCTGTTAGAAGATATGAACTCAAACCACATTCAGGAGAAAGAAAAACCATTAAAACCTATTCCTGAGTGTATCCTATCTTATTACCAGCCATTTGTGAACAAGTTGTTTTTTGATGACCATATCACATACGCAACGCAACGTGAATTTGAAATTGGGTTTGATACTGAAACAAATAGGTACACCATCCCTATTCGTTCTGAGTTAGGGGACTTGGTTGGTGTAAAAAGTAGATATTTTTATCAAACAGTACCAGAGAATGAGATGAAATATTTGTATTTAGAACCATGTGCAAGGTCAAAAGTAATTTACGGTTTGCATAAAACAATCGGGTATATCAAACAGACAGGACGCATTTTTGTAGTTGAGGCTGAAAAAGCAGTATTGCAGTTATGGTCTTATGGTTATCAAAATGCTGGAGCTACTGGTGGGAAAAAGATGTCACAGTATCAAATTGATTTATTGGTGCGTCTTGGCGCAACTATTATTTTTGCGTTTGACAAGGATGTCCAAAAAGACGAACTGGAAGAATTAGCAGATAGGTTTCCAGAAGGTATTCCTCTTTATTACTTATATGACGAGGAGAATATTCTTGCAGAAAAGGAATCGCCCTCGGACAATCAAGAACATTGGGAGTATATGGTAAGGAATAATATGTATCGTTTGAGATAAGGAAGTGAGTATTTGCAATACAAACTATATAATACAAAACAACGGAGTAACAATATTATCGAACAAGTATTGTACAATAGGGGAGTTACTGACCCATTTACATATTTGCATTTAAAGGATAACGCTGTTATTCCATTTGATAAGTTAGATAATATTCATCATGCTGTTAGCTTATTTTTAAAACATTTTGAGAAGAATAATAAAATTGAAATTTTGATTGATTCTGACCCAGACGGGTTTTGTTCGGCAGCAATGATGTTTTCATATATTAAGCGTGTAAACGCAGAGTATCCAGTGCAATATATTTTACATAAAAGACCTAAAGCACATGGACTTACAGACGATATTACGATTGCAGAAGATACGAAATTATTGATTATTCCAGACGCAAGTACAAATGATACGAAGCAGTGCAAAAGTCTTAGCGAAAAAGGCATTGATATTTTGATTCTTGACCACCATGAAAAAGAAACAGAAAATCCTTATGCGGTTATTGTCAATAATCAGACCAGTGATGGCTACGCAAATAAGGACTTCTGTGGTGCAGGGGTTGTATATAAATTTTTGCAAGCACTAGATGAAGAAATGTGGAACGATTTTGCGAATGACTATTTAGATTTGTGTGCGTTAGCTAATATTGCTGATGTAATGGACATACGCTCGTTTGAAACACGCTATTTGATTGATTGTGGCTTGAACAATATTAGAAATAAATTTTTAAAAGCGATAATTAAGGCACAGGATTATAGTATCAATGGAAAAATCAATATTCATAACGTGCAATGGTATTTAGTCCCTGTATTGAATGGTATGGTACGTGTTGGTTCATTTGAAGAAAAGGATTTAATGTTTAGGGCTTTTGTTGAGCAAGATGAATTTTTTGAATATAAGAAAAGAGCAACAAAAGATAAACCATCTGAGACAATCCAAGAAAGTATTTATGATAGAGCTGCAAGACTATGTAAAAACGCAAAGGCAAGGCAAGATAAGATGAAAGACAAGGGATTTCAAGCTATTGTAGATACTATTGGTGGTATGCAAGACTATAACCAGATTGTGATGTGCGATACTACAGAATTGTTGGATGGTGGTTTAACTGGTGTCGTTGCAATGAAAGTTGCGGACAAGTATAAAAAACCATGTATTCTATTAAAGAAATATTTTGATAAAGAAATCGGTTTAGAGGTGTTTTCTGGTAGTGCCAGAAATATAAACCACAGCCCTATTGTAGATTTTAAAAAGGTTGTTAATTCTACTGGGTTTATAAAAGGGCGAGGACATGCAAATGCTTTTGGTATTGTTGCTTTACCTGTAACAGAATTTAATCATGCGATAGAGTCCTTGAATTATATTTTGCGTGATATTGTGTATGATTCCACATACAACGTTGATTATATCATGGATATAAATGATGTAAATCTGAAGCTCATTACGGATTTAGAAGTATTTGATAATCTGATTGGGCAGGGTATTGACGAACCCATTATTGCTGTAGAACAAATTGAAATGTACAGAGATGAGTTTGTGATTTTCGGTAAAAATGAAGACACAATTAGCTTTACGTATAATGAAATTAAGTATGTTCAATTTAAATGCAAGGAAGGTAGTGGGTTGTATGATTTCCTACAAAATGCGTGGGGTGAAGATGACTCTATTATATTTAATATTGTTGGGAAACCATCTATCAATGACTATAAGGGGGTAAAAACACCACAGATAGTTATTGAAGACATAGAAGTTATAAAAACATTCATTGGCACTCCAATGGTAGATGATGATGACTGGTAATACACCAAAGAGGAAAGAGGAGGTACGACATGGCATATTCAAGTTTGCATAACCATTCGTTTTTCTCATTATTAGACGGATATGGTTCGCCAAGAGAAATGTTGGATAGGGCGAAAGAAATAGGTTTAAACGCTTTTGCTACCACGGAACATGGCAATGTTTATTCACACATATACTATGACCTTATAAAAAAAGACTATCCTGAGATTAAAATGATTTATGGTGCGGAGTTGTACGAATGTGAAGATATTACTATACATGACAAGGATAATAAATACTTTCATTTGATTTGTTTAATACGTAACGAACAAGGTAGAAAAGATTTAAATAAGGTTATTACAAGAAGCAATTTTGAAGGATTCTATTTTAAACCAAGATGTACGATTGAGGACATTAAACCTTATGCAGAAAATTTTGTTATTACATCCGCTTGTTTAGCAAGTAAATTGTCCAGAGAATCAGATTTTGAAAAATGTGTTGAGTATATTGCAGAATATAAACAGGCGTTTCCTTATTTTTACCTTGAAATGCAATCACATTCACATCAAGACCAATGCCGATATAATCAAAAAATTTTAGAACTTTCTAAAAGAACCGATACGCCATTTGTCATTACAACCGATAGCCATGCGCCTACCAAAGAAGATTTGTATTATCAGGACAAGCTAATTCAAATTGGTCGCAGGAGCAGTAAAAATGATAAAAACGCTATTGAAAATAGTGAGGTATACGAAGGATGTTATATGCAATCTGAAGAAGAAATTCATGAATGTATGGATACACAGATTGGATATGATAATGTGTGTATTGGTTTAGAAAATACAAATCGTATTGCCGATTTGATTGAAAATGTGGATATGCCATTCCAATCCCCACAGCTACCTACTTTCCCGTTGCCAGAGGGCTATGAAACAAACAATGAGTTTTTATGGCACTTGGTTAAACAAGGGTGGAAAGATAGAGGTTTCCACAAATTAAGTGCCGAAGAACAGAAGGTTCGTAAGGACAGGATTGACTATGAAATGAGTGTCATTCACTCCATGGGGTTTGATGGATATTTTCTGTTCGTATGGGATTTTATTAAAGCAGCAAAGGAACGTGGTATTGAAACAGGCAAGGGGCGTGGGAGCGCAGCTGGTTCGTTAGTTTGTTACTGTTGTCATATCACAGATATTGACCCTATTAAGTATGGCTTGATTTTTGAAAGATTTCTTAATCCAGAAAGAGTTGGCTTACCTGATATTGATACTGACGTTGGTGATAGAGATGCGATTATTGAGTATCTGGTACAAAAATATGGTGAGAACCGTGTGTGTCAGGTCATCAACTACTCTTATATTACGCCAACAGTTGCCATTAGGGACGTAGGTAAGATTTTAGGTTTCCCTTATAATCAAATGCAAAAATTATCTCAGAAGTTTACATTTGATAAATGGGATGATTGTATGAAAGCAAATCCTAGTTTAGTTACAGACAATCCACAATACGCCGAATTATTTGATATTTCAAAGCACTTGAGTGGTCGAGTAAAAACAGTTTCTATTCACGCAGGTGGTATTGGTATTGTTGACACGGATATTAACGATTATATGCCAATGAAGATTGGTACAAACGGTGAGCATGTTATTCAAGTAGACAAGCACTACATAGAAGATATTGGTATTGTAAAATTTGACCTACTTGGTGTGGCAACATTGAACCTTGTAAAAGAAATTAAAGATGATTTGCATTTAGACCCTTGGATGTATGATATTAACAACCCAGAATTTGAGCAAGATGTAAATGCTTATCAATTGCTTGGGTCTGGGAAAACTAATGGTGTATTTCAGGTTGAATCAGCAGGTATGAAAGACTTGATGGTGCGGTTACAACCTACAAATATCAATGATGTCGCAGCTGTAGTTTCACTATATAGACCAGATAGTATGGGCGCACTTGAAGAATATGTTGAAATTGCAACAAGTGGTAAAAAGCCGACATATATTCATCCAGATATGATTCCAATTTTAAAAGATACAAACGGCTGTTTGTTGTATCAAGAACAATTACTTGATATTGTAAAGAAATTTGGCGGCAGAAGCTATGGCAAGGCTGATTTATTTAGACGTGGTATTGGTAAAAAGGACAAAGAATTGGTACAACGTGAATCGGCAAAACTCAGAGATGAAATTGTACAAAATGGTTATACGAACCAATTAGCCAATCAAATTTCAGATGATATGTCTAGTAAGGGCGGTTACATTTTCAATAAAAGCCATGGCTATTCCTACGCAGTTTTATGTTTTGAAACAGCTTGGTTTAAAGCACATTATCCTACTTATTTTTTTAAAGCACTTTTCAACTTAAATAAGGATAAGGCAGGTGCAATTAACAAATATATCCTTGACTCTAAAGATTTTGATGTTACCGTTGCACCACCAAATATCAATCACTCTGGTATGAGTTTTACAGTAGATAACAATAAGGTACTATTTGGGCTATCTGCAATTAGCGGTATTGGTGAATCAATGTCACAACAGATTATTGAAGAACGTGAGAAAAATGGTAATTTCACATCCTTTGATGATTTAATACAGAGGCTTAACCTTGGTAAAGCGTCTGTTATTGCACTGATTAAAGCTGGTGCTATCCCATGTAAGAACAAGCGTACAAAATTGATTTCCTATCTTAAATCACAATATCAGCCATTACAATTTACAGAGGTAAGTACATTACCTACTTATAAAAAACTCGAAGAAGAATGGGGTATTGATTTAAAACGATACATCGTTCCTTCTTCTGGCAAGCGTGTTGTGTATAATAAAGAAGCATTGTTGGTCGAATACAATAAGGTGAAAAGAGAACAGTTTGAAGAAAATCAAAAAACACGTTTCCAAAAATATATTGATGAAAATAAAAAGTATTTGGAAGATGAACAATTTTGGGAATTTCAAACGTTACAGGTTTTTCTAAAAGACAATCCATTTGACGCAGCGTATGAATTTTTAACGCCGTTTGAAGATATCCCAGATGGCGATACCTGTGTTCTGGTTGGTGTGATTGCCAAGGTGCAGAAAAAGAAAGATAAGCATGGTAAGCAATTTGCTTTTATCAATATCTATTCTTCCTTTGGGTTAGTTGAAGGTATTGTATGGCACACACAATTAAAAACATATGAAGATATTGTTAAAAAAGGTCAACAGGTAGCTGTACTGTGCCGAAAGGATAGCGAAGAAAAAGTCGTTGTAAATCAGCTAAAACCATATCAAATATGGTTAGAAGATATGAGAAAGAAGGGAGTGACAGTGTGATGCAAGATATTGAGAATGATGTTTTAGAATTTAAAGCAGTTATCACTTATGCGAAATATTACAGTCCCGATACAACATGGGGTTGCTATACCTTTTATACTGATGCTGATATCCCGTATTACACCAGTAGCGATACACCATCTATCAAAGGACAGAAGTTTGGTACGTTAGCAGGAAAAATGCAAGAGTTAACTATTGGTGGTGAGTATCTGGTCAAAGCAGTTTATAAATGTGATAGAAAATACGGTCATCAATATGTACCAAATGCTGTTTACGCCATTATTCCTCAGAGTACAGATATGCAAAAGATGTTTCTCGAATCAATTATTGCGCCTACAACAGCAGAAAAGCTGATAAAGGCGTATCCTAATCTGGTTGAGGATGTTATCAATGGTGCGTTGGATACTATTGATTATACAAAAGTTAAAGGTGTGCGCGAAGCCACATGGAATAAGGTAAAAGAAAAAATCATAAATAATTATCTGATTTCAGACATTTTGACTATGCTAACGCCTTTAGGTGTCACATATAAAATGATTCGTAAGTTATTAGATGACATACCGAACCCTGCCTTATTGAAACAGCAATTAGAACAGAATCCTTATATCTTGGTAAGAATTAGAGGGCTTGGTTTTAAACGCATTGATGAGTTGGCATTGAAATTAAAGCCTGAGCTGCTTGATTCTCATGAGCGTCTAGTAGCTTTTGTGAAATATTTTTTCGTAGAATTAGGTGAAGAAGGGCATACATGGTGTTCTAAATCTATCCTGTACGATGCCATTAGTAATAATGTGGCAGAATGTTTGGATAAATTTGACTGGCTTTTTGGTAACGAAGATTTTTTACATATTCACGGAGATAAGATTGGTTTGAAATCTTATCATGATATTGAATTGCAAATTTTTCACTTGTTAAGCCAAAAGAGTGAACAGGTTACTGATATCAATATCTCTGAAGAACAAATATGGAAAGCTATTCAATTTGCAGAAGAACAGCAATGTTTCCAGTACGTACAAGAGCAGTTAGAAGTCATTCATGACTCTCTTAATAGAACTGTCAGTGTTATTACGGGCAAGGCAGGTACGGGGAAAACGTCAATTATGAGAGCGATTTTGTGTGCATATACACAAAACAAATATACTATTACTGCATCGGCATTATCAGCCATGGCAGCACAACGTATTACAGAAGCAACCGAATTTCCAGCTATGACAATCCATCGTACTCTTGGTTGTCAGGGGATAAATAAATTCACCTTTTGTAAAGATAATAAATTGCTCACAAACGTAGCGTTTTTGGATGAAGGAAGCATGGTAAATGCAAGTTTATTTTTGGCGTGGTTGGAAGCTATTGATGATAATACTCGTATTATTATTTGTGGAGACCATAAACAGTTGCCACCTATCGGATATGGCAATGTGTTCTCGGATATTATTGATAAACTGGACAAGTCATGTGTGAGTCAACTGACTAAGCCAATGAGACAAGCTGAACAGTCTGGTATTTTGGTTGACGCTAATATCATTCGTGAAAATAAGAACCCTATTCAGCATCCACAAAATCGTATCATCCATGGCGAATTAAAGGATATGTATTATATGTTCCGTACAAACAGACAATCGTTATTTGATATTGCGATTAAAACATTTTTAGAGTCTGTAAAAACAGATGGATTAAAAAATGTTGTATTAGCTGTACCAAGAAAGCAGGGATGTTTGAATAGTACATTTGAATTGAACCAAGTTTTACAGGATAAGTTGTTAAACGATGAAATACAAACTATCTCCAATGCACGTATTGATTTTAAACTGGGCGCAAAAGTTATGCAGACAGTCAATGATTATGACAAAAATGTGTTCAATGGTGAGATTGGTTATATTACCTGTATTGACAGTTATATGGACAAAGGTAAAAAGAAGGAATACTGCGAAATTACCTATACAGATGCTATTGGACAGAGCAAGGTGATACACTACGAACAAAATGAATTATCTGCGATTGATTTGGCGTATGCTATGACAGTACATAAAATGCAGGGTTCTGGTGTTAAAACATTGATTGGTATTATTGATAACACACATTATCAATTATTAGACAGTTGTATGTTATATACCATGTTGACTAGAGCAAAAAAAAGATGTTTGCTTTTAGCAGAACCGTCAGCATTTCTGCAATGTATTAGAACAAGCCATAACGCGCGTAATACATGGTTGCAGCTTGAATGTTAACTTGAACGTTAACAAAAAAACAAATCTTAGTCAGTGTTAAAGCACAGCTAAGGTTTGTTTTTTGTTTGCAACCTGTGTGTATTAGTAATATTTTCAGTTAAAAAATCGAAATATATATTGAGGTGATTTATATGAGTTTGCATGACTTAATACAAAATGCAAAAAGCGTTGACCTATTTCCAGAGTTCGCAACACTACCGTTACATCAACGATATCTATTTACAATGCGTGTTAAGGTTGCTGTAGTGCTATGCGAAGTAAAGTACAGATTATTTAGATTATTTAGGAGGTTATGACTTTGAATTTACTTATTAAAAACAGACAAACTGGTAAAACAACACAACTAATTCATATTAGCGAAGCTACCAGATACCCGATTGTCGTACCATTTGAGGCACAAAAGAAACACATTATTGAGCTGGCAAATCAAATGGGTTGTTTGATTCCAATGCCATTAATAATTCGTGAAATGAAGGAAAGAGGGATAAACGTAAAAACTCCAATTTTGTTTGATAATGTTGAGTATATTTTATCTGACGCATTGCAACAGTATCTTGGAACAGAAGTGTTTTGTGCTACGATGACGGATACATTAAAAGAATATTACACCAATTATGGTGTTCATACAAAGGAGTAATTTATATGAATTTAACATGCGTTGCAAAATGCCTTACAGTAAAGAAAAAGACAAAAGCGCAAATGTTTCAAAATGTACAAGTGGGAGACATTATTGAATTTACATTACCATTGCAACCTGTTGGTTCAAAGAGGGGCATAGGAGGCACATATGCTTCTTTTGTGAAATGCGTAAACAAAAGAACAAACGAAGAAGCACAATTTAGTTTAAACCAGTTTGGTCTGTTCTTATATAAATGCTTTGAATGGGAACAGATGGTGTAAGGGGGCTTTGTATGAAAGAAGTTATTCAAATTTTTAAGCAACTACAAGATGTTTCTGGTAAGAAAGAAAAGGAAAACATTATTCGTATTCATAAAGACAATGAACTATTCAAGAAATGTTTAGTCTTTTTGCTGGATGACAATATCACAACTGGCATTGCTAAGAAGTCACTGTCAAAAGATATCAAATACAACGGTTATATACCTCTGTACAATTGGAGAGTTCTAATGCAGTATTTGCAGGAGAATAATACGGGTAGAGATGCTGATATTCTGGCTGTGCAATCTTTCTTACTGGCGCAGGACGAAGAAGATAAATGGTTCTATGAAGGAATGATTACTAAGTCTTTGAAACTTGGCTGTGATAAGAAAACGGTCAATAAGATTATTCCTGAATTGATTCCGCATTGGGATGTGCAGCTTGGCTCTAGCTTCGATAAGCTGAAGTTGAAGAAGAATGAATATTTTTATCTAAGTCAGAAACTAAATGGTATTCGAGCATCTGCTATTAACAATAACTTCATTAGTAGACAGGGTAAAACAATCAATGGAATGCAGCATATCTTGAACGACATTCAAACGCTTACAAACGGTACAAACATGTTTTTCGATGGTGAGCTGATTCGTAAGAATATTGATGGTATCTCTGATAATGAAAATTTTAGAATTGGTACAGGTATCATTAACTCTGATGTGTCAACAAAGGAAGAAATTAAATTTGTTATCTTTGACTGTTTTCCAAAAGATGAATTGAAGGACGGAAAATCGAAAGACAAATATAGCAAACGTAAGCTACAGCTTTTGGCTTATAAGGCTGAAATCGAAGTAAAAGGTCTTACTAATATCGAGATTGTTCCAATGGTTTATGAAGGTACTGATACTACTGAAATTATGAAATGGCTTGATTATGCAAGTGACCACGACTGGGAGGGCTGCATGATTAACAAGGATACAGTCTATGAGTGTAAACGTACTACAAATCTGATTAAGGTGAAAAAATTCTTTAGTGCAGACCTTGAGGTAGTGGACGTATTAGAAGGTGAAGGTAGATTAAAAGGTACGCTGGGTGCTTTAGTCGTGAAATATAAGAATAACACGGTTAATGTAGGTTCTGGCTATGATGACGAAACCAGAAAATATATCTGGGATAACAGAGAAGATATGATTGGCAAGATTATCGAAGTTAAATATAAGGAAGTGTCCAAGGATAAAAAAACAGGACTAGAAAGCCTACAGTTTGGTACGTTTAAGTGTATCAGGAACGATAAGACAGAGGTGAGTTATTATTAACGATACAAAAGTATGTAATGGTTGCCATAAAGAATTACCAAATACTTCAGAGTTTTATTCCAGAAATAAAAATGCAAAAGATGGGCTAGAAACAAAATGTAAAACTTGTGCAAAGGAAATAAAATTAAAGAGATATAAAAATGTAATCTATGAGTTATATTGCACGAAAACAAATACGTATTATATTGGTCAAACAATTAAACCATTGAACGATAGAATTTCAAAACATTTTTCAGATGCAAAAAGAGGACGTAAGCAAGAATTATATGAAGATATCAGACGATATGGTAGAGAAATGTTTACATACAAAGTCATTGAAGAAGTAACAGACAGTGATAAATTAGATGACAGAGAACGTTATTGGATAGATAAATATATAAAGAGTGGTTTTACGCTGTATAACAATGAATTTGGTGGAAGAAAAAATATAGATGTCCCGTATAAAACTAGAATAAAAATGGCTGTCAGCAAAGGTACAAAACCATTTGTTGTATATGACACTAATTATAACTTTATTGGAAGATTTGAAAAACTATCTGATGCCAATAAAAGATTAGGTACATTTTTTACGAATGATAGAATAAAGCAAAGTGGTTATAGCCATAAATATATTGCTATATATGAACAAGATTTTACATATCAAAAATTATCAGATGCAATCAATAGTTTGGACGTATTAAGCAACGGCACAATGCGGAAACATTATGATAATTCTGGTAAAAATAATGCCATGTATCAACGTGGTAAACATTTTTATGTGTATGATAACAATCATTTATTTTTCAAAGAGTATTTTTCATATAGCGATTGTATAAAAGATTTATCTGTAAGTAGTTGGTCTATTAAGAAATATATGGATACGCAGACACCATGTAAACGTGGATATTATTTTTATAGTACAAAGAAGACAGAAGAAAGTTTGAATTGAGGTGACTTTATGATTTACAAGAAGTTCGAGATTTATTTTCTGTGCCAGATGATTATTACTTTGTACAGTGTATCAGTGGTGATTTTGCTATGGGGAAAGGTATTGCAGTCGAGTTCAATAAACGATTTGATACGAAAAATCAATTGCAGCATAACTATTCTAGCTTAGTTCGCAGAAATGAATGGGGTAGAATTAAATCTATGGCGTGTTTATTGGAAGGTAGGGTATTCAATCTTGTAACAAAAATTCGTTATTATGAAAAACCTACTTATCAATCCATGACAGACTCATTAAAACGAATGAGAGTTATTTGTGATGGTTTAGGTGAAGCTAGAAATATTCATAAGATTGCCATGCCTACTATTGGGTGTGGGCTAGATAGGCTTCAATGGGATAGGGTATCTGAAATCATCAAAGAAGTTTTTAAAGATTCTGACCTTGAGATTTTAGTCTGCAAGAAGGAGTAAGAAAGATATGGCTTATTATCTTCAAAAATATGTTGGCACATATAGGGTGAAATCAGAATATGACCTAGATACAAATGATTTTGCTCGTGATGCTAACGGTAATTTAGAAACAGACAGCACATACATCAAATGTACAAATGGTGCAAAGATTTTTCATTATGGCAAAAATATTCTTGAGTGCTATGTCCCTTCCTTACAACGTGGTAGAAATATGCTGAAAAATCTTGCCACAGAGCTTGGACTGAATATTGAAGATTATGGCACACCATGCAATTATAAAACTTTTTATCAGGATTTGGAGAATACTAAAGTAGTGTTTGATATTGATGAATCAGACGCAGAGGTGTGGTGGCATTTTCAATCTAAGAATATTGAGCTGATGGCAAAATATATGAAGCCACAAACCAGTGGTGCAAATATTAGTCCGTTCAGTCCTAAAAATTTGCCAAAGCAAAAGTACGCTCTACCCTATGAAAATATGGCGGTATATAAGCAAATTATCAACGATGCAAACTTAGATAATAAATTGGTCATTGGCAAATTAACAAACGATTTTATCACCAAGATAGTACCCAAAAAACATAGGCTATATGCGAAAAGTGATATGAAAAAAGAAATGCGGAAGGTGATGTTAAGTGGCAAAGAGTTCATTCATTCAATTGGTCTTTGGGATGAATATATGGACTTTTTGCGAGAAAAGTTATTGGAGTGATGTTTTATTCGATACAAAAATTTATGTTCTGTGTTCTTCGCCACAACCTTGGTATTTGGTTCTAGTTTGATTTCTCTTGGGTGTGAAAACTATAAAAAAGGAGAAATTATATATGAGTACCAAAAACAAAATTCTGTACTAGAAAAGATTGTTGATGAAGAAGAAGAAAATATCATGCTGCAAACGAAGCAGATTGATACCTTGCAGCAAAAATTATCTGACGCAGAAAACACAATTAAAGAACAAGAAACAACAATTCAAAAGATAAAGCAGGAAGAAGAAGTACAGAAGAAAAAGTTAGAAGATGCTGAGAAAAATACATACTTAGGTAATTTCAACCTCAGCTTCTATTCTAAAGAACAGTTCCCAAATAGTTCCACAAGTACAGGTGTCATGCCACAAGTAGGTGTCACAGTGGCAGTTGACCCAAAAGTAATTCCACTTGGAACAAAAATTTATATTGAAGGTCTTGGTGTCAGAATTGCACAGGATACTGGCGGTGCTATTAAAGGGAATAAACTTGATGTGTTTGTGGCAACAACTGCTGAAGCATATCAGATGGGTAGACAAAATAGAAAAGTATGGATTGTTAAGTGAGTAAGGGGATAACGCATGGGGAGAAAGTTGATGTAACAAATGGGAAGACCAGTGAAAAGTTTAATTGGAAATAAATACGGTAAATTGACTGTTGTAGAGCGTTCACAAGAAATCGCAGCTAATGGTTCGCCAAAATGGATATGTAAATGTGAATGTGGAAATATCACAGTTGTAGAACGTAGTAATTTGTTAAAAGGAAGTATCAAAAGTTGTGGAAAGTGTCGTGTATATAATACTTATGATTTATCACATTCATATGGCATTGGGTATACATCAAACGGGACATGCTTTTATTTTGACTTAGAAGATTATGATATTGTAACACGTTATAACTGGTCTATAAGTGGTAGTGGATACCTAATTAACACATCGGAAGAGAAAACCAAACTATTACACAGGTTAATCATGAATGCGCCTGATGATTTAATGGTAGACCATATCAACCATAATACTTTAGACAACAGGAAAGAGAATTTGCGTTTATGCAATGGTAGCCAAAATAATATCAACAAAAAAATTAAAGGTTATACCAAAAGACTAAATGGACAATATGAGGTATCTATGCGTATTAATGGCGTTCTCACTTACATAGGTAGATTTAACTCTGTTGAAGAAGCCCTGCAAGCAAGAAGAAATGCCTATGATGATGACCATGTAGAGTTTGAATATGATGAGAATTTAGTGGCTCATAATGATTTATTAAACAACGACAACGATAAATTTATCCGCTGCCCTTGCTGAACAAGGAAAAAGGGTTCTTATT
>ENA-ORTF01003129-ORTF01003129.1-human-gut-metagenome-genome-assembly--contig:-NODE-3129-length-14886-cov-7.839660_pt1 | contig 14886 bp, 16 predicted proteins | sample MGYA00241908_ERZ509180 | MGnify/ENA primary metagenome ERZ509180 (study PRJEB26280, sample SAMEA2338814) | human gut metagenome | biome: human gut; feature: human-associated habitat; material: faeces... | reverse complement strand
GAGCATGGAAAGAAAAAAGAAAACAGTTCTGGAAAGGAATGCGGATGATCACCAGCTCCAACATCGTAGAATTTTTTGAACTGTATCTGCGTCCGTTTCTGGAACAGGAGAGCAGGCTGACAAAGGAACTGGCGGCGGATGAGGCGATTGCGGTGTATGACGATCCGGTTGTGCGCAGCATGGACGGCTACGAGGCAGCCGGGCAGATTCGTCAGTATGAAAAGGAGCTGAAACGAAAGCGCCTGCCGATCATCGCGTTGACGGCGAACGTGTTCGCGGAGGACAGCGAACGGGCACTGCGTGCCGGAATGGACGCCCACATGGGCAAGCCCATGGAGGTGCCGCGGCTTCTGGCGACGATGATGCACTGGATCGGATAGCGCGTAGGCAGGAAGCACTGGAATAAAGATTGAAATCCTGATGGGATCGCCGTATACTATCGGAGTAGGGCTTCCGGCGAGGACGGATGCCTGCAAATAAGTCGATGGGAGAAAGAAGTTATGTATTCGATTCTGGAACATTATCTGAGCACGAATCATATCCTGATGATCGGAATGATCGTGACGTTTATTCTGACCTTTTTTTTGCTGGAGCATCCGTTTTCCTTTTTGCCCAGTGATCAGGGGCGGGCGTTTGCTGTAAATGGAAGCCTGTCGAAAGGAAAGCTGCGCGGAGTTGGTTTCATTTTTGTACTGTGCTTTTTAATCAGCAGCGCGTTATTTCTTCCGATTGACGTCGAGTATGTGATCTATGCGATTTTGCTGTTTGCAATGATGATCAGCGGATATCTGGATGACGCTTCGAAGACACCCTGGAACGAATATAAGAAAGGGCTGATCGACCTCGTCATTTCTGTCGTAGCGGTTTTAACTTATATGAATTTTAACTCCACGACGATTTATTTCGGCGCGGATGAAATCGTGATTCCGAAAGCACTGTTCCTGATTCTCGGCGTGATTCTGATCTGGGTTTCGGTCAACGTGACGAACTGTACGGACGGCGTGGATGGTCTGTGCGCGAGTCTTTGCAGTGTGACACTTCTGGCGTTTGGCGTGCTGTTTGCGCCCGTTCTGCAGAAATACGCGATGGCGAACTTTTTGTTCCTTTCAGTTTTGTTTGCTTATCTGTATTTTAACAGTTCCCCCAGCAGCATGCTGATGGGGGATGCAGGTTCCAGAGCCCTTGGATTTTATATCGCGGTTATTGCGCTGAAATCCACGCATCCGTTTATCTATATTCTGCTGGCTGCAGTAATGATCGTGGACGGCGGAATCGGGCTTGTGAAGATAGCGCTTAAGCGCTTTTTGAAGATTTCCATTCTGAAAAAGACGAGAACACCGCTGCATGATCATGTGCGTAAGAATCTTGGCTGGTCGGATACGCAGGTTGTTGTGCGCTTCCTGATTCTTCAGACAGTGCTGGCGGCAGTTGCGTATTGCCTGATCTGATTTCTGACAGGAAAATGCCTGTCCTCTTTGGCAGGAGGTATGTAAACTCAGCTGACAAAAAGGACAGGCAGATCAGGATTCGATGAATAAAACGCCGAGGGTTCCGGGACCGCAGTGGCTGGAAATTACGCCGCCTGCCCGGGTTTCGAGGATTTCATGGAAGATTCCGAGATCTTCGAGATAAGAGCGAACCGCATTTACAATGGTTGGTTCACAGCCGGAATGTGTGATAAACACGCGATCCGGGCGCGCATGCTTTAAAGCAGGTTCCATATCTTTCACATAGGAAAGGATAACGGAATCCATTTTGCCCCGGTATTTTTTTGTCGGTTTCATGGCACCGTGCTCTACGATGATCTGGGGGTGGAGCTTTAAAAGACCTCCTGCCATGGCGGCGATGGCGCTGCAGCGTCCTCCGCGATGCAGGTAAGTGAGCGTGTCAACGACAAAGCTGGCACGGACATACGGTTTTAAATTTTCTACAGCGACAGAGATTTCTGCCGCTGTTTTGTTGTTTTGAGCCAGAATAGCGGCTTCTATGACCAGAAGGCCAATGCCGGTGGATAGATTTGCAGAGTCGATCACCGTGATCAGATCCTGTGCGTTCAGTTCTTCTGCCGCAAGCTGCATAACATTGCCGGAAGAGGACATACTGTTAGAGATCGAGAAACAGACGATATCGCGTCCTTCCTCCACATAAGGGCGGAATAGCTCGATCGTTTCAGAAAGAGCGGGCGCGGAGGTTTTGGGTGTCGTTTTATTCGCATCGGACCAGGAATAGATCTGATCCGGAGTAATATTTTTTCCGTCTTTGTATTCCTTCTCTCCAAGCAGGATATGAAGCGGCAGAATATCGATATCATATTTTGAAAGCAGATCCGGGGTGAGGTCACAGGTACTGTCGGAAATTATTTTTACCATAGTTTCAAGTCCTTTCTGAGAACAGTTTTGGTCTATAGTCAGTGTAGCACAAGGAAAAAAAAGAAAAAAGGGAAAAGGAAAAAAGAATATTTGACAAAATTTTTGCAAAAATAGGGACAAATTGCGAAAAGAAATATGAGAACGATTTCACAAAGGTTCACATTTTGAATCAGGATAGAGAAAAAGAGACAAAAGACAAGAAAAAAACAGGACAAAAACCTTTCTTTTTTCACAAAAATAGTTCAAAACAGAAGGAAAACGGACGTGTTGACAAATTGCCAAAACTGCATAAAATAAAACCAACAACAGCGAGAGCTGCTGAAGAAAAAAATTTGGAAACTGTTCGAAAGGAGATATCGGCATGGATAACATGAACAAAATGAAGATCCGTTTGAATGCGACGGCTGATGTCCAGGAGTTCGTAAGGGCAGCAGAAAAATGCGACTTTGATGTAGATATTCAGTATGATTCCACCATTGTGGATGCAAAATCCATTCTTGGAATTTTCAGTCTTGGTCTTGCCAAGATTTTTACCGTAAACTGCCATGGTGAAAACGCTGAATTCGTAGATGCGATTCAGAAGTTCGCAGTAGCGTAAAAAGTTGCTTATCCCCCTCTTTTTTATATACCCCCCTTTTTTGACCAGCTGCCATCCCCCAATGGCGGCTGGTTTTTTTCATGACAATAGAATGCTCGCAGAGCGTGCATTCTATTGTTGCGTGTAATGAGCCAAAGCCCGAGCTTGCCCGAGGCATTGGAAAATACCGCGAAACCCGGTGAATCCAGCAAAGGATCCTGGCATCAGAAAAATAAATTATTACAAAGTTTTGAGAAAATAGAAAAAGTTTTTGTGCAAAAGAATGTGGGAACGATCTCTCACGGAAAAAAGTGTTCACAATTCATGGATATTTTTTATAAAATCGGATAAAAAGAAGCGAAAACAGATTAAAAAAGTGACAAAAACCCTTGATTTTATGCGGGTTTGGGGCATGTTGACAAATCTCTGAAAAAAGATAAAATGGAATCATCGAAAGGCGAGAGCGAAAAAAGCCAATCGATAAAGCTTAATGTTATATTAAGCGTACCCCCTCTTTTTTATATACTATACCCCCCTTTAGAGCCCTTCTGCCACCCTCCCCCCCCTTCAGGCAGAAGGGCGCTTTTTTGTTTTTACAGTTTATTCGTGGCTCCCTGTGGACAGATTTCATACTCGCGTGAGAATCTGTCTGCAGGGAGCCACGAAGCGCATTCTAATGTTTGCGCTTTTATGGTAGAATTGGTACAATATCAATAATTGTTCATGAGGCGGGATCAAAACACGCCGGATATGCGGCGGAGACGGAGGAATCTATGAATCAGAAGATGCAGGAAGAACCAAAGTGGAAAAGGACATGGCATTTTATACGTCCGACAGTGATTGGTGTTGCTGTAGTGCTGCTTGCTTTTTTCATTATGCAGGGAAGACCGCTGGCGACGACACTGGACAGGCGTACAGATCTCGTATCTGTCGTTGTGACACAAAACGGGGCAGAGCAGGCTTTTACGGATCAGGACAATATCGTACGAGCGGCGGAAGTGGCAGGTGTCCTTTCGAGACGGTTTAAGACGACGCAGGAGCATGAGCCGGATACCTGCTATGTATTCACTTTTCAGGATGGAAGAGAATTGAAAATCGGTGTTTATGAAAACGATATTTATTACGACGGACAGTGGTATACCGGAGCGGCTTCCACGCCGGATCTGTTCCGCAGTATGACCGGCAGCAGATTTTTCGTCATCGAAACGACGATGCCGGAGACGAAAAGTACCGCTGAGTAAGATTGAAAAATAAAATTTTTCAATCACGAGATTTGTGTCTGCGCGCACTTGACACAAACTCGGCATGCGCAAAAAGCGTGCGCAGAAATGAGTGGAAAGAACGGAAAAATGTGAGGGGTAGGCTTTGGAGAAGTCTGCGGAATGGAGTAGGATATGAAAATCCTGTTGGTAATTGACCAGTTCGATCAGGGAAATAACGGAACAACGATCAGTGCGCGTCGGTTTGCCCAGGCGCTGGCGGCGGATGGCAACGAGGTTCGGGTTGCAGCGGCGGGAAAACCTGCGAGAGGCAAATATCCGATGCCGGAGATCCATTTTCTGCCGGTTGCGGATTCTATTATCAGAAGTCAGGGCATGGTGTTTGCAAAACCGAACCGCAGCGTACTGGAACAGGCGATTGCATGGGCGGACGTGGTGCATTTTATGATGCCCTTTGCGCTTTCCCGTGTCGGACTGCGGATTGCAAAGGAAATGGGCAAACCGGTGACAGCGGCGTTCCATGTGCAGCCGGAAAACATTACATCGACGATTCATCTTGGGAAAAATAAAAAGGCCAATGAGCTTTTGTATGAATGGTTCCGAGATGATTTTTATAATGAATTTACGCATATCCACTGCCCGAGCCCGTTTATCGCGGGGCAGTTAAAGGAACACGGCTATCAGGCAAAGCTTCATATTATATCGAACGGCGTATCGGATGAATTTTATCCGCGCGTGCGCCAAAAGGAGCCGGAGCTGGCGCATAAATTCGTCATTTTGATGATTGGACGTTATTCAGAAGAAAAACGGCAGGATGTTTTAATAGAAGCGGTAAAACGATCTGCACATTCCCACAGGATTCAGCTGATTTTGGCGGGACAGGGACCGAAGGAGCGCAGCCTGCGCTGGCAGGGAAGGTCGCTGCGCTATCCTCCGATCATGGGATTTTTTGATACAGAGCGACTGTGCGAACTGATGGCGATGAGCGATTTGTACGTCCATGCGGCGGACGTCGAAATCGAGGCGATCGCATGCCTGGAAGCGGTTGCGTCCGGGCTGGTTCCGGTCATCGCGGATTCGCCGCTTTCAGCTACCCCGCAGTTTGCCCTCGATCACAGGAGTTTATTCGAAGCGGGCAACGTAGACGATCTGGCGGAGCGGATTGACTGGTGGTATGAGCATGCAACAGCACGGCATCAGATGGCACGTGTCTATGCGGAGAGCGCCAACCAGTATCGTCTGAAAAACAGCATTCGGAAAGCAGAGCAGATGTTTGCGGAAGAGATTGCGGAGACCTTGGGATAAATGGAATGGAGGCAACACAGGGATGATTTTGGTGAAAGACCGTACAGTGTCAAAAAGCGGCACTACAGACAGCACCCTGGTCGGAGTGTTTGACTCCAAACGTCCGTTGTACCGGATCGTAAAGTGGCTGATCCTGCACATTTTTCCGCCGGTGTTTAGGCTGTTGTACGGATTTCGGGTGGTCGGCAGGATACCGGAGGAAAAGATGCAGAACGGCTGTATCAGCGTCTGCAATCATGTTCACAAGCTGGACTGCGTGATGCTGGCATGCGTGTTTCAGGATTATACGATGCAGTTTTTATCGTTGGAATCTAATCTCCACATTCCGGTCGCAGGCGCGATTGTGCGTCTGATGGGCGGAATCGGACTGCCTGCAAAGCTGGACGGGTGGCGACCGGTTTTAAAACGCATAAAACAGGGGCTGGATGAGGGTCAGATGCTGCAGATTTACCCGGAGGGAGAGCTGATCGATGGCTGTCGGACGCTCCGGGCGTTTCAGCCGGGCGCGTTTCAGATCACGTGTTGGTTCCGGAAGCCGATGATTCCGTGCCTGCTGCGGTTTTATCCGCGTTTTTCCAAAAGCGGCAGACGAAAAAGGGACGGAATGGAGCTGGTTATTTTAGAGCCGGTGGACATTCCGACCGATAAAAAGGGCAAGCGCGCGGCAACAGAGCTGGAAACGCAGATCCGATGTCAGATGGAAGCGGCACGGCTTGCAGTTGGTAGAGAGGGTGCATGAGGATTGTGCATTCTATTGTTTAGATAGAGCAGGAAAATCCTGCGGAAATGGAGCAGAAAGTGAAAATTACCTGGCTTGGTACGGCAGCAATTCGTCTGGAAGCGGACGGTGAGACAGTTTTATTCGACCCGTTTGTACAGCTGGTCGGTGGGGAAAATCCGAACTGTCTGGATGACTTTTTACAGGATCAGACGATCTGTGTGACCCATGGGCATCTGGATCATATGATGGATGTTCCGGAATTTCTGGATCCGGAAAGCGATGCGGAGGCGACCGTTTACTGCGGAGAAGTGGCGGCAGAGACGCTTTCCGATATGGTGGAGAACACCAGCAACGTAGTAAAGGTGAGACCGGGCGACGTGATCCGACTCGGGGACGTACGGATTCTTGTAATGGAAGGAAAGCATGCAAAGCCTGGAAAAAGTCAGGTATTCCAGAAGCTGTTTTCCCGCAGATTTTTGCAGTATTTCAGAAATGCGCTGGCACTTGCATATTTGAATCCGAAATTTCCGGAGGGCGGACAGACGCTGATGTACGAGGTGCATGCGGAGGGCAAACGCGTGCAGGTGATGGGAAGTCTCGGACTGCAGGAGGATCAGGAATACCCGCAGGGTGCCGATCTTCTGATTCTGCCGTTCCAGGGAAGCGAATTCCTGGAAGCAGTAGCGCTGGAGGTCGTAGAGCGACTGCAGCCCAAGCGGATTTTGCTGGATCATTTTGACGACGCATTCCCGCCGGTATCGGAGCATGTCGATACGAGACGGTTTAAAAAGCTGATGGATGAGGAATATCCGCAGATCAAAGTCGTAAAGCCGACGGCAGGAAAAACGGTGGTGCTGTAACGGGATTAAGTTACAGTTCACCCGCGCCATTCGCAAAACCGCGTCTTCGACGCTCTCCGCTGCTTCGCAGATTTGTTATCGTACGATAACAAATGCTTCGCGCAGATCGCACTGCGGCGGATCGGAATCCTGTCACTTACGTGACCCGCCGCAGGCGAAGAATCCTGCAAAGCAGGATTCTTTTTTGCTCATAAAATGGCGCTCCCTTCGTACCCTTCTGCGTTCAGATTTTCGTGCAAGCACGGAATCTGAACGCAGAAGGGTACGAGTGAACTGTAACGGGATTTTATAACGTATGGAGAAACACCAGTGCTACCGGTTTGCAGTTTGAGATACAGCATGATATAATAAGTAGAAAGAGCGGCTTTTCGTGCAGATATCACTCAAATAGCCGTATAACATTTTGACAGGTCTTTGCAACATGGAAGAATTGCAGCTGCGGGGGCTTATGTTACAATAGGAGGGAACAAATGGAAAAACCGACATTAGTAATTCTGGCAGCAGGAATGGGAAGCCGTTATGGCGGCTTAAAGCAGATCGATCCTGTAGATGACAAGGGGAATAAGATCATTGATTTCTCGATTTATGATGCAGTCAGAGCGGGATTCGGCAAGGTCGTTTTCATCATTAAAAGAGAGCATGAGCAGGATTTCAGAGAGTGCATCGGCAATGCAGTCAGCAAACATATTCCTGTAGAGTATGTATTCCAGGAGCTGACGAAGGTTCCGGAAGGATTTCAGATTCCGGAAGGCCGCGTAAAGCCCTGGGGAACCGCACATGCAATCCTGTGCTGCAAGGGCGTAGTGAATGAGCCTTTCGCAGTGATCAATGCAGATGACTATTATGGAAGAAGCGCTTTTGAAGAGCTGTACCGTTTCCTGACCACACATCACGACGATGAAAAATATCGTTACGCGATGGTTGGCTATCAGCTGGGCAACACTTTGACAGACAACGGTTCCGTTGCAAGAGGTATTTGCGTAACCGACGAAAACGGCTATCTGCAGGAGATTGCAGAGCGCACCAAGATCGTGAAGACCGAGGATGGCGCGGCATACACAGAGGATGATGGTAAGACCTGGATTCCGGTAGGATTAAAGACTCCGGTTTCCATGAACATGTGGGCATTTTCTCCCAGCATTATCAACGAGCTGCAGAATGCAGTAGATCGTTTCTTTGCAGAAGAAGTTGAAAAGAATCCGCTCAAGTCCGAGTGCTTTTTGCCGATCGAGGTAGATAAGCTGTTAAAGGCTGGAAAAGCAACCGTTGAGGTGCTTCATTCTGCTGACAAATGGTTTGGCGTTACCTATAAGGAAGACAAACCGTTTGTGATGGAGTCGATCCAGAAGTTAAAGGATGCCGGTGTTTATCCTGATGTTCTGTGGTAAAACAATAAGAAAAGTCAGCAAAAGAATGGAGGAAACGAAACATGGCAATTTTAGTTACAGGCGGCGCCGGATTTATCGGCAGTCATACCGTTATTGAATTACAGAATGCCGGATATGATGTCGTTGTAGTAGATAATCTGGTAAATTCCAGCGAGAAATCCCTGGAACGTGTAGAAAAGATCACAGGAAAGAAGGTTCCTTTTTACAAAGTGGACATTCTCGACAGAGAAGGCCTGAATGAAGTTTTTGCAAAAGAAAAAATCGATTCCTGCATTCATTTCGCAGGCTTAAAGGCAGTCGGTGAATCCGTACAGAAGCCCTGGGAATACTATGAAAACAATATTGCAGGCACTCTGACACTGGTTGATGTAATGCGCAAGCACAATGTGAAGAATATCATCTTTTCCTCTTCTGCAACCGTGTACGGCGATCCTGCGATGATCCCGATCACCGAGGAATGCCCGAAGGGACAGTGCACAAACCCCTACGGCTGGACAAAATCCATGCTGGAACAGGTTCTGACAGATATCCAGAAAGCAGATCCGGAATGGAACGTCGTTCTGCTGCGTTATTTCAACCCGATCGGTGCTCACAAGAGCGGTCTGATCGGTGAAAATCCCAATGGTATTCCGAACAATCTGATGCCTTACATCACACAGGTTGCAGTCGGCAAGCTGAAAGAGCTGGGTGTTTTTGGTGACGATTACGACACTCCGGACGGAACCGGCGTCAGAGACTACATCCATGTCGTTGACCTTGCAAAAGGCCATGTAAAAGCCCTCAAGAAGCTGGAGGATCATTCCGGTCTGAACATTTACAACCTGGGAACCGGACACGGCTACAGCGTGCTGGATATCGTGAAAAACTTCGAGGCTGCTACCGGCGTGAAGATCCCGTATGTGATCAAGCCCCGCCGCGCAGGCGATATCGCAACCTGCTACTCCGATGCGAGCAAGGCAGAAAGAGAGCTTGGCTGGAAAGCGGAATACGGCATCAAAGAGATGTGCGAGGATTCCTGGAGATGGCAGTCGATGAATCCGAACGGATACGACGACTGAGAATAAAAGCAGCAGAAACCGAAATAGCTAAGGCAAAGAAGGAACAAGAGGCAAAAATTAGTAGATAATACTGATTTTTGCCTTTTTGAATAAATGCACACCGCATTCTCGTTACTTCAGTGATGAGTTAGGTGTGCAATTTTTTTGACAGAAAAAAGAACATATGTTTACTTTTGACGGAACATATGGTATACTATAAACATGGAGAAAAATATATTTATTATTAAAGAAAATGACCTGTCATATGGTCGAGGATATGTTTATTCTTTACAGTATCATCTGGTCTGGTGTACCAAATATCGAAAAAAGGTTTTACAGAATGGATTAGATGAAGAGTGTAAAAAGATGTTGTATGAGATTGCAGATGAATACAAATTTCAGATTGTGGCTATGGAGGTTATGCCAGATCATATTCATTTGTTGGTCGACTGCAAACCACAGTTTTATATTTCGGATATGATCAAAATTATGAAAGGAAATCTTGCACGGCAGCTTTTCCTTTCTCATCCGGAATTAAAACGGGAATTGTGGGGAGGACATTTGTGGAATCCGTCATATTGTGCAGTAACAGTCAGTGACCGAAGTAAAGAACAGGTTCTTACTTATATCAGAGGACAGAAAGAAAAAGAAGCAGGAAAGTAAAGAGGTTTTTGATGAAGGTAGTATCCAGCTATGGTGTGAAAATAAAAAAACAGAATATACCGATTCGCCATACGCTGTATATCTATCGCCAGGCAGTCGGATATTTGATCCGTGTATATGAAGAGAGCTGGGAGGAGCTTTCTCGGATTGTCAATCCGCAAAAACGGTTTAATGCAGCGGAGCATCTGGTTCATAGCACGAAGAAAAATCGGGCGAGATATGACTTTGACCAGAAATTTCCAAAGATGCCATCTTATCTTCGCAGATCAGCGATTCAGCATGCGCTTGGAAGCGTGTCTTCCTATGAGACAAGACTGGAATTGTGGAAACAAAAGAAACTGGACGGTAAGCCAAAGCTTGTATATGAAAATCATGCAATGCCGGTATTCTACCGGGATGTGATGTACAAAGAAGCAGAAAATCATGAAGATATGGCTTTTCTGAAATTATATGATGGTCATGACTGGAAATGGTTTTCAGTAAATCTGCTGCATACGGACATGGAGTATCTGCGGAAAAATTGGTCAGGGGTAAAAGCTTCTGCCCCCACACTGGAAAAGAGACATCATAAATATTTTTTGCGGTTCTCATATACAGAGGAAGTTTCTTTATCTAAGAAGGAAGTAAATGAGCAGATTATCTGCAGTGTGGATCTTGGAATCAACACAGATGCGGTTTGTACCATTATGCGTTCAGATGGAACTGTCCTGGGAAGAAAATTTATCAATTTCCCCAGTGAAAAAGACCAGATGTACAGTGTGCTGGGACGAATCAGCAGATTTCAGCGGGAACATGGCTTTGGACAGGTACAGAGCAGATGGAATTATGCAAGGAGGCTGAACATGGAGCTGTCCCGTAAAGTGGCATCTGCGATTACCACATATGCCAAAAATAACCATGCGGATGTGATAGTCTTCGAGTATCTGAAAATGAAAGGGAAAGTAACCGGGAAAAAGAGGCAGAAGCTTCATCTGTGGAGAAAACGGGATATTCAGAAGTTATGCGAACATCAGGCGCACAGGACAGAAATGCGGGTATCCAGAGTATGTGCATGGAATACCAGCAGACTTGCATATGATGGAACTGGTGAAGTTGTTCGTGATTCTAAAAATCACAGCCTTTGCACATTTACGACAGGAAAACGATATCATTGTGACCTGTCAGCAGCCTATAACATAGGAGCAAGATATTTTATAAGAGAACGATTAAAACCCTTATCGGCAACGGTAAGGTCTTCCCTGGAGGCAAAAGTTCCTTCTGTGAAGCGTAGAACTTCATGTGTTTATGCAGATCTGCTTTTGCTCAGTACAGAACTGGGCAGTATGCAGGCGGCATAGATGCAGGCAGATATACAGAGGACTACCTGTGATGTGGGATTCATGCCGTATCCGGCCTGGGTAATTGCACATATCTGTGCAACTAAGTTACAGGCGTATCCGCCGATATTTAGTCTTGCCGCTTAAAGCGGCTGAGAAGCATGTGACTTCTAGTCATGTGAGGTTCACTATATTTTATCGCACATATTAAAGGAACGATAGAATGGTAAAGTTTACTTGTAAATAGCCCTATGATAAAATAATTAGAAGTAGTGTTGGGCACTTGTAAAAGGTAAAATATTTATAAGGGGTGTTTATGAAATTAGAACAACTGATCGGTGAGGCAACCGAATATGACAAAAAAGCGATGCTGGAGATAAAAAAACCGAAAAGTTGGCTGAAAAGTGTAAGTGCTTTTGCTAATGGCGTTGGTGGTGTGCTAATTTTTGGCATTGCCGATAATGATTCTGTGGTGGGAGTTGACGATGCAAAGAAAGCTATGGAAGTTATTAGTGAGCAGATAAAGACAAAAATGGATCCAATTCCAGAAGTTCTGCTAAAAGCACACGAAATAGATGGCAAGAAGATTATAACACTGGAGGTATATCGGGGCGATGAGACTCCTTACTATTATGTAGGAGAAGGTAATTATACGGCTTTTGTTCGAATCGGCAATGAAAGTGTAATTGCGGCTGCGATGGATTTAAAGAGACTGGTTTTACGGGGAAAGAACAGAACTTATGATAGTCTCGTTACGGATTATAATTTTGATGATTATTCTTTTTCCAAGTTAAAGGCAGCATATTATAAACAGACGAAGAAAAGTATGGAAATCAAAGATTTTGAATCATTTGGTATTATTGACAGGAATGGTATGTTAACGAATGCAGGAGCTTTGTTTGCGGATGAATCTCCTGTTTATTGTTCGAGATTATTTTGCACCAGATGGAATGGTATTGACAAAGCATCAGGAGTTATTGATGCACTGGATGATGAAGAATATACAGGCTTCGTTCCGATGAGATGATTGGACTTAAAATTGGAAAGGTCGAATTGTTTAAAACATTCTGTGTGGGTTTGGCTATTTTTGTAATTGTTTATGGAATTGTTACGTTTTGTAAATGGAGTTTCAATACGGATTTCCGAATGTGGATGAGCGCATTAAAACCATTCAAGCCCGAAAAACTTCCTGCCTTACTGAACTACTGGCCGTTTTTCTTCTTGTTCTATGTCCAGTACAGTCTTCTTATCAATGGTGCATTTCGTGTTGAAGGCATGAGCGAGACAAAAAACCTTGTAATCTGCGGCCTAAGTAACAGCCTTGGCTGTATGATTCTTTTAATAATTCAATATTCAACCTTGTTGATAACAGGACAAACCCCTCGTGTTTTTGGGTGGAACTGGAGCGATTTACTTGTCTTGGCGATTAATTTCTGGATGTTGTTTCTTGCTCCGTTCTTTGTCAGAAAGGCTTTTAAAAAGACCGGAAACATCTGGCTTGGTGCAATCGTAGTTTCACTTATCTTTGCTGCTATGGGCGTAATGAAAGCAAGCATGACCACATCGTTACTGCCATAAATAAGAATAGTATATTGAGTAGACAATCTCGTCAATTGAATAGTTAAAATCCGGTTGGAGGGCAGGCGGAGCGGAAGTTAATCTTGCAAAAAGGTACCCGGAAGTAACTTTTACAAACATTACAGCAGCTCTTGACTTGACTCCAACGGTAGTTTACAATACTAATGCTTTACCTATGTGCAGGATAGGGCAACGCTGAGGAGCGACCTGAGCGGCACATAGGGTTTGCGGGAAGGCGGCATCTTAACGGATGCTGCCTTTTTTGCTGCCTTCCTGGAAACAAAAGCGATAAACCTCGGGGTTTAAGGGGCAGAGCCCCTTCGTCTTCTCCGAATGGCGGCAGCAGAGAAACGGAGAAAACCATGGCTAAGAATACACATTTGACCCTTAGTGACCGAATCGCCATTGAAGTCGGTCTCAAAGAACAGAAAAGCTTTTCTGCCATTGCAGCAGAACTGCGAAAAGACCCCACAACCATCTCCAAAGAAGTCCGTGCGCATATCAAACTAAAGCAGGCCGGAGGATACAATCCCTGCGGTGTCCGTAAGGAATGCAAACACTACGGTGATGTGTGCACACTCTGCCAGTTTCCTTACGGAAAAATGTGTCATACCTGCTTCAAGGCCAAGTGCTTTGAGACCTGTCCCGACTTCCAGAAAGCACAATGCTCCAAGCTGAACAAGCCGCCGTATGTCTGCAACGGCTGCCAGCAGCGTAAGGTCTGCAAACTGGAGCGGCACCTTTACGAAGCAAAATTCGCCCAGAAAGAGTATGAAGCGACCCGCAGCGAGTCCCGGCAGGGCTTTGCTGTGACGCCAGCGGAGCTTCAGCGAATCGACCGGATCATCTCGCCGCTCATTCAGCAGGGACAGTCCATTCACCAGATCTGCGTGAATAATGGCGACGAAATCATGTTGGACGAGAGGACCATCTACAATTATGTGGATGCCGGTCTTCTGTCCGTAGGAAATATGGATCTGCCCAGAAAGGTCCGCTACAAGGTGCGCAAAAGGAAACCCTCTGTACGGGTAGACAAGCAGTGCCACCTGGGCAGGACCTATGAAGATTTTCTGGAATACACCGCAGCCAATCCGGATGTTCCCATCGTGGAAATCGATTCTGTAGAGGGCCGCAAGGGTGGCAAGGTGCTGCTTACAGTGTTCTTCCGCAACTCCACCCTCATGCTGGCCTTTCTGCGGGACAGGAACACGGCATGGTCTGTTACGGAGGTTTTTGAATGGCTGTACGAAACTCTTGGGCACGAGCAATACTGCCGATTGTTTCCCATCATTCTGACGGACAGAGGCAGTGAATTTACCGACCCAGTTTCCATTGAATGCACTGAACTTGGAGAGGTACGAAGCAGAGTCTTCTATTGCAATCCTCAGCGTTCTGACCAGAAAGGCAGCTGTGAAGTCACCCACGAATTTATCCGGCGCATTCTTCCCAAAGGTACATCCTTTGACCATTTGCAGCAGAGCGATATCCTGCTCATGATGAGTCATATTAACTCCTATACGAGAAAGAAGCTGAACAACCAGTCAGCCCACCGGTTGTTCAGCTTCTTATATGGAGATCCCATTCTGCCGTCTCTCGGCATTCAGGAGATCCCCGCAAACGATATCAATCTGACACCCCGACTGCTCAAAAAGTAAAATCAAGCTGCTGCTATTCGGAATATATCCGTATGCAGGGGTGGAAGTTACTTTTGCAAATTTTGCAAAAACACTTCGACCTCCGCTTGGCATGCCCATTTTTAGGCGAGGGTGTCCGATCTGTCTCTATGCTAACATACCCGCTGACAATATTCAATTTCTTTGTAAGATTAAATTCCGGTTTCGGCATTGTTTGT
>ENA-ORTF01003128-ORTF01003128.1-human-gut-metagenome-genome-assembly--contig:-NODE-3128-length-14888-cov-5.696218_pt1 | contig 14888 bp, 13 predicted proteins | sample MGYA00241908_ERZ509180 | MGnify/ENA primary metagenome ERZ509180 (study PRJEB26280, sample SAMEA2338814) | human gut metagenome | biome: human gut; feature: human-associated habitat; material: faeces... | reverse complement strand
TTTAAATAAATACACCCTAAAGTTATATATAACTTTAGGGTGTATTTATTTAAACTATTTCTTTTTTATTATATCAATTACCACATCCAAGAACCACCTGTAATATTTAATGATTGACCTGTCATATATGATGATTTATCAGACAATAAAAATTCTACAACATTAACTATATCTTCTGTCTTGCCTAATCTTTTAAGTGGAATATCTTTTATAAATCCTGGCATAACTTCTTCTACCGCAATGCCTTTCTTTTTTGCATAGTCAGCAACTTGTGCATCCCACATAGGTGTCAAAATAACACCTGGACAAATATCATTACATCTAATATTTTTACTAGCAAATTCTTTTGCTACAGATTGAGTTAATGCTATAACACCTGCTTTACTTGCACAATATGGAGCATAACAATTTGTTCCTTTTTTACCAGATTGAGAAGATATATTTACTATTGCACCTTTTCCTTTTAATAACATATGTTTTACTGCTATCTGACAAGATAAAAATTGTCCTTTTAAATTTATATTTAATGTATTATCCCATATTTCTTCACTAGTTTCTAAAAAGGGAATAATGTGTGATATTCCAGCAGCATTTACCCAATAATCTATCCCATTATATTTTTTAGAAATATCTTCTGCTGCCATTTCAATTTCTTGTTTTTTTGTTACATCAACTTTATATCCTGACACATTATATCCTTTTTGAGATAACTTCTGTGCTATATTTTTTATGATATCTCCATTATAATCCAGTCCAGCTACATTTGCTCCTTTTTTAGCAAATGATTCTAATATACTATATCCTATACCACTTGCTCCACCTGTTATAACAATCGTTTTATTTTTAAAATCCATAATAAAATCCTTCTTTCGATATTTAATTTTCATTAAAAATCATATAAAAATCATTTATATCTCTTGCTTCTACTAATTTTTTTACATAATTTTCATCAGATAATTTAATCGCTAATTCTTGTAAAATTTCTATATGCTCATTACTATTACTTGCAATTCCAATAATTAGATTTGTCTCTTCACCATCATATTGTATTGACTTAGAAAAATGACCTATTACTATGCCTGTTTTTAAAACAAATCTTCGTGCTTCATCTCTTCCATGAGGAATACCTATACCATTTCCTATATAAGTTTGCTCATGTAAACATTTTTCCTTCATAGAATCAATATATTCTTGTTCACAAAATCCTAATTCCATCATTTTTTTACCTATAACTTCAATAGCTTGATTCTGCGACATATTTTTTAATCCAAATAATATATTCTCTTTCGTTATATTCATCTTATTTAACATTCCCATCTTTTAAATCTTTTAATAATTTTTCATAAGTAGGATCATTAATAAAATTCTTTACTGTATAAATTACTGCATTTGGAGCAGCAACTCTTGCTCGCATTTCTAAATTTTGTTGAGTAACTATAACTTTTGTATCGTTAGGCACTTGATCTACAGCTGAATGAGTTACTTCTATATTATATCCTGCATTTTTGATTTTCTTTTTTAAAATGCTACTTCCCATAACACTTGAACCAACACCTGCATCACAAGCAAAAATAATTTTATCTATTTCATTTGTTTTATATGATAAATTTTCTTTTTTTTCTTTTATAGTAGTATTTTGAACCTTAACTTTATCACTTTTATCTGTATTAATACCCAACATTTTTGAAAAATCATCACTTAATTTAATGTCCTCATTATTTGACATCTTAGTAAATCTTAAAATTAATGAAGCTACTACACAACTTGCTATTATACCCGCTAATAAACCAATTAAAACACTAATAGCTCCTTCTTTTGGTAACATAATAATAAAAGAAATAACACTACCTGGATGAGGATAACCTGCTAATCCTGCTTTTAATAATACCCAAACAAAAATTTGAGCTATACCACCTGCAATAACTGCTAAAAACATTAATGGATTCATTAATACATATGGAAAATATACCTCATGAATACCACCAATAAACTGAATTAATAATGTTGATGGTGCTGCTTCTTTGCTTTCTCCTTTACCAAAAAACCAATAAGCTAACAACACACCTGCTCCAGGTGCTGGACTAGATACTAACATATAATAAATTGTCTTCCCACCTTTTTCTAAAATTTCAGCAGCTCCTAAAGGTACAAAAATACCTTGGTCTATTGCATTATTCAAAAATAATACTTTGGCTGGTTCTATAATTACAGCCAATAAAGGCATTGCACCACTAGCTATAATAGCATCTACTTGTGCATTTGCTAATTGTGTTAACCATTGTACTGATGGACCTATAATGTAAAACGAACAAACAATTGTACCTACCCCTAAGATACCTATTGAAAAGTTATTTACTAACATTTCAAAACCTGTTGGTATATGATTTTCTAATAATTTATCTACATATTTTATTGCCATACCACCAAGAGGTCCTAATATCATAGCTCCCATAAACATAGGTAATTCTGTTCCAAAAATAGCACCAGAAGCCGCAACTACGCCAGCTACTGAACCTCTTTGTCCATAAACCATTTTTCCACCAGTATATGCAATAATTAAAGGCAACATATATTGTAAAATAGGCTTTATCAATGTTGCTAATTCTTTATTTGGTAACCAACCAGAATCTAAAAACAATGCTGTCAATAATCCCCATGCAATAAAAGCTCCTATATTTGGCAAAACCATTCCAGCTAAAAATCCGCCAAATTTTTGGACAGTTAATCTATAATTCATTATTTTCCCTCCTACATAATGACGTCATGTTGTTATGATGTCATTATATATCATTAATAAAAAAAAGACAAGAGCAAAATTATATTTTTGCTCTTAATATTTATTTATTCCTATAATTTATTTTTACTTTATATACACTAAGATCTCCTCTATCTCTAGATATAGAATATTCTATAGGTATATTTTTTTCTGAATAAGTAATGGTTTTTATTAATTGTACTGGACTTCCCGATTTTATATTTAATAAATTTGCATCATCATTAGATACAATAATTGCTCTAAATTCTTTTGTAGCATATTTTATTTGAATATGATATATCTTACTTAATATATCAAATAATGATTCTTCTGAAAAATTATATTGTTCTAATCTGGGAACTAATATTTTAGGTACATATGTTGTTACACAAATAACAGGTTCTTCATTTAAATATCTTAATCGTTCTAAACAATAAAACTCTTTTACATCTTTACCAAAAATCTCCCTTAACTCTTTATTTGATTGTACTAATTCTATTTTTAATTTCCTTGTTTTAACAATATATCCTTTATTTACAAACTCTTCTCTAAAACTTTTTAATTCTTGTAAATCCCATAAATTTTTTTTATTCTTATCAATAACAAAAGTTCCCACACCTCTTCTCTTTTCTAAATAACCATCTTTTACTAAATTATCAATTGCCTGACGTACAGTTGTCCTACTTACACCATATTCATTAACTAATTCAAATTCAGATGGTAAAGCCTTATTTATAGGATAAAAACCTTTTTTTATCTTTTCTATCATAATATTCTGTAATTGACTGTATAATGGTAACGGATTATTTTTATCAATCATTAAATTCAACTCCTTTATATCTATTCTCAATATATCATAATGATGTCATTATTACAAATAAAAAGAGAATCTATCTTTTATACTTTAAGATACATATATAAAAGATAAATTCTCTTTTCTTATTTTTTGTTTTCTAAATAATGAGGAAGCCATGCAGAAAATAATGCTACTATTGGCACTGTTAAAATAACGCCGAAGCTACCAGATATCCCTTGCATGATTTCTATACCAATAGAATTTGAATTTATCAATTGCAAATATGGTAAATCATATACATAATCTAATACCCATACACCAAGAGAGCCACCAAAGAAAGCTAAAATAAGTGTTGTTGACATTGTACCCATAATATCTCGTCCAACATTCATACCGCTTTTAAATAATTCTTTAGGTGTTAATGCTGGATTTTTAACATGCAATTCTTGCACTGCTGAAGATACATCCATCGCTATATCCATTACAGCACCTAAACTTGCAAATAAAACACCAGCAAAAAGTAATTGACCTACATCAATTAAAGTATTCTGTCCAATAAATAATAATGCTTCAATATTGGATACATTATAACCTGAAAGTGATGTGAAATAGCCAAAAATATCTGCTGTCAAACCTGCAATCAATAAACCAAAAAAAGTTGCCAAAATAGCAGATAAAGCTTTTATCGTAAAACCATTAATCAAGCAAATGGTCATTGCTGTAACAATTGTCGCTGTAAAAATAGCAGCTAAAGATGGAGAAGTTCCCTTCATTATCATAGGGAAAAATACAAATACAAAACAAATGAAACTAAAAATAAGTGCAATTGCCGATTTTACACCTTTTTTCCCACCAATAATACAAAGTGAAATCAAGAAAATAGCTATAAAAATATATATTGGCATAGAACGGTCTACATTATATACAGTAGTAACATGTAATTGCCCCACTACACTAGAAATGGTGATTACTTCTAAGCCTGGCTTACATGCTGTTCCAAATAATAATCCATTAGGACTATTTGCCTCCAAAATCTGCCCTTTTTGTGGTCCAGTTTCCATCTGTAATAATACAACTTGGTCGCCCACACGAGAGCCATCTTCTTGTATATTATCTTTTAAAACTTCAACTACTGTTGCTTTTTCAAAAGCGCGCCCTTGTGTATTTACTAAAGTTGGTTTTTCTACTTGATTATACGATTGTAAAAAGAAAAAACCACCTACTAATATACAAATAATTATAATCCCGCGAACCCAAATATTTTTTAACAAATTCATAAAAAATTCCTCTCTTATTATCATTATATTAATTTCTTTAATGTAAAAACTGCGGTAAAGCATATACTTTACCGCAGTTAGAGAAAAATTAAATCTTACTTATTATCTCTTAATAATGCTATAAGCTTCATCGATTGGTGTGCCTGTTTGAGCATCATATGTGTTAATAGTAAATTTATCATCAGTAATATTGATTACAGAATATGTTGGTCTCCAAGTCTGGCTACGAGCAGCTACATAATCTTGTTGCTGTTCAATTAAATTATAGAATTTAGAACCAGTTGCAGAGTTAGAAGTCATGTAGAATACACCTTCTGGATTTACTAAAGTGCCTTGTTTCATATCAGCAATAGTGTAGCAACGATTTTGAGAAGTATAGTATTCTTTGAAAGCACTGTCAGATTTTAATTTATTATCAAGTACTTTATGGTCTTGTCCATGTTGACCTACTTTATATTCTGCAAAATCATCATATTGTTTACCATCACTTGTAAGCTGATAAGTACGAGCATAAGTATGGTCATGACCTTGTAATACTACATCGATATCATTTGCATCAAAAATAGGTGTTAATTGGTTACGTAAAATAATACCATCAGAGTCAGAGTGGTCTAAACCTGAACCGTAGATATCTTGGTGCATTACAACAATACGCCATTTTGCATTTGGATTTTCTTTTACTGCTTTTTCTACTAAAGCTTTATGGTCAGCTGCATTATAGTTATTAGCATTGATGACAATGAATAAAGCACTGCCATAAGTATAATAATATCCATGACCTGCAACTGTAGAATTAGTTTCTGCTGTAAATGGATTTGGCACATTGAAGTGATTTTGATAACTAGTAGTCAAGCAATCATGGTTACCAATAGCTACTGCTTGTGGTAAATTGCGGAAAGCTGTTGCAGATAAATATCCGGAGTATTCATATTCCTGTAATAAATGTTTTTCAGCGTTATTACCAGCTGGTTCATTAATTTGGTCACCAGGAGATACTAAGAAATTAATTTCTGGATGTTGTGCTAAAGCACTATTTAATGTTTTATTCCAATTATAAGCATCATTTCTAGCTGCAACATCTTCACTTTGTTCTACAGCACTTTCATTTGGAACTTGACCTTTAGAAGCACCAATCTGTGGGTCACCTACATACATAAATGAGAAATTATGTGGATCGCCTGTTTTATATTCATGAGCTTGTTGCCATTTACCATTTAATTTTACCTGATAATAATATGTAGTATTTGGTTCAAAGCCATCAGCTGTTACTTTATTGCTATAATACTGCACACCATTGATTACAGTACCTTCTGTACAAGTACCTTTAAATTCTTTAGCATTTTTCATATCTTTATTATCAGCAATACGCACTACAGCTTCATTTGCTTTTTCTTTAGAATACCAACCAAAGTTTAATTTAGAAAAATCGGAGCCTGGAATTAAAGCAACTTGTTCATAATTTGTTTTAATTTTATCCCAGTTAGCTTTCCAATCTGCCCAATCTGTATGTTCTGATACAGCTGTTTTAGTAGTAAAAGCTGGTGTTAAAGAAGCATCATTCCATTGTTCTGTTGCCGCATAAACAGTTAAAGAGCCTACACTAAGTGCTGCACTTAAGCATAAAGCTAACATTCTTTTTTTATTTTTTTTCAAATAAAACACAAAAGTCACTCTCCTTAGTTCTAATCAAAAATAAGATAATTTCTATATCTTTTGTAGATATATTTATTCTATATTTTATTTTTAAAAATACTGTAAACGTAACGTAAAATTTAAATAAATATATACAAAAATAACTGTAAAATAAAAGTGATAAGAAAAATTCTTATCACTTTTATATCAAATCATCATTTATTTTTTTACAATTGTATAGGAGCTATCTATTGCTTCGCCTGTTTCTACATCATAAGTATTAACAGTGAAACTATCTTTTGTAATGTTGATTACAGAATAAGATGGTCTCCAATTTTGACTACGAGCTGCTACATAATCTTGTTGTTCTGGAATTAAATTATAGAATTTAGAACCAGTTGCAGAGTTAGAAGTCAAATAAAATACACCTTCTGGATTTACAACTGTACCTTGTGATTTATCGGCTATATTGTAGCAAAGATTTTGAGATTTATAATATGCTCTGAATACGCCATCTTTTTCAAAGCGTTCATCAAAATTATCGTGGTTAAATCCACCTTGATCTTGTTTGTATTCTAAGAATTCATCATGTGCCTGTCCATCACTTGTAAGCTGATAAGTACGTGCATAGCTATGATCATGACCTTGTAATACTACATCAATATCATTTGCATCAAAAATTGGTGTCAATTGTGTACGCAAGATAATGCCATCAGAATCTGAATGGTCTAAACCTGAACCATAAATATCTTGGTGCATTACAACAATACGCCATTTTGCATTTGGATTTTCTTTGATAGCTTTTTCAATCAAAGCTTTATGGTCTGCTGCATTGTAGTTATTAGCATTAATGACAATGAATAAAGCATTACCATAACTATAAAAATATCCGTTACCAGCAGGTGTTGGTGTAGATTCTTCAAGGAATGGATTTGGATTATTGAAGTGATTTTGATAGCTTGCAGAGCTACAATCATGGTTACCAATAGCTACTGCCTGTGGTAAATTGCGAAGTACAGAGGCGGAAAGATATCCAGAATATTGGTCTTCTTGTTCTTTTAAATCTTTTGCGTCTTCATTACCTTTTACACTTACCTGGTCACCAGGGGATACTAAAAAGTCTATTTCTGGATGTTGTTCCATTGCTTTATTTAAAGTTACATTCCAGTTATAAGAGTCATTTCTAGCAGCTAAATCATTACCTAATTTTTTACCATTAGATTCTGCATTTTTTTGTTTATATGAAGAACCAATCTGTGGGTCACCTACAAACATAAAGCTGAAATTGTCTGGATCACCTGTTTTATATTCTTGAGCTTGTTGCCATTCACCATTTAATTTTACTTGATAATAATATGTGCTATTTGGTTTAAAACCATCAGCTGTTACTTTATTGCTATAATACTGCACACCATTGATTACAGTACCTTCTGTACAAGTACCTTTAAATTCTTTGGCATTTTTCATTTCTTTATTATCAGCAATACGTACCATTGCTTTATCTGTTTTTTCTTTAGAATACCAACCAAAATTTAATTTAGAAAAATCAGCGCCTGGTGTAAGTGCTACCTGCTCATAATTTGTTTTTAAATTATCCCAGCCAGCTTTCCACTGTTCCCAATTAGTATTATCAGAAATAGGTGTTTTAGTTTCTACCATTGGTTTTGTAGAAGCATCATTCCAATATTCTGTTGCCGCATAAGCAGTTAAAGAACCTGCACTAAGTGCTGCACTTAAACAAAGTGCTATCATCTGTTTTTTAGTTTTTCTAAAATGAAACATTCAACTATCGCCTCTTAGTTTATATTTAAATTTAATTTATGGACTTATTTATTAAAATTTAAATTTAAGACTAGTATATACTGTATCAGCATCTTTATCTGTGTCCATATCTTTACCATCAAAATAAAGAAGTTCGCCTAGAATATTTTCAGCAAAAGCATATTCTACACCAGCTACAAGACCTTTTTGACCTTCTGCAGCATCATCATAAGCAGTCTCAATAGTTACATTTTCTCCAAGATGACGATATCCTATATATGCTCCCCAAGAACCTGCATCTTTCGCACTTGCGCCTTTATACTGTATTTCTACACTACCTGCTTTATCATAGCTATTAGCATCAGCATTTTGTAAATACTGTCCAGCTAATGCAACATTTTTATCAAAATTATATTTACCGCCGACATACCATAAATTAGCTTTATTATCATCAACGTCTAAATCTAATTCAACATCTTTATCTAATCCACTCAATAAAATATAACCTGCATTGAATGCTAAATTATCGTTTGGTGTGTAATCAAATTGTACACCATAGTAATCAGCAGTGATATCTTTTGCTGTTTTACCATCAGGGATTTCACCATCATGATCATTTTCACTATAGCGACCAATAGCTATATTTGTATTAAATACATCACTACCAAAATCTGCTGTCATACCAGAAATTTCATCATCAAAAATCATGCCCTGACAAATATCTAAAGAAGTTCTACCAGCTGTTACTGTTGCACCAAATAAAGGTCCTTCTACATATGCCTTACTTACTTTTACACCATCTGCATTGCTATCTGTTTCTGGATACATTGTATATTCAATTTTAGCATTAGCTGTCCAATCGGAATTGCCAATATAAGCTTTTGGTTCAAGTTTAAATTCTAATTTATTTGAACGTTTATCTTTTTTGGCATCATGATTAGCTTGAACATACTTATATTTTAATTCGCCCTTCCATTTTATATTATCGGATTTCTTCTCTAAATCAGACACACGAACACCAAGATTATCTAATTCTTCTGCAAATTCAGCAGCTAATTTATCAACAATTGCTTTGTCCGCTTTTTCAAGATCAGTTCTTGCCATAGCTCGTGCTACAATCTGTGCCATTTCATAACGAGTCATAGTATTTTGACCTTGATATGTACCATCTGGATAACCATCAATCACACCATCATTAGCAAGTGTAGTAACTGCATCATATGCCCAACTATCAGCTGGCACATCACTAAATGGATTAGTTGCTGCAAAAGATGTACTTGCTATTCCCATCATTAAACTTGCGGTGATTGCACTTGTAATAAGCTTTTTCTTAAACATTAAATATTCCTCCAAAAATGATTAATATACTCTACCTAAAAAAAGTAAAAACAAATTTGCTCAAAATAACTCCGATTAATTTTTCAGAGAAATATTTCAAAACGGTTACTATTATAAAAAGATTTTTTTAAATTTAAATCAATAGTTTGTAAAAACTATATTAAGGATATGTAAAAAATATGTAACAAAATATATTTAAATAAAATAAAAGTAAAATTTCACGCTATATTTATTTTTATATGCCAATACTATAAAATATTAAATATCATATACTTCATAATATTAAATTAGAAAAGTAGGTGTTTCTATGCGAATATTATTTGCTGAAGATGATAAAAGATTATCTAAAATGATTGATTTTCTTCTAAAAAAAGAAAATTACATTGTAGATTGTGTATATAATGGACAAGATGCTATTGATTATGCTAATTTATCAGATTATGATATCATCATTTTAGATTGGATGATGCCTTTAAAATCCGGTATCGAAGTATGTAGATATCTGCGAGCAAAAAATAATCAAACTGCTATTTTAATGTTAACAGCTAGGGATTCTCTTGAAGATAAAATTGATGGTTTAGATAGTGGAGCCGATGATTATTTAGCCAAACCATTTGAATTTCCAGAGCTACTAGCTAGAATAAGAGCTCTATCTCGTCGCATCAACAAAACATTTTATAATGATATCATTGAATATAACAATCTAAAATTAAATTGTTGCAATGCTATTTTGACTTATAAACAAATAGAAGTATCTTTAAGCCCTAGAGAAAATCAACTCATGGAATTATTAATTAGAAATACACATCAAATTTTACCTCGTGAACAAATTATTGATAAAATCTGGGGATATGATACTAATATAAATTCCAATACTTTAGATGTAACAATAAAATCTCTACGTCAAAAATTAACTAAATTATCATTAAGTGATTGTATTCATACCATTCGTGGTATCGGTTATAAATTTGAAATGGATATATAATATGTTTACAAAATTCAAAGAAAAAATCGTTAAAGATTATTGCTATCTTACTGTATTACTATTATTATTTGTATCATTTTCTTTATATATTGTAGGTTTTTCTATATCATATAAAAGCCAATTATCTCATATAAAAATGCTTGCTATTGAAGAAAGTGAAGACTTATTTTATAAAATCAATACTAAGGATTTAAAAAATTTTCCTAAAGATGATGATAACTCGCCTGAAAAAGACAATTATTTCAATAAAATTTTCATCTATGGATATACCAAAGACCATCAATTAGTATTTGAACATAATAATATGGAATGGTCTGAAAAATCTATCACTAAAATTATTAATGATAATTCACTTTCTTTTCATAAGGTATATTTTGATTTTAATTTAGTTGATAATCGCCATTTGAAATATTTAATTTATATGCGCTATCCACTCTTAGAAAATAATGTATTTTTAGGTGAAGTCTATGTTGGCATAGAAATAACTCATTGGGTGCGTGAACAAATTCGCATATTCTTCATTTTATTAATAATTATTTCTTTATCCTTATTTTTTGTACGCTATGTCGCTTATAAAATGGCAAATAAAGCTATGCAACCTGTCGTTCAATCGTTTGAGCAACAAAAACAGTTTATTGCCAATGCCTCTCATGAATTGCGAACACCTTTAAGCATTATAATGTCTGGATTAACTGTATTAAAAACAGATGATGAAAATAATCTCTCTAAATTTTCCATAGATACTATTGATGATATTAATGATGAAAGCTTAAAGATGAAAAAACTCATTGACAATTTATTATTATCTGCAAGAAATACTAATAATACATTAACTGTGCATAGCACTAAATTTAACCTCAACAATCTCATTAATAAAATCTACACTAAATTTTCTTTATTAGCTAAAAATAAACAAATCACCCTCAAAATTTCTAACCCTCCAAATATTTTTATAACAGCTGATATGTCTCATATTGAACAAATATTAGCCATCTTAGTGGATAATGCTATTAAATACAGTGATGAAAATAGTTCTATTTTTATCACTATAACAGAAGATAAACAATGTATAAAAATTGCCATCAAAGATAGTGGTCCTGGCATATCCATTGAAGACTTACCGCATATATTTAAGCCATTTTATCGTGCTAATAATACTCGCACTTATTATGGTAATGGTCTTGGTTTATCAATAGCTCAAATACTCGCTCAAAAAAATCACAGTAATATTCTCGTTGAAAATAATAAAGAAAAAGGTTCCTGTTTTACTTTAATAATCTCTAAAAATTAATATTGTATTTTTTATTTTCACTTCAGCTTTTTTTCAGAATGCTCCTTTATGATTTTCTTAAATTAATCATAAAGGAGTTATTTTTATGAAATCGCAGCAAACTTCATCTCAATTATTCGACTTTAAAAATCTCGACAAAACTTCTATTTTTACTATAGCTATAATCTTCATAATTTTATATCTCTGGCATCTTGGTCTATACCCCTTGATAAACCCTGACGAAGGTAGATATGCTGAAATTCCTCGCGAAATGCTTGCTAATAAAAATTTCATTACTCCACATTTAAATGGCGTAGAGTATTTTGAAAAACCAGTCCTTCAATACTGGATTACAGCTTTTTTTATGTATATATTTGGCGAAAATGAATTTGCCGTGCGTTTATTTTCTGCTCTATGTGCTTTAGGGGGTATTTATTTAACAGGATATTTAGCTACTAAGATGTTTAATCGCCAAACAGGTTTTCTAGCTAGCATTATAATTGGCAGTTCTTTTCTTTATTTAATTATAGGCTCTTTAAATATCTTAGATATGGCAATATCTTTTTTCATCACCCTATCTATGGTGAGTTATTATCAATTTAGCACTACATTAAAATCAAAATATCTTTATATATTTTACGCTTCTATGGCTTTTGGTACTCTGACAAAAGGTCTAATCGCTATTGTTTTAACTATTGCCATTATATTTTGTTATTGTTTGCTCACTAAAAATTTAAAACTACTATTGAAAAGTATTTCTCTTATCGGTATATTAATTTTTCTCGTAATTTGTGTGCCATGGTTTTATTTAGTTTGCAAAGATAATCCAGACTTCTTCTATTTCTTTTTTATCCATGAACATTTTTTACGCTATTTAACTAAAGTTCATGACCGTTATCAACCTTTTTATTTCTTCATACCTTGTATCATTTTAGGAATTTTCCCATGGACTGGATTTTTTATCTCCTCTTTATTATCCAAATCACCAAAAAGAACATGGTATAAATTTATAACTAATCCTCATAGACATAAATATATTTATTTATGTCTATGGTTTAGTATAATTTTTGTTTTTTACTCCATGTCAGACTCTAAACTCGTACCTTATATAGTTCCTTGTTTGATGCCTATGGCTATATTGATTAGTCGTCATTTAAATCACATTTCTTATCAGACAACTAAAATAAAAATTGCTCTATTCATTAACGCTTTTATTTCCCTGCTCATCATTGTTGCTTTAATCGTAACAGCTATTAAAAGCGATTTCATCAGTTTAGAGGAATTTATCTTTTCTGGCAGTTTCATCATTTTAGTGCTATTCATCTCTAATCTAATAATATTTATATCTTGGTATAAATATAAAAATTTCTCACAAATAATCGCAATTTATGCTATATCTGCTATTTTATTTAGCTTTTCTTTGCAACCTGTAATCACACAAGTGGCCCAACATCGCACAGGAAAAGAAATTGCTCAAGTAGTAAATACTTTAAAAACAAAAGATACGCTAATAATCTCCTATAAAGATTATCTTCAAGATTTACCATTTTATACAAAATCCCGCATTGCCATTTACGATTATCTAGGTGAATTAGAATTTGGCTCTAAACACGATAGCGGACAGGGCTGGTTCTTTAACAAAGAAGAATTTCTGTCCACATGGCAACAAAATCCTTATGCGATATTAGTCGTTCCTCAAAAATATAAACAAGAATGTTTAGCTGAATTAAATGATGAAAATGCTGTTATTTACTTTGAAACTAATAAATATTTAATCATCACTCATAACTAAATAAAAAAGCATGTTAAAGATTACGAAATTCAACATAACCTTTAACATGCTATTTTTTATTTAAAACTCAAATTTTTCTACTGCACCATCATGAGTTAAGATAAATTTTTCCTGTTGAGGAATATTTCCTCTTTTATCCTTAGGTGGAATAATTTCATATTTTTCTAAAGCTTGTATACATGCTGTATTTAAATCTTGATATTCTTCTTCACTTAAACCTAAATCAGATTTTTCAGCAGGTAACACAGGATAAGCCTGTATTATTTTGCCCTGCTCGTCCATGATATATTCCACTACTATGATAATAGCTTCGCCTTCTGGTACTAAATTATAATCATAAACAGGCTTTTCTTTATGTTTATAAGTTGGCATTAAATCCTTAGAATCTTTTACATCGCTAAAATTCAATACAAGATTTTCTTTTGATATCTCTTTAACTACAATTTTTGTATCTTTATATGTGCGAAACTTGTGTCTAGGTTCTTTTTTTACTACAGGTTCTGGCTTTTTTTCTTCTGGTGGATTAATTGTTTCTATTGGTGGTTTTTGCTTTTCTAATTCTTCTTCATCAACAACTATTTCCGATTGAGCATTGCTGTCTTCTGCCTCTTCAACTACTATATCATTTGACTCGTCCTCTTGAGTTATTCCAATATCTACATACGTAATATCTTCATCAGCAGAGGATTGTAGCATTGATTTTTCGTTTAATTCTTTTGTTATATTATTCATAACATATCCACCTAGAGCAAAAATCCCTACATGCAAAACGATAGATATTACTAATCCTACTTTTACATAATCTTTAGCTTTCATCATAAAATCCTTCTATGTTCAAATTAATAATATAATTTTATCAAGAACGATATAATAAAAATACTCCCAAGCAAATGATGATGATACCACCTATTTTATTCAAAGTCATTGACTCGCCAAAATAAAAATAGCCCACAAAAGCAGCTATGATATAACCTATGCTTAAAAATGGATAAGCATAACTTACTTCTACTCGTGAAAGTACCATAAGCCAAACAACAAAACTTATCACATAGAAAATAAGCCCAGACCATACATAAATATTTGTGCTAGCTTTTAAAACCATGGTCAATATGGAATTAATATCTACTTGTATACTTCCTATCTGTGACATACCTTTTTTTAAAACCAATTGAGCAGCTGCATTTAACAATACACCTGTTAATCTGAACCTCCCACGACTAAAGTCGTAGGGTTCTCGGTCAAGTATTCTAACGAATACAGTATCTCCGAGCTATCCCCATAG
>ENA-ORTF01003090-ORTF01003090.1-human-gut-metagenome-genome-assembly--contig:-NODE-3090-length-15095-cov-3.581184_pt1 | contig 15095 bp, 9 predicted proteins | sample MGYA00241908_ERZ509180 | MGnify/ENA primary metagenome ERZ509180 (study PRJEB26280, sample SAMEA2338814) | human gut metagenome | biome: human gut; feature: human-associated habitat; material: faeces... | reverse complement strand
AAAGCGTATCAATGAACTGGCGAAGAAAGCGAAAACCGTTGGTCTGACCGAAGCGGAAAAGGAAGAACAGACCTTATTGCGTCAGGAATTCTTAATTAAATTCCGCGCGAATTTCAAGACACAGCTGGATAACATTGAAATTGTGGACGAGGACGAAAAAGAAGAAAAATAAAAGCGAAGGATCTGCTGTTTCAGAAGGATGAAATAGCAGGTCTTTTTGTTTGGAAAAAGAAACAATAAAAATCTGAAAATTTTTTAAAAAAAGCGGAACTTTTGCAAAATAGATTACGTCTGATTGGTATACAACGAAAACAGAAAACAATACCACACCATTTAGTTAGGAGGAAATGAAAATGAAAAAGAATATGACAAAGGTTATGGCAATGGGTATGGTGCTGACAATGCTGGCAGGCACAACTGTGTTTGCAGTAGACGGAACAGCAACAAATGATATGGCTGCAGCAGGCAGTGAGATGGACGTAAAGGAAGAAGGCTTTACAACGGATAGCGGTAAGATTGTTTCTGTAGAGAAATCCGGAACAGACGGTGTTTCCGTTGTGGAAATCGAAAACAAAAATGGCGGTCTGCGCTTTGCAGTTGATGCAAACAGCCTGATTCTGGATAGAAAGGACGGCAGCTATAAGACAGTGGCTGATTTGACAGAGGGCATGGAGGTTGCAGTGGTTTACAGCGCAAACAGCCCTATGGGTATGAGTCTGCCTCCTTATCTGGGCAGCGTGACAGCAGTAGTTGCCAATGCAGATGCGGACAATATGATGGTTGGACACTTCGGGGATGACCTGACAGATAAGACAAATAAGCTGCAGCTGAATATTTCCGATGAAACAAGAATTCTGAATTTGGAAGGCGCAAAAATCAGACTTTCCGCAGAGGATGTAAAAAATCAGGATGCACTGGTGTTCTATGATGTGACAACAAGAAGCATTCCTGCACAGACAACACCTTCTTTGGTGCTGCTGCTGACACAGGCAGAAGAAGCAGGGGAAGAAATGGGAAATGAGCCTAAAATGCAGGCACAGATGATGGTTCCTCTGAGAGAGGCGGCAAAGGAAAACGGCTATACCGTAAAATGGCAGGGCAAGCAGAAGCCCATCGTTCTGGAAAAGGACGGCACCTCCATTGAAATTACGCTCGGCAGCGCAGAATATGTAGTTGAGGGCGATATGGTGATGAAGGCGGCAATGCCCAGTGAGCTGAAGGGCGGCAAGACATACGTTTCCAGTGAGATTTTTAATTAATAACTTGAAATCGGGAATTTCAAGTTAAAAAAGGGGAGTCCGAATGGACTCCCTTTTTCGTATTATAATGTACCCTTTTTCTTACTGTTTTCTCTTGCATCGACTGCAATGAAATCTACAATCTCATCGCCGCGCACGCAGGTATACCAGCCGGTATTATTTGCGGTGGAGCAGGAATGATTCGGGATGATTTCGACCTGATCACCGACCTGCAAATCACATGTGCCGTCTGCCTTTACCTTTGCGACCTCCTCGGAAAGCCCGACAATCGTCAGCTCAGGATGCCCGACAACATACCCGAAGCCCTTGATGGCAGAATTTCCGTGCGCCCCCTGATCCAGACCCAGACATTTGGAGCCGGCATCAAAGAGATAGAACCCCTCGGAGGGATGGGAAACAACGGTTGCCAATACGCGTAAAGAGCAAGCATCCTCGCCGCAGGTGCCAAGGGAAATCTGGATGTTATCGAAGAAGGTATAGTTGCCGGGATGGCTTACGTTGAGGGTTTTATCCTTTATGGCAATCTCAAAGGTGGGGGTAGAGCCGGAGGAAATGATCTCGCAGGGGAAGCCTGCCGCAGCCAGAGCATCGGCAGCCCTTTTCATGGTATCCTTTTCCAGCTTAGCAACCTCCTCCAGAGCGGCTCTTGTGGTGCAGCCATAAACCTGGCCGGGATGGGTGGAAATGCCGCGGAATTTCAGATTTTTCAAGGAGGAAAGCGTTTTCACGAAATCCACAACTGCATCTGCGGGCATCCCGAAGCGGTGGAAATCCATATCCACAATGACGGTATAGGAAACGATGACACCTGCTTTTTCCGCTTCGCTGTTTAAAATTTCTGCCGCGCGGACAGTATCCAGACGGATAATCAGCTCTGCATCCTTGGCAAAGGGCAGCAGGCGGCGGATATTGACGGGGTTTGCGGTGGGATAAGCATACATGATATGCTTTGCACCAAGCTGATAAACCATTTCACATTCATCCAATGTGCCGCAGAGAAAGCCTGTTGCGCCTGCGTCCAGCTGCATTTTCGCAAGGGCGGTGCTTTTATGCGTCTTAATCATGGGCCACAGCTCTTTGCCGTTTTCGTTGCAGAGTGCCTGCCAGGATTGAATATTGTGTTCCAGCTTATCCAGATCCAAGAGGATGGCAGGGGTTTGTAATTCGTGTTTTTTCATGGGTATCATACCTCCTTTAAAATCGTGTTTCTATAGAAATACATTACCGAAAAGAAAGCCGTCTGTCAATCGGCAGAATCACGATTGCAGAGGGGCTTTTTCTATGTTAAAGTGAAGAAAAGCCGATGTTTTGTATAGGAAAAATGACGAAAGGGTCTTCGGCGGAGGAAGAAAAAATGAAGTGACGATTTTAATGGATAACCGGATGGCTTCTGTTTATGCGAAGCAGGGGACAGGGGTGGAACAAAACGGAAAAATTTTCGTCTAAAAGGAAAGATAGTTCGTAAAAAATGCGAAAGATTAAGGAAATTGAAAGAATTTTTTCCTGAAATCTATGATACAATTATGACAGAGAGGTTTGTCCTTTTGGAGACAACAGAGAACAAGAAGGGGGCAGAAGGTATGAAAAAAACAAAGCAGATTCTAACCTTGGCAACAACGGCAAGCCTGTTGATGGGCAGTATTTCAGTGCCTGCCTATGCGGCAACAACCTTTGTGGATATCAACACGGTGACGTGGTCGGGCTTTAAGCCGTTTCTGAATCAGGCGGCAGAGCTTGGGCTGATGAGCGGCTACGAGGAAAACGGCAAGCGTTACTGCAAGCCGAGAAACAACGTGACCTATTGCGAAGCGGTGCAGCTGATGTATTCTATCATGAAGGCATACACGAAGCAGGATGTCAATGATGCAACGGTGACAAAATGGAAGCCTGTAATCAGCGCGTATAACATCCCGACGTGGGCGTATAAGGCAACGGCATACGGCTTGGAAAACAGTATTCTGACAACGGCGGAGCTGAATAAGCTGCAGGGCGGCACAAAGGCGGCAAACCGCGAGGATGTCGGCGTGATTTTCGGGAAGGCGATGGATACCGTAAAGGGGTATGACGTGAAATCCGGTGCAACACTGGGCTATGCCGATAAGGATGCGATTTCCGCAACGGCAGTGCCCTATCTGGAGCTGTTGTATAGAGTGAATTTGATGGTGGGGGATTCGGATAATAAATTCAATCCAAAGAAGAACATCACTCGTGCGGAGATGGCGGTGCTTTCCGTAAAATCCTATAATAAGCTGGTGGAAAATAAGGGAACGGAAACCAACCAGAAAACCGCAACAGGGACAGTGACCGACTGCAAGACGATGCAGAATGGGGATATTTTCCTGACGATGACGGCAAGCGGTTCCTCTCTGAGCCTGTTTGGGGTGAAAGGAAAGGTAACGGCGAAATATAACGGACAGACGATTGCTCTTTCGGATATCAAAACAGGGGATACTGTGAAGGTGACCTACGAAGGGCAGTATATGAACAGTATTACGGTGACATATTCCAAGAACGGCATCAAGCAGACAACTGAAAAGAAATATGAGCTGAAGGATATCACCGATTCCAAGATTACGGTCAAGGATGGCTCGACTGAAAAGAAATTTTATCTGGATGATGATGTGGAAATCAGACTGGATGGGAAGAAATCGACCGTCAGCAAGCTTTCCAGAGCCTTGGAGGATACCTCCTATGACGTAACACTGACTCTGGATAAGGATGAATATGTGCTGAAGGTTGTAGCGGTGGTAAATGCAAACAACCCCACTGACGGCACTGTGACGGATGTGGAGGATGACGAGATTACCATCAAATCCGGCAAGAAGGAATATACCTACACTCTGGCAAGCGATGTGGAGGTTACCTATAACGGCGGCACGATGAAGTTCAGCAAATTCCAACGGAATTATGATGACAGCAATTTTGTGGTTTCCCTGAAGCTGGATAAGAATAACAGGGTTTCGGAGATTAAGATTACCTCTATGGAGGATGATTATAACGGCACGCTGACCTTCCTCAACAGCAAACGCATTGAATTTACGGCAGGAAGCAAAACATATCAGTATAACCTGAGTGACGATGTGACAGTGAGGATTGACGGCAAGAAGAGCAGTGTTTCTGCCCTGCGGGAAAGCTATCGCGATGGCAAGGCGTACACCGTTTCGGTGGACACCAACAGGGATGACGAGGTAACGGAGCTTCTTGCGGTATCGAAATTCAGCAGTAATAACAAGGGCAAGCTGAGTAAAATCAGCAAGAGAGAGCTTACGATTGTAGCGAAGGAAAAGGACTATACCTATGGTTTGGCGGATGATGTGGATGTAACCATCAATGGCAAGAACAGGGATGTTTCCGATTTGATTGACAGCTATAAGGATTACAGCTTCAATGTTACGTTGGGGTTCGATAAGAATGGTGATGTTTGCGAAATTACCGCGGAGATGGCGGACGCGAAGGAAGGCTATCTCAGAGACTTGGTTGAGGATAAGAGAACCATTACCGTTACGGCGGCAGGGCTGAATATCAAGATGGATTTGGCAAGCAGTGTAACAGTGAAATTGGGCGGCGAAAGCATCAGTCTGACGAAGCTGAACAGCGAGTTGGACTATGCCTATGGCGATTCCCAGATTTATGTGGAGCTGGGCTATAACGGTAGCGGTGAGGTAAAAACGATTACGGCGTTCTGGGAGGATGCACGCGGCGAGCTGGTATCTGTTGACAGAAGAGCAGATGAAATCGAGGTAAGGATAGACGGCAGCAAAAAGACATTTGAAATCAGCACCCGTGCAGAGTTTGTGTATAAGCTTTCTGCGGCGGCGGATGCGGATGATTATAAGAGAAACCTCAGATATGATGAGGATTTGTATGGACTGCAGGACTTTCTGGATGCCTGCTCGGATGCAAGGGATGACTGCACGGTTGCATTGACGAAGGATTCTAAGGGCAAAATTGTAAGAATCTGTGCAATCGCAGGATAAAAAAGGAATAGAAAAGGAATAGAAAAGGACGAAATTCCGGAAACGGGGTTTCGTCCTTTTTGATTGCAGAAAAGCAAAAGAAAAACCTCCGGTTTTTCTTGGCTTAAAACCGGAGGTCTGAAAGAGGAGCGGAAGGGAGCAACCCTTCCGAGTTGTAAGCGCTTATGATTTATTTATCAAGCTCGGACCAGTCACGAGTTTCACGCAATTCTGTCCACTTTTCATACTGAGAATTTTCTTTGTATTCATAATAGTGGCTGTTGGTTGCTTCCTGTACTGCCAGATAGTACCAAGCGTTGGTATCGGCATTATCTGTCCATTTTGTCATGTTTTCCAGGAGATCCTCGGCTGTCTCAGGTTTGCGGTTGAGCACGCGGTTTACCAGAGACATTGTTTCGGCACGAGTGATTTTGTTCTGAGGACGGAAGGAACCGTCTTCATAGCCGTTTACCCAGCCGTTATTGGCTGCTACAGCGATTTCGTCCTTTGCCCAGTGGCCTGCGATATCGTTGAAGCTTGCGGGTGTTTTATCGCCGTTTACATCGAAACGAGTTGCGATTGCGGCGAATTCGGCACGAGTGATGGATGCGTTGGGGCGGAAGGTAGCATCGGGATAACCGGAAATGATACCCATCGCGCTCAGTGTGGATACTGCGCTGCAGTACCAAGCATCGTTGCTTACATCTGTGAATTTATTCTGACGAGTGTAGTTTGCATCACGAACGTCATCCTCAAGCAGGCGGAAGAAGATAGCCGCAACCTCTGCACGGGTGATGGAGTTCTGAGGTCTTACCTCGCCGTTGCCGTAGCCAACGATGTATGCGAAGTGGTCTGTGTTATTCAGACCCAGTGCATCATCATCCTTGATTTCTACGGTAGGTTTTTCCTCTTTTTTGCCGCCGCCATTACCACCGTCGCTGGAGGAATGGTGACGCTTGTAGGTGTAAATATTGTGGAATGTGATTGTTGTGCCTTCTACGGGTTCTAGTTCAGGATGATCATTCTCACTATCCTTCTCTTTTGCAATCCAGATATAGTCCACTACAGCATTCCTATCTGTGGTAAATGTGAGGATGTATTTTGTGGTGTCATAGGTTACTTTGGAAAGGTTGCCCTCAACCTCGGAGACTCTGACTTCGTAGTATGTGTCGGGGTCTAATACATCAGCCACACCTTTACCTGCGGAGAAGTTGAAGGCTCTTGTTTCGCCTGTTTTCAGATTAACCGTACCGGTGAAGGTTTTTGCATTGTCTGTACCCGGAGTATTTGTGTTGTTGTCGCTAGATTCATCTACTTCAGCCGCGTAGGAATTTATTTCTGGATGAACAGGCATAACCTTTGCGGTTGCAGTGAAGGTTCCTTCTGTGCTGTAGTTGTACTGTGCAGTGAAGGATTTCCAAACCAGAGTGTTCAGAACACCTGTGATGGTCTTGATTTCGGATGGTGTGAAGTTCCAAGAACCAGTGTAGGTAAGAGTAGTAGTCTTTATTCCATCTACAGTGGTGGTGTTAGAAGTAGGAGTTTCGGACCAACCGCTAAAAGTATAGATACCGTTATTGGCATTGAAAGACGTATCAGCAGTGTAGGAGTTATCCTTATGTTGGATAGCGTCTTGTTCGGAATAGTATACATCAGAGTTAGTCGGAAGAACTACATTTTCTACGCCGTTAGGAACATCACCTGTCCAACTGTAAGCAAGTTTCCATACAGGGTTAGGAGTGAATGTCCAAGTACCAGTGAAGGTAAGAGTGGTAGTCTTTATTCCATCTACAGTGGTGGTGTTAGAAGTAGGAGTTTCAGACCAACCGCTAAAAGTATAGATACCGTTATTGGCATTGAAAGACGTATCAGCAGTGTAGGAGTTATCCTTATGTTGGATAGCGTCTTGTTCGGAATAGTATACATCAGAGTTAGTCGGAAGAACTACATTTTCTACGCCGTTAGGAACATCACCTGTCCAACTGTAAGCAAGTTTCCATACAGGCTTCGGAGTGAAGTTCCAAGTACCTGTGAAGGTAATGGGAGTAACTATTTTATCTCCGTTATAATCGGTTGTGCCTACAGATGGTGTCCAACCGCTAAAGGTGTATGTACCATCGGTGGTTTTGTGCTCATAGCCATTTACATAGGTTGTATCCATCGCGTTTTTGGCTTCGATTTCGGAGTTATAGGGGGTGTTGTCTGTAGGAAGGGTAACACCTTCGGGAGCATTGCTGCCCCAATTGTAGTTGACTGTGTAAACCTTCTCTTTCGGTGCCCATTTTGCGGTCAAGGTGATATCTTCGCCGGGGGCTTCAATTGTTTCCTTGTCTTGGTAGACTCTGCCCTTATATTCCCAACCCAAGAATTTATAATTCTGAGAGGAGGTTTCCATCTTCCGAACAGTGTAATCATCTAAGAAGTAGGTGCTTTCTTTAGGAAGTTTAACCGGTTCTCCGATGTCATCTGATTTATAATATACTCTGTAGACATTGATTGTACCATCGATATGCCAAGACCACTTCGTCCCTGTTTCGGGAAAACCTTCTGCACCCTTACGAGGTTTCAAGCCGGACCATTTACCTTTGACATATTTGTTGACATCCGCACCGGTTGTAGCAAGACCGTTTTTTTGCGCACTGCCTGCAATGTCTTTGGAAGCAAGGGTTACTTCGCCCTTGGCTATCCTCGTTTCGATGTCATTGGTATTGATCTCCCATTTGGGAACTTCATTATAGTTATAGCGTTGGTATCTGGAAGGTTTTTCGGTTGTTGCATCCGTTAGCTTACCAAAGGTAATGTAATATTCGCCTTTGGATGCATCGCCATTCCATTCAATAGCCTTCTCTTTGCCGTTGATGTAGAGTGCTGCATTTTCAGCAAGATAGTTATCGTTGTGTTTAAAGCAACCATAAACATACACGGGGTAAGACTGCCATGCATAAAGCTCCATTGGTACGGGAGCACCAAGCATGGCTGTCAGTCCTGCGAGTTCAGCCGCAGATGCTTCATTTGTCGAGTCCTCGATGATTTTCTCGTCTGTGGAGTTTTCTACAGCCCCTTCTTGCGCAGGAGTGTCTTCTGTTGTTTTATCTGCCACAGGAGATTCCTTTACAGGCTCCTCTGCGGGAGTATCCTTTGCAGGCTCCTCTGCGGGAGTATCCTTTGCAGGCTCCTCTGTGGGAGTATTCTTTGTTTCTGCTGCCGGAGAGGAATCATATCCCTCTACGGAAACATCTGTACCGCCCTCGGAACTGGGACAGTAGGCTGTAACAGCAGGTTCTGTGTTTCCGCTGCTTTCAGTGGGTGGTTCGGCAAACGCATTCGCCGGCCTCAACGCAATTATCATTACGGCAGCCAAGAGCCAGGACAGAAAGCGTTTTCCTGATTTCTTTTTCATCATAAAAAATCCTCCTTCTTTGTTCTTGTGAGACCCGAAGAAGGAGGATACGATATGTCTTTTGGCAACCGGCTGCCTTGCGAAGAAAAATTCGGTTAGGCCCTTGGCTTTGCGACACCGGCTTTCGTCGGCTGTGCCTTTGTCTGTACACACGCTCTTTCAACGAGCCGCACAGATAATAATATAATGTATTTATATAGATAAAATACATTGCAAAGTCCTGTTACAATGTATTATATCACAGCTTGATAAAATTTCAAGTGCTTTTGTGTATTCTCAACATATTTGTATGCAATTATATGCAAGTTTTGTTGAAAAAATCTGGAAAATGATGACGGCACGGAAAATGGGAACATGCCGCTATCTAAATATAGAAAACTTGTCTGTTTTTAATGAAAAATAAGCGTTGTTTTTATGCAAAACACCTGAATCGAATTTATTATAATCATCTTAATCCGATTCAATCAAGTGTTTTGCGCAAGCCTGTCCATTTTTCATAGGCAGAGTTTTCCTTGCTTGTGTTGTAGTGGCTATTGGTTGCTTCCTGTACCGCCAGATAGTACCATGCGTTTGTGTCTGCGTTATCTGTAAAGGTAGAAATGGTTTTGTTATAGGAAACATATAGCGAAGAAAAGACTTCCTGCTATGTGTTTTTTTCTTTATTACAATCTGTTATGCTGCGATTGCAAGAGAATCGCTCTGCTGTGTGTAGTGCAAAGGAGATACGCAATCGGACAGGCTGTTAGCGTTCAGCACACGCTCTGTTACAGCGTAGGTCAAATCAATCTGATACCAAGCACCGTCTACGTTTACCTTGTTCCAAGCATGGTAGCTTCTGCCGGCATAGCCCTTTGTCAAAGAGCAAGGGATGCTCTGGCTGCGGCACATAGCTGCAAACAGGGAAGACAGGTCATAGCAGATGCCCTTGCTACTGTTCAGCGTAGCACTTGTGTCAGGGATATATTTGCTTACCTTGCCGGATGTGATTTCATCTGCAAGCTTTGTATCGTAGGTGTAATGCCCTGCAATGTAGTTGTAGATTGCGGTTACCTTTTCTGCATCGGTTGCTGCGCCCTTGCAGATTTCAGCCGCCTTTTGGCTGACTGCATCACCTGCTGCAAACTGCACATCTGCGGTGGAGATAAGGTAGGGAGCATATTCGTTTTTGATTTTTGCATTTACGGTTTCTCTGCTGACAACCTGATAGGTTGTACCGGAAATGTTTTCACATACGGTAATAGTGTATGTGCCATCGCCCTGGTCCAGAGAGAATTCTGCAGTTTTGCCGCTGGGGCAGTTTTTATAGGAGGTCTTATTGTCACCGTACTGGATGCCGACCTTCAATTTGGAATCGGAAGCGTAATTTACGGTAACAAAACCATCTTTTGCATGGGAAGTATCAATAGAACCTGTAGAAGCGCTGGCTGTTACCACGCCTGTCATAGACATTAAAATAAAGGCTGCAACAAATGTGCAAACACAAGAAAAAAGCCGTTTCATACGGAATCTCCTTTCGGTAACTGGCTGCCAGCCCTTTTTCAAGGGGTAAGGCCCTATAGCTTTGCGTCGCCACCTTTCGATGGGTTTGCTATTATCGTTTGAGATGCTGTCGACTACGGCTGCATCTTTTACTGATATTGATTGTATTATTTTTATACCTACACTATATACCTTTTTTCGCGGTTGTCAATAGAAAAACGTAAAAAATCTTGAAAAATCGACAAAAACTCGGCGTGCAGAAGGATGGGAGAAAGGGATGGAAGGCACTGCACACAGGGCGCGAAAGGAGTTGTGTATTTTGCATAAAAAATAATGGCGAAAAAGCAGATTCTTTTGCTTTACTTTAGCGTGGTAATGTGATACTATGATGAAGAACAAAGGAGCGACGCTCCGCAGGAACGAAAAAACGATATGAAAAAGGGGACGATAACGTATGAAAAAGTATTTGGCACTGTTTTTGACAATGGTTATGGGTGCGTCTGTTCTGGCAGGCTGCGGCGGCTCTGACAGCGCAAAGACCTTCACTGTAGGCTTCGATGCGGAATATCCTCCTTATGGCTACAGAACAGAGAGCGGCGATTATGCCGGCTTTGATCTGGATCTGGCTGCTGAGGTCTGCAAAAGAAACGGCTGGGAGCTGGTAAAGCAGCCCATCGACTGGGATGCAAAGGATATGGAGCTGAACAGTGGTGCAATCGACTGTATCTGGAATGGCTTCACCATGACAGGCAGAGAGGATGAATACACCTTCTCCAAGCCCTATGTTGACAACAGCATCGTATATGTTGTAAGAGCGGATTCCGATATTCAGACAGAGGCTGATTTGGCAGGCAAGCACGTCATCACACAGGCAGGCTCCTCTGCACTTTCCGCTTTGCAGGATGAATCCAAGGCAGATGTCGTAAATTCCTTCGCATCTCTGGATGAAATCGCAGATTACAACACAGCATTCATGAATCTGGAGGCAGGTACAAATGATGCCATCGCAGTAGATATCGGCGTAGCACAGTATCAGCTGACAACAAAGGCAGATAAATTCAGAATGTTGGAAGAGCCCCTCTCCACAGAGCAGTATGCAATCGGCTTCAAGAAGGGCAATGAAGAACTGAGAGATCAGGTACAGGCAACACTGGATGAAATGGCAGAGGACGGTACTCTGGCAGAAATCGCAGCAAAGTATAAGGATTACAATCTGGATCAGATGCTTTGCCTGGGAAAATAAGAAAGAAACAGTTATGAAAAAAGCTGGGAAAGACGGTGGGAAGGCTCCTGCCGCCTTTCCTGCGTTTTAGGAATTTCTCGGATTCCTGCATTTTACGGTTAAGAAAGGAAATTTACTATGAATTTTGCGATTATTGCACAGCAGCTGGTAAGCGGCATGGGTTCCTCCCTGATGATTTTTGTGCTGACACTGCTGTTTTCCATGCCCTTGGGGCTTTTGGTTGCCTTCGGGCGTATGTCAAAAATAAAGCCCTTACAGGCAGTCATTAAGGTTTTCATTGCCATTCTGCGCGGCACGCCCTTGATGCTGCAGCTTTTGGTGGTGAATTTTGCACCCTATTATCTGTTCCGTATTTCTTTGCCCAGATGGTACCGCTTCGCTGCGATTATCATCGGCTTTTCTATTAACTATGCAGCATATTTTGCGGAAATTTACCGTTCCGGTATCGAATCCATCCCCAAGGGACAATATGAGGCGGCATCCGTTCTGGGGTATAATAAAAACCAGACCTTTTTCCGCATCATTTTCCCACAGATGGTGAAGCGCGTACTGCCTCCTGTGACGAATGAGGTTATCACACTGGTAAAGGATACCTCTCTTGCGTTCGTACTGGCGTATGAGGAAATGTTTACTGTAGCAAAACAGATTGCATCTGCAAGAACAAGTATTATGCCCCTGTTCGTTGCGGGTGTGTTCTATTTCATCTTCAATGGTGTGGTTGCATTCGCAATGGAACGCATTGAAAAGAAACTGAGCTATTACCATTAAGAAAGGAGGGCATACAATGAATAAGGTATTGGAAATTAAGCACTGCAATAAAAGCTTCGGGGAAAACGAAGTGCTGAAGGATATTTCTCTGTCTGTAACAGAAGGACAGGTTGTGTCTATCATTGGGCCTTCCGGCTCTGGGAAATCCACCCTTCTGCGCTGCGCAACCATGCTGGAAACCATGGACGGCGGCGATCTGATTTATCTGGGAGACTATGCCGCAAAGGCGGACGCACAGGGCAAGGCGGTTTATGCCGCAAAGGAAACCCTGCAGGGCATCAAAAAGCATTTCGGTCTGGTGTTCCAGAATTTTAATCTGTTTCCTCATTATTCCGTCATGAAAAATATCACCGAACCGCCGATTCTGATCGGCAGGCGCAAAAAAGAGGAAATTTATGCCGAGGCAAGGGAGCTGCTGAAAAAAATGGGACTGGCGGACAAGGAAAACGCTTATCCCTGTGAGCTTTCGGGCGGACAGCAGCAGCGTGTTTCTATTGCGCGTGCATTGGCGATGAAGCCGAAAATTCTTTTCTTTGACGAGCCGACCTCCGCGCTTGACCCTGAGCTGACGGGCGAAATTCTGAAGGTTATCAAGGATTTGGCGGCGGAACACATGACAATGGTAATCGTGACACATGAAATGTCCTTTGCAAGGGATGTTTCCGATCATATTATTTTTATGGACGGCGGCGTGATTGTGGAGGAGGGCGAACCCGAACAGGTCATCAATCATCCCCAGCAAGAACGTACCAAAGCCTTCCTGAGCCGTTTTCAGCAGTAAGGAAGTGGTCGGATGGAAGTGAAATTCATCAAAGCAAGCCCTACGGAAAATATGACGCTGCTCATCGAAACGCCTGTGGCAAGAGAGAAGCAGCTTGCTGTGGCAGAAAGGCTGATTGCCTATGGCAGTGTATACGCCGAGCAGGCAGGCTATATCGAGGAAGCGGAAAATCCTGCGGCAGAAAAGCGCCTGCAAATGATGGCGGGGGAATTTTGCGGCAATGCCAGCCTTTCTCTGGCGGCATGGCTGGCGCAGAAGAAAAATCTGCAGATTGGCGAAAAAACGGAAATTACGCTTGAGGTTTCCGGTGCGGAGGAGCTTGTTCGCTGCGAAATGAAACGAGAAGCGGAGCATCGCTTTCTTGGCAGAGTGGCAATGCCCTTACCGCAGACAATCGAAAAGAGAGCATTTACGCTGGACGGCGAAAGAATTGAGCTGACCGTAGTTGTTTTCGCAGGCATTACGCATATCCTCGTCCCTGCGTCCCTTTGGGGCGAGAATGCCGCAAAAAAGGCGGAACACGCGGCAAGGGTCTGGGCGAAGGAGCTGCCGCCTGTGTTTGGGCTTCTGCTGTTTGATGAGCAGGAGAAAAGCTTGAAACCGTTGGTTGCGGTGGAGGATGTCAGTCTCATCTGGGAAAGAGGCTGCGGCAGCGGAACCTCTGCTGTCGGGGCATATCTGGCGGCAAGGGAGAAGAAGGATGTTACCGTTTCCCTCAAGCAGCCCGGCGGCGTGATGCGCGCAACAGCTTCCTATCAGAATGGAGCGGTTACGAAAATTGAAATTACGGGCAGCGTTGCTATCGTGGCAGAGGGTACGGCATATTTATAAAAAAAGCGCAGATGAAAATTCTGCGTTTTTTTGTTATGTGAGGGGGAAACCGTGTAAAATAAGCATTTTCCTGCATTTTTTTGGCAGATAGCTTGACAGAAAGAAGGGATTTCCTCTATACTTTGCCAATAAGAACAGCGAAAAGGAGTGAAATCCTATGGTTGCAAATATTCCGAGAGTCGGTATGCGTATGGTGAAAACAGCATTGGCGGTTGCCATCTGCTTTTTTCTTTATGTTCTGCGCGGAGAGGAAGGCGTACCGATTTTTTCTACGATTGCCGCGATTATCTGTATGCAGCCCTATGCGGAAAACAGCATACAGGTTTCCATAAACCGTATTATCGGCACACTGCTGGGGGCAGTCTTTGCGCTTCTGGTGCTGTATCTGATCCAATATATTCCCTATCAGGTGCGTATCCTGCGATATCTGGTGATTTCCTTTGCGGTCATTCCTGTGATGTATGTGACGGTTTTATTGAAGCGCACGGGTGCTTCTGCGCTGGCAGGGATTGTACTGCTGAGTGTCTGCCTCTCTAATGTGGGGTATACGCCGCTGGAGGGGGCAATCAATCGTTCTGTCGAAACGATTATCGGGATTCTGGTTTCTCTGGGGGTCAATAATCTGCATCTGCCACGGAAAAGGACAGAGGACTATCTTTTTGTGACGGGCTTTGACGGGGCATTATACGACGAAAAAAACGGTATTTCGCCCTATGCCTCCTTTGAGCTGAATCAGCTTTTGCAGGATGGCCTGCCGTTTACCATTGCGACAGAGCGTACACCCGCTTCGCTGATGGCGGATTTAAAGGGGCTTGATTTGCGCCTGCCTGTTATCGCGATGGATGGGGCGGTGCTGTATGATGTGAAGGATAAGCGATACCGTGCGACAAGCGGATTGCCGAAGGAATGGGTGGACAGAATCTGCACCCTTGTGAAGGAGAAGGAGTATCATTATTTCCTGAACGTGATCTGGCAAAATGTGCTTCTGATTTATTTTGGCGAATTTAAAAATGAGGTAGAACGAGAATTGTATCTTTCTAACCGCCGATCGCCTTACCGCAATTATATTTATGGCGAAATGCCGGAGGATGGTGTTGTGGTATATATCCTGCTGGTGCTGCAGGATGCGGATGCGGATGCACTGGAGGCAGAACTAAAAGAGATGGATACCGAACAGGAGCTGCTTTTCCTGCGGGATAAATCGGAAACGCCGGAGACATACTGTCATTTGAAGATTTATCATAAAAATGCAACAAAGAAATATATGCTGGAGCGGCTGATGGAGGAAATTCCGCAGAAGAAATGTGTTGCCTTTGGCAGCAACCGAAACGATCTTTCCATGCTGACCTCTGCACAGCTTTCCTATGCAACTGCGGAT
>ENA-ORTF01003074-ORTF01003074.1-human-gut-metagenome-genome-assembly--contig:-NODE-3074-length-15159-cov-2.864010_pt1 | contig 15159 bp, 9 predicted proteins | sample MGYA00241908_ERZ509180 | MGnify/ENA primary metagenome ERZ509180 (study PRJEB26280, sample SAMEA2338814) | human gut metagenome | biome: human gut; feature: human-associated habitat; material: faeces... | reverse complement strand
TATATCTTGGAAAACAAAGATGGAAATTTTGTTGATATTATAGTTGATGGGAATTATTATTTTGCAATAGACCAATTATCTGAGATAGGAACAAATGCTTTCTTTCAGTATGATGATATTGATGGATATAGATATGTTGTATTTGATTTTTGGAAAACAATTTCGTACAGAGTAAGAATTTGTAAATCTCCAAAGAATATTGCTTGCGATACGAGAGCATTGGCTTTTGAGTTGTATCTGTACCACATAGATGGTAGTAAATCCAAAACAGTATTTGGTGCGTGTTCTCTTGATAGAAGTAAGAAGTCTGCATTTTATGTTATTCAACCACAAAATATGACCATCGAATTGTGGAAAATGTTCGTACAACGAATTGAAAAAATAATGTCAACTATGATTTTGTCAATTTACACTTTAAAGAAAGAAGTAGATGAACTTTCTTCCAAACTCAAGAAGTATGATGCAGGGAAAATAGATGTGGCTCGATTATTAGGATTTGAAGAAAATAATATTGTGATCACGGTGGATATCATCAATCAGTTATATTGCAATAAAGATAAATACGATTTTACAAAAACATTTAATCAAAATTTGCCTGTAATTTTAAATCTGGATAGTGATATTATAGCGAGAACGCAGGAAGAAAAAATGGAGTATATAAAGTCTTTAGTAGCGATGGATAAAGAAAAGCAATTATCTGAGTATATATGGAATGGAATCTATGCGTTCAATGAGATATATGAAAATGAAATGAATTTAACAAAATAAAATATAGTTTACATAGCCGAGAGGTTTTCTTAACGTAAGCGTAAAATAAATCCACGACTTTCAAACAACTGAACTTTGGTGCTATAAATGAGCATCCCAACACCGTTTTCGTGAAAATGCACAAAAGTGGTTAAGCAATATTCTCCAAAAGGGCAGACTTATCCCCACCGTTTTGAGCATAGTCAAAAATGAAAGAGATCTGCTCTCTTCGAATCGTTTGGGACAGCAAATGATATCCTTCCGAGAAATTGTACCGTTTTGATTCGAAGCAAGCTCCGACAGTGTGAAAGCCTTTGCATATTAACTGTACAGCTTTTCTGATTTGTCCCAGCTTCAATATGCTATGTGCAGTATCACATTATTTTAGCATTTTTAGCAATTCCCGTTTCATGAGGCACAAGTCAAACACATTAATCTTGTTATCTTCGCATAAATCTCCTGCTTTCCAATCCGCAAGCATTGCTTCGGGAACTGCAAGCAGCCACTTTTGCATTGTCACAACATCCGCAATATTGAATGCACCATCAGCGTTTACATCACCCACAATATGAGAATTTGTTTCAGCAAATGTTAAAAGATAAGTAAGCGGAGAATTCCAGTAAATGGTGATTTCATTTGTTGTATAACTTTCCTGATTGTCAACATAACATTTTCCTGTCGGTTTATCCTTGCAATAAACTTTAGTGGCATCGTCCTCTAAATATGGATGCACACCACCCACAAGCATACCTTTCATAGCCGTATTCTGTGCAATGGATGGTCTGTGATGCGGATGTTTTGGCGAAACTGTTCCGTAACCTGTATAGTAGCAGATACCCAGCGGATTTTCACCAAACAGATAGTCAAGATCTGATTTTGCCGCATTGAGATATTTGCAGTCGCCGGTAAGAAGATACGCATTTCCAAGAATTATTCCCTGATTGCAAGCTGTCATATTACTGCCCCAACCGCCTTTGTAGTAATTCGTAACAGAAAGTCTGTAAGCGCTTTTTTCAGATGCACTGACAAGTAAGTTGGCATTGCTTATAAGAGAATTTTTTGCTTTTTGGTAGACTTCTGAATCAGTGTCAATATCTTTCATTGTAACGATTGCAATGTTTCCGTAATCACCGAAATTTGCAGAGTCCATACCCTTTGCAACACTCATTTTTTCCAGTGCCGAAAAGTATTTTTCGTTGCCAGTAGCCCTCCACATCTGAGCGACCGCCCAGTAACGCTCGTCCTTATCAGAATTGTCGCCATAAGATCCTGTTACAATATCGGACGGATTTGTAAAAATGAAATTCGGATTTTCCTCTAAAAACATATAGGCATTTTCGGCAGAAACAAGGCATTTTTCGGCAAAATTGCTGTCGATATCCTTGTAAAATTCATAAGAAAGTGCCATTGTACCGCAGAAAGCAGCTGTTGCAGTTGTTGAAATCGGAGTTACAAATAATTCCTCCGTTTCGTTTTCGGGCATGATGTAACCGCAGAAATTCGCACAACTCACTTTATGATGTACGCCGCCATTGCTGTCCTGCATTTTAAGAAGCCATTCAATTTCATAACGTGCCTCATCGAGAATGTCGGGGATATTATTTTTACTTTCGGGAATACCTGTATTATCTCCGAAAAGTTCAGGAGCATTGTCATAAGCATAAAGCAAGTCTGCAACAGTTTTTGCACCTGTTACAACATACCTGCCGTAATCACCTGCATCGTGCCAACCGCCGGAAACGTCAATTTTTTCAGCAGTTCCGTATACTGTCGCAAGAGAGGTATGACAAGCCTTGTGACTGAAAATGTCGTCATTAACAGAAGTTCCGCAGCGCTGTAAATAAAGCATTTTAATGGAATCCTCCAAAGCAGAATTATATACGGAATCGGAGATTTCAAAAGTGTAGGAATTATCAAGATTCCCGCTTGAGACGTAATAATTTCCGGATTCTGTAACGCACGAGAAATCGCCGACTCTCACTTCCTGTTTCGAAAAGCCGTCGTAAGTTTTGGCAGACAATTCGCCTGTAAATACGATTTTTCCGGTGTCGGCATTCACAACAGAAAAAGTATCGCTCTCCGCACCGACAAATACAGCCTTTTTATTGGCATCAGGTTTATAGCCTATCTGATTTGTAACAATCGGCGGTTCATAAGTTTCCATTCCGGATTTATCAACATTACTGTCGTCAATCAGTTTAACTTGCACATTATCAATATAAATTGTATGTTCAGGCAATTCAGAATCAAAATAGCCGCAGTTAAAACAAAGTTTTGTCATAATATCAGTGTCCTTGTCCATTGTAAACTCATAATCAACGGTCTGAGCTTCAGTGGTGACACTAAGCTGTTTGTAGGTGTAAGCCTGATATGTTCCACCGTTTTGCTGTATCATAAAGTCAACAGGACGATTGGTTGTTGCCGATATATCAAAGCTTACACGATAAACTCCATTTTGGTACAACGGTATGGAGTCATCAGCAAATGCCTGCACAGAATATGTAAGCTCTCCTGCCGATTTTACGTTGACAGCAAGACGTTTATTATCAAGTGAAAGCGAACATTTGCCGCCATTTGTGAAATATGTTCCCCAACCGTAAGAAGTGATGTCGAATGTAGAATTGCTGATAAGATTTTCACTTTCAGCAAGAATAGGACAGTAAGTCACAACGCTTCCTGCGATAATAGCAGAACATATAATTGCCGAAAATTTTTTCAATAATTTGGCTTTCATTCTGAAACCTCCTTGTTTAAAAATGTTGTTATAAACTTGTAAATAGCATCATATGGCGTTAAATTGTCATAGGGAAGATGAGCGTTTTTTAATGTTTCAACCTGTTTCGGCGGTACAGTTATATAAGAATCAATGCCATACAAAAATGTAAAAAACAGAGTCTGAAAATTCTTTTTTTGCGTTTCATTCATTGACGGAAAAAATTTATCAATGCACGCCATAAAAATGCCAAACGTTTCATAGGCTGTTTGCTGAATTTCAGTTATTCTTTCGGGACGGCTGTTTTCTTCAATTTCTGTATGATTCCAAGAAACAACACGGAAAAAATTCGGCTGATTATCGAATGATTTTCCGATAGCATCCGCAAATTCTGAAACTGTCATTGTTTCGTGTGAAAGAACTTTTTTCAGACTTTCACCCCAACGCTGATACTCTCTCTGCGACATTCCTAAAAAAATCTCTTCTTTTGTCTTAAAATAATTATAAATTGAACTTCTTGTCATGGTGATTTTCTGTTCGATTTCACGCATTGAAATATCACGGTAACTCATGGTGAAAAATAGTTCCTCAAAAGCGTTGATAATTTCTTCTTTGCGTGCCTTCGTCAGCTCCGGCGACCCTCGTGACATCTATGCTTCCTCCTTGTACATATAAACTGACAACACAACTTGTCATTTTTAGTATAGCACATAACTGACAAGTTGTCAAGTATTCTGTTCAGCACAAACTCGCCCTTGCATTTCATGCGGAAGTATGGTATACTATATGTAGCACCAACGGAAGGGAGGAACACCAATGCACGATACTGATAGCATTACGAAAGACTATATGAAAGACGCAGCGACTTTTGCTGACGCATTTAATTTCCTATTGTACAATGGCGAACCGGTAATTCAACCGGGACAGCTTCGAGAAATGGACACCACCATGTTAGCTCTGCCTTTTGGCGAAGACGGAGTAACTGTTCCGGAACAGAAGAGTCGAGATGTATTGAAGTTTTTAACTGCAAAAGCTGATGATAACGCAGCATACTGCATTCTTAGCATCGAGAACCAAACCGATGTGCATTATGCCATGCCGGTTCGGAATATGCTATATGATTCCATGCAGTATTCCAATCAGGTGGAAGCGGCAAGAAAATCACACAAGCAAGCGAAAAATTATGGGACACATGAGGAGTTTCTATCCGGCTTTCATAAAGACGAGTATTTGCTGCCGGTGATTACGCTTGTGATTTATTTTGGAGCGGATAAATGGGACGCACCGAGAAGTATACACAAGATGATGCTCGTTCGAGACGAACGAATTTTACAGTACACACCGGATTACAAAATCAATCTCATTGCACCGGAAGAATTGTCAGATACGGAACTGGAGAAGTTTCAGACGGAATTGTGTGAGCTGCTGAAATTCATCAAGTACTCTAAAGACAAGAAACGCTTAGAAGAAGTTGTTGCAGAAGATGCAGCGTTCAAGAACATTTCCAAACGGACGGCAGACGCCATCAACACGATTACGCATTCAGAAATGAAATTTCCAGAAGGGAAGGAGACGGTCGATATGTGTAAAGCGATTCAGGATATTCGAAAGGATGCAATTGCTGAAGGCAAGGCTGAGGGCAGAGCGGAAGGCAAGGCTGAAGGCAGAGCTGAAGGCGAAGCAATCGGTGAAGCTAGAGGAGAAGTTAAAGGTCTCATGAAAGCCCTCGCAAACCTTATCGCCAGTGGCATGGAGGAATCCCAAGCAAGAAAAATTTTAGGGCTTTAGAAAACAAAACGATAACTTCTGAATTTCCTATAAAATCAGCCGCTAGGCTTAATTTCTGAAGCCGATTTTCAAATAGCAAACGATAGCCCAAAATCGAGTGCCTCGCAAACGATAGCTCTATATATGTACAAACAATGTCTGAAAACAGCCTTCAGAAATCAAACGATACCTTTTCCTATCGTTTGCGATTTGGCTTTCGATTTTCACATCCATGAGTGATAGCATTTCTCTTGATTTTCAGCCGAAAAACAAAAAACCTCGCAGAATTGCGGGATTTTTGGGATTATTTTGTATCAAAATGAGAGCCCTTAGGCATACAAAATCACGTAATCGGAAAGGTTACGAAAACCACGTAATCACGTTATATAGTGCGGTTACGTGGTTTTTCTTTTACAAATTTTGCCTGATTTTTCGGGAGTTCAAAGCGAATTTGACCGTGACCTGATTAAAATGCGTAGTATTTTCAGGATACCCTTCTCTTACGGGAAAAATGGGAAAATGGGAAAAATAAGGGCGTTTTTTTTCGAGAAATAGGTGTATTGTACAAAATACAGAGGAAGAATTTGTGCAATATGATTTACTTTCCGAAAAAGTCGGTACAAGAATAATCAGCTTAAATGCGGCGATAATCAAATGAATTTCATAAACAAAAGCGACAGCAGACACCTACAAAATCATTGGTAGGCATCTGCTATTTTTTTAAAAAAGGACTTGAAAATAGGAATGAAATATGTTAAAATAAATATAGTTTATGAGAAAAAGACACAACTATTGAGCAAAATGAACATATTAGAGAATCTGCAAGATTAGCAGGTTAGAAACAGTGGTATCATAATTTTAAATAAATGTAGCAAGAAAGTTACAGATAAAGGCATGAAAACAGCTTGGAAGGTCAATAATGGCAGAAAAAACAAACGCTAACATTGGATTTGAAAAACAAATATGGGATGCTGCTTGTGTGTTATGGGGACACATTCCTGCGGCAGAATATCGAATTCCCTTTTGGAACACCGATGAATGTTGCAATTGCTCAGCATTACGGGATGGATACATACTATCTTGATTTTACAGATGATGTCAAAGTTGTATTGTTCTTTGCGAGCTGTAAGCATACAAAAGAAAATGTTTATGGACCAATAACAGAAGCTGATTTGAGTTATATTGGGCGATACGGAGTTTTGTATTCTAAATCTATAGAGATGTTCGATGAAATTGAACCAATCGGTTCACAACCATTTTGTAGGTGTAATAGACAAAGAGGGTACTATCTTAATACGCACGGAGGCTCCTGCTGCTGGGATTACAGGATTAGCGAAAACAGTGGATTTTCAAAAATGTATTTTGAAAGGACTCCAGAATTAAGTGAACGTCTATGTGAGGAGTTTGAGCATGGGTGCAAATTATTTCCTGATGATGACTTATCTTCATTTAGTAGTGTCATTGAAAAAATACAAAACACTAAAGAGATACCAGAAGGGCTATTTTTAGTGACGTATGACCAGTTTTCTAATGAGCTGTTGTGTAGAATTGAACAAGGAAGTATCGCCGCAAGCTTATATGATAAGCTTGCGGATAGGGAAACAATTCGTTCTATGATACAAAGTTGGGGATATAGGATTACACGACAATTAGTATTGCATCTTTCGGAAGAAGAACATGTGTTGATTGACAAGATGAATAAAGATTGGAATCCCGAACTATTTGCAAATAGAGAAGGAATAGTACCTTCTCCATTTTGGATTTTGAAATAGTCTGTTTGGCATGAATGAATTTCCTCACCGTCTTTATACTTCTCATTGCTGAGGATACTTTTGACGGTGAAGATGTTCCGTTTTTTGCCGCTGGGTGTCAAGATGCTGTTCTTCGTAAGTATGTCAGCGATACCGTTCAGATGAATATTTTTATGATAAGCTTCAAAACACAATTTTTTTAGTGAAAAACATAGATTTTATACCGTTGAGCAACTGATCAATTGTGCAAATCGTGGTATAATATAAATATTTATATTTTGATGCAATCAAATTTTGAAAGAGGTATGTATATATGGCTAAAACAACAAAAAAGAACGTTCAAGTTCCACTTGAAACGGTCCTTTGGAACTGCCGTGTGGCTCTGCGTGGCATTGGCAGCACTGAAAAAAACAGAGATGCCGTCATAGGCTTGGTGTTCTTGAAATTTGCAGGAGATAAGTTTGAAAAGCGTCGTGCTGAACTGATTGAGCAATACGGTGAGATACCTGCATTTCTTGAAAAGGTATCGTTCTACAATGCGGTGAACGTTTTTTATCTGAAAGAAACTGCCCGTTGGTCTTATATTGTCAAGAACGCTTCGGCTAACGATATTGCAGTTATCATAGATCAGGCTATGGCTGACATTGAGGACAGCAACCCTCCGCTGAAAGGTGCGCTGCCGTTGAACCTCTTTGCTACGCTCGGTGCGGACAAGTCAAAAATCAAAGACCTTATCGACAATGTTAATCAGATAAGTGAGGAGCGTTTTAAGGAAGAAGACCTTATCGGCAGAGTTTATGAATACTTCCTGCAAGTGTACGCTGCTTCGGGTACTAAGGAGGACGGTGAATTCTATACACCTGCCTGCGTTGTTAAATTGATAGCTGAGATGATTGAGCCTTACAGCGGCGTTGTATATGACCCCTGCTGTGGTTCGGGCGGTATGTTCGTGCAGTCGCTGAAATTCGTTGACCGTCATAACGGCAACAGGCAGAAAGTATCTATCATCGGTCAGGAGAGCAATCCTGACACTTGGCGACTCTGTAAGATGAACCTCGCTATTCGTGGAATTGCCCATAACCTCGGTGATACGAACGCTTCTACTTTTACTAATGACCTGCACAAGGACAAGACCGTTGACTACATAATGGCGAACCCTCCCTTTAACCTCAAAGGCTGGAGAGCCGAAGATGCTCTGACGGACGATCCTCGCTTTATGAGAGCGGGTTATTCTGTTATGCCGCCTGTGGCTAATGCTAACTATGCGTGGATACTGCATATGCTTTCAAAGCTCGATGTCAACCACGGTGTTGCAGGTTTTCTGCTTGCGAATGGTGCGCTTAACGCAAGTGACGCTGAGGGTACGCTTCGCAAGGAAATATTGGAGCGTGACCGTGTTGAAGCTATCATTGTTTTGCCCCGTGATATGTTCTATACGACTGATATTTCCGTAACGCTATGGATAGTGAATATGAATAAGAAAGCGTGTACCGTAAACGGCAGACAGCTCCGTGACCGTACTAATGAAGTACTGTTTATGGATTTGAGAAGTTGGGATAGCAACATAGAGGAAATAGTGATTGATAAAGGGAAGAGAAAGAAAAAGAAAAAGACTGTTTTTACTGATGAACAGATTGCTGAAGCTAAAACAATCTATAACAACTGGCAAAGTTCAGATACCACGCTTTATGCTAATATCCCTGAAATCTGCCAATCGGCAACATTGGACGAAATTCGCAGTAACAACTACTCTTTAGCACCAAGCAAATATATTGAGTTTATTAATCACGATACACAATTAGATGTTGTATCTTTAATGGAAGAAATCAAGAAAGAGATTAAAACATCTATGGAATACGAAAGAGAAACTCTATCACTTCTTGAACGAGCTGCAAAGGAGATTGAAGAATGATTATGATAAAGCGTGTAGGAGAACTCATCTCATATGTTGATGAAAGAAATACCGATGGAGCAATCAGAGACTTTTATGGCATAAATATCAACAAAGAATTTATGCCTACGGTGGCAAGTACTGAGGGAATAGATGCTCGAAAATACAAAGTTGTTAGGGATAATCGTTTTGTTTTTAGCGGTATGCAGACAGGTCGAGATAAGTGTATAAGGATTGGTCTTTACAAAGGCTCTCCAATTATTATATCTCCTGCATATACTACGTTTGAAATAAAAAACACTGAGATTGTCCTTCCAGAATACTTCTTTATGCAGTTTCTAAGCAATGAAATGGACAGATACGGTTGGTTTATTAGCGATAGTAGTATCAGATCAAATCTTGATATTGATAGATTTGAGGAAATTTCTTTTGAATTGCCAGATATTTCTGTACAGAGAAAATATGTCGATATTTATAAGGCAATAAGACGTGTTCAAAAGTTGAATGTCAAGATTAAAGATCTTTGCCCTATCCTTGTAAGAAGTGCTGTAAGGGAAGGCAGAGATATATGATTTTCGCAAAACGCTATAAAGACCTTGTTTTTGAGCCTGAGAGCAATAATATCCACGATGTTATATGTGGGGAGATAGACTATAAGGTTCGGCAGAAACTTGTATCAGTAATGCAGTATTTTGCTGAACCGATGATACTGCACCCTGACCGTTATGATCATGACAACACCATTGAAACAGATGCTTTTCTGTATTCCTGTGCTCAGTTCAATGATATTATGGGAGTTCCATACATTCAGGTTTCTCCAATGGAAATGTTCACGCCTTATGCCAGAGAAGTCGGCTTAGAGAATTGGTGTGTTGCATTTATATTCTCAGTGGCTGAATTGGAATATGACAATCTCTCAGACGGCGAGAAGTCTGAATATTCATCTGCCATTAATGCTTTTTTTGAGGAATATGATCTGCCGTGGAAGATGCTTGACGGAAAGATGATAAAGATTGATGCCCAGCAGTTTGAATGCGATGTAAAAGCAAAGGCACTTTCACAAATGCAGGAGCTTAAAGATGCTGAGGCAAAATTTCAGTCTGCATATACTGAGTTTACTACCGCTGTTGAAGCTCTTGAAAAGGGCGATTATCAGTCCGCCATCAATAACGTTGGTAAGAGCTATGAGAGTATATTGAAAGTTATCCTCGGTGCAGATCGTGGAAATGCGGATAAGCTCACAAATCAGTATATGGATCAGTTATTATCTGTTCCCGATATCATGACCAAAGCAGGATTCAGAGAAAAAGTGATGATATCGCTTCCGTATGTTCGCAACAATTCGGGTGCTGATCATGGTGCAGGAGCAAAAGAGGTTGTAATCACTAAGCCTATGGCAAAGTTAGCTGTAAATCTCGCAGCAGCACTAAACATATTCCTGATAGATTCCTATAAAGATACAACAGAAAACTAATACATTCCAATCTCATAATGGGGGTGAGCATATTGGATTATGTTTTTGAAAAAGGTAAATTCACCGAAGCAGATCTTGAAAAAGCTATCATAGAGCTGTGCGAACAGCAAGGTTACACCTATGTATGCGGAGATGATATACACCGCAAGTATGAAGATATACTTCTGCTTGATGATCTCCGTTCCTATCTGACCTCACGTTATAGCGGTCTGTCAGATACTGAGATGCAAAAGATTATCAACAAACTGAGCCTTATAAATGCAACTCCGCTGTATCTCGGAAACCGTGAAGCATTCAGGCTTGTGAACGAGGGGTTTGACCTTGCCCGTGATGATGTTTCAAAGGTCGCACTTCATATCGACTATATCAACTACGATGAGCCGGACAAAAATATCTTCAAGGTCGTTAATCAGTATTCTGTACAGGGTGAACACCTGCGCCGTCCTGATATGCTGTTGTTTATCAACGGTATTCCTGTGGCTATCTTTGAATTCAAGACAGCAATAGAGGAAGATACAACAATTTACGATGCTTGGAAACAGATCACGATCCGCTATTGCCGTGATATACCTAAGTTGATGAAATACTGCTTTTTGTCGGTGATAAGTGACGGTGCGAATACCCGGATGGGCAGTATTTTTACTCCGTATGAATATTATTACGCTTGGAATAAGGCTAATGATACCGATACGGTAGCAAACGGTATAAGCTCGCTGTTCACGATGATAGAAGGAGCGTTTGCAAAAGATCGTGTTGTTGCTCTGCTTCGTGATTTTGTATTCTATCCAGATGATAGCCCTAAAAATGAAGCTATCGTCTGCCGGTATCCTCAGTTCTTCGGTGCAATAAAGATGCTCGATAACATCAAGCTGCACCTGCGTCCTGAAGGTGACGGCAAGGGCGGTACATACTTCGGGGCTACGGGCTGCGGAAAAACATACACTATGTTGTTCCTATCTCGTTTGATAACACAAAGAGATAACGATACATTCAATAATCCTACTATTGTTATCATTGCTGACAGAGAGGATCTGGATACACAGACCTCTGAACTGTTTGTGACTGCAACAAAATATCTCCACGAGGAAGATGTTCGGAGCATAGAAACCCGTGAGGACTTGGCAAAAACTCTGGGCGACAGACCGAGTGGCGGTGTCTATGTAACAACCATTCAGAAATTTTGCGAAAATACGGGACTTTTATCCGAAAGAAGCAACATTATTTGTATCTCCGATGAAGCACATAGAACTCAGACTGGTGTTGGATCTAAGCTGAAAAAGACCGATAAGGGCGTGTTTACTACATACGGATTTGCCCATTATCTGCGGACAAGTTTTCCGAATGCCACTTACTGCGGATTTACGGGTACTCCGATAGATGAAACAATTGCAGTATTCGGTGATGTGGTGGACAGCTACACAATGAAAGAGTCCAGCGATGACGGCATTACTGTTCGTATTGCCTATGAGCCTCGTCTTGCCCGTGTGATCATATCCGATGAACAGGCAAAAGAAATACAGAAATACTATGACCGCTGTGCAGACCAAGGCTCTACACCTGAGCAGATAGAGGAAAGTAAGAAAGCTATGACCAAAATGCGGGTTATCCTCGGTGATCCGAGCCGACTGCACAAGCTCGCTGCTGATATTGCTGACCATTACGATGCTTTGTGTGCTGAAAAGCCTGATATAGTGCAGAAAGCTATGATAGTTTGCTCTGACAGACAGATAGCTTATGACTTACTGCAAGAGATACTCGCTATCCGTGAAGATTGGGGTATTCCTCGCAAAGCTGAAAACGAAGAAGCACTTTCAAAAGAGCAGCTCGACAAGCTCCTGCCGCTGCCTAAGATCAATCTTGTGGCTACGCAAGGCAAGGACGATAACAAAGCACTTTTCGATGCCTGCGGAAATAAAGAGTATAGAAAAAAACTTGATAAGCAGTTTAAGAATACAGATTCCAATTTCACTATTGCTATCGTAGTCGATATGTGGATCACTGGCTTTGACGTTCCGTCTCTTGCGGTGATGTATATTGACAAGCCTTTACAGAAACACACCCTGATACAAACCATTTCCCGTGTAAACCGTGTGTTCGAGGGAAAAGATAAAGGTCTTGTCGTTGACTATATTGGTATTAAAGACGAAATGATGGAAGCTGTAAAGAGGTATGGTAGTCCCCAGGAGAGTCCGATTGATGAACTTAATATATCACTCGGCATATTCCGTAATCACCTGAAACTGATTGATGATCTTCTTGTAAACTTCAATGCGGAGAAGTTCTATAATGGTGAGCCATTAGAAAGGTTGAATTGTCTTAATAACGCAGCAGAGTACATACAATCAGGCAAAGAACTTCAAATCCGATTCATGGGGCTTTCTCGCCGCCTTAAAAGTGCTTATACTATATGTTTCCCGTCTGGTGAACTTACTGATTCAGAAACAGCCAAGGCGCAGTTTTATCTTGCAATACGCTCTATCATATATAAGCAGACTAAGGGTGAGGCACCCGATGCAGAAACTATGAACCGTGTTGTTGAGGATATGGTGCGTGATGCTATCGCCTGCACCGGTGTTGAGAATATTGTAGATGAACACAAATCTGTTGATCTGTTTAGCGAGGAATTTATTGACGAGCTGAAAAAGGTCAAAATGCCCATAACAAGGTTTAATGCTTTGCTGAAGCTACTGCGTAAAGCTATAACAGCATACGGCAGAACAAACAAAGTCAAGGCTATTGCTTTTGATGAACGGTTAAAACAGGTAGTCGATGCCTACAACAGCAGAGATAAGCTCGTGTTTACAAGTGAAGTCGTTGCTGATTTTGTTAATGACCTTTCTGACCAGCTTATACAAATCCTAAAAGATTTGCAGGAGGATAAGTCTTCTTTTGAGAAGCTCGGCATTACCTATGAGGAGAAGGCTTTCTATGATATTCTTGTCAAAGTGCGTGATGATCATGGATTCAAGTATGAAGATGAGAAATGTCTTGTTCTTGCTAAAAAAATAAAGGAGCTGGTCGATGATAAAGCGCAGTTTGCTGATTGGTCAACCCGTGACGATATTAAAAACCAGCTTAATATGGATTTAACGGTACTTCTCTATCAAAATGGTTATCCGCCTGAATGGGATGAAGAAGTATTTGAAAAGGTTATGGAACAGGCTGAAAACTTTAAGAAATATAACATATGAAAGAGACTGGCGATATAGCTTATGAAAATAGGGAAACTTCAAGAAGTGGAAATAAGGAATTTATGGCATCATGAGCAGTATGACTTCTCTGCTTGGCTTGTTAAGGACGATAATATTGCGCTTCTAAACGAAAAGCTCGGCTTAACGCTCGTTGATATTAACACCGAAGCATACGTCGGAGCATACAGATGTGATATTGTAGCCGTTGATGAAACAACAGGTATCAAGGTGATTATTGAAAATCAGCTTGAAAACTCCGATCACGATCATCTTGGAAAAATCATTACATACGCTTCGGGACTTGACGCAAAAGTAATCGTATGGATTGTAAAAGAAGCAAGGGATGAACATAGAAGTGCTATCGAATGGCTAAATAACAACACTTCAAAGGATATAAACTTCTTCTTGATTGAGCTTCATGCATACAAGATTGGCGACTCCAATCCTGCACCGATGTTCCAGATAATCGAGCAGCCTAACGATTTCATCAAAGAGTCCAAAAATAATAAATCTACCGATGCTATGAATAAAAGGCAGTCTGAAAGAGTTGAATTTTGGACTATCTTTAATGAGCATATCATCAATCGTGGAAAGCCATTCAATGTACGGAAAGCTACAACAGACCATTGGTATGATATTGCAATCGGAACCAGTGCTGCACATATCAGCGTAACTCTTGTAAACAAGGACTCCTATATCGGTGTTGAACTGTATATCAATTCAAATAAAGCGTTGTTTGATAAGCTGTATGAAGAACGGGAAAAAATAGAGGAACAGCTTGGCTTCAAAATGGATTGGCAGCGACTTGATACCGCAAAGGCAAGTAGAATATTATACAGGATAAATGGCTTGAACTTTGATGACCATAGCAATTATGACTCCCTGATTGATGAAGCAATAGACAAGGTTATCAAGATGAGGTCTATATTCAAGGACAGAGTGAAGTAATATCCCACAAACCTTAGCCTATTGAAACACACAAATCTCGTTCCACTGGATTCAAAACAGGAATTCTGGTTCATTTCATAATTGTTGTATCTCCTAACAGCACAAAGTACTCTTTCATTTTTGAAGGAGTGCTTTTCTTATGTTCAAAAACAGAGCCATTCTTGAGTTTCTCACCGTCGGCATGACTTAACAGCATTTCTGTCAAGGTTGGCGAACCTCTGCGAGATTGTTTCGGCTCTCATATTCACGCACACGTCTGTGAAATGTATTGACAGACAGCCCCATTCTTCGCATAAAATCCCTGACTGTAATGCTCTTGGACTTTCATTCCCCATACAGTTTGCTGAATTTATCCAAATATATCGGGATAGGCTTTCTGCCCGTGTACTTGCCCTGAGCCTTTGCAATCTCAATGCCCTCACGCTGACGCTGTTTGAGCTGCTCACGTTCCGGTTGAGAGAGCGTAGAGAAAACCGTCAGCATGAATTTTCCTGTAGGCGTATCCGTATCAATTTTTTCTTTGTAACTGATCAGCGTTACTTTCTTGTCGGTCAGCGTATCAATGATGTTCAGCAAATCCTTTGCAGAACGCCCCAGACGGCTGATACTCTCCTGACTGGGCGATTGCCTTCAATAAAGACCTGCAAATAAAAGTCAACCCCTAAAATTAAAAAAAC
>ENA-ORTF01003073-ORTF01003073.1-human-gut-metagenome-genome-assembly--contig:-NODE-3073-length-15161-cov-2.768238_pt1 | contig 15161 bp, 9 predicted proteins | sample MGYA00241908_ERZ509180 | MGnify/ENA primary metagenome ERZ509180 (study PRJEB26280, sample SAMEA2338814) | human gut metagenome | biome: human gut; feature: human-associated habitat; material: faeces... | reverse complement strand
CTTTTTTGTCCGCCGCGAAAAATTTTATCGAAAAACGATAAATATTATTTGTTTTTCGAAAATTAATTCTATCTTTGCAACTGTAAAACCAAAATAGTCACACATGCAGAACAAAAAATCGCTCCTGCAACGCCTGCTGGTCATTTACATTACGTTTTTCATCGTACTCGTGGCAAGCATCGCCCACGGAATCCTGCCCAATTTCTCGCGGGGCGCGGCGGAAGGCGCGGAACTCGGTAACGACATCGCCGAAAAGTGGAAATCCGGCGTGCCGCGCATGATCTACATGCTGGGCGACATCCGGGTGACGGGACAGCCCGAAACGGCCGTCGAAATCGCCGCGGCGCCGGGCGTGGAAATCAAAGCCAACGTCCGCAAACTCGCCCTGGTCGTCGAGCAGAACGCCCCGGGCACATCCCCGCTGGGGCTGGCATTCCGTTCGATCGGCGGCAGCGCATGGCTCTATGCGCTGGTCCTGCTCTGCCCGCTTCTCTATCTGGCCATCATCGTACTGATGTTCGTGATCATCCACTCGCTGCGCCGCTCGATCCGCGAAGAGCGCACGCTCGACAAACGCAACGTCTGGTATCTGCGCGCAATCGGCATGCTGACGATCGTCACCGAACTGATCAGCGACACCGTGGACTGGGTGATGAACAGCCGCGCCGCCGAACTGCTCGCCGGAAGCGGATACACCGTCGACGCGGGTTTCCACGTCTCCTACGCAATGATCATCATGGGTATCCTGATCCTTTTCGCCGCCGAGGTCTTCGCCATCGGCCAGAATTTGAGCGAGGAGCAGAAACTGACCATCTAAAACAGACGACATGAGAGAAATGCAAACGATAAAAGGGGGGGGGACGACTTTATGGCGATAATCATAAACATAGACGTAATGATGGCCAAACGCAAGATGTCGCTCGGCGAACTGGCCGAACGGGTCGACATCACGCCCGCCAACCTCTCGATCCTCAAGAACGGGAAGGCCAAGGCCATCCGGTTTTCCACGCTCGAAGCGATCTGCCGCGAGCTGGACTGCCAGCCGGGTGATATCATCGAATACCGCCCCGAAGAGACACAGAAACAATAAACCTTATACCACAAATGCCCATGAAAAAATTATTGATGCTGGCCGTCGCGGCGTTCGCCGCCGGCAGCGCCGCGGCACAGATGAACCAGCCGATCCCGGCCGATCCGGAGGTCCGCACCGGGAAACTGGAAAACGGAATGACCTACTACATCCGCCACAACGAAAAGCCGAAAGGCCAGGCTGATTTCTACATCCTCCACGATGTGGGAGCCATCCAGGAGAACGATTCGCAGCAGGGCCTCGCCCACTTCCTGGAACACATGGCCTTCAACGGAACCAAGAACCTCCCGGGCAAACAGCTCACGGAGTATCTGGAGACCGTGGGCGTGAAATTCGGCGCCAACCTCAATGCCGGCACGAGCTGGGATTACACGTGCTACAACATGAAGGACGTGCCGACCTCGCGCGAGGGAATCATCGACTCGGCGCTGCTGATCCTGCACGACTGGTCGCACTTCATCGCGCTGGAGCCGTCGGAAATCGACTCGGAGCGCGGCGTGATCATGGAGGAGCTGCGCACGCGCGACGGCGCGTCGTGGCGTTCGACGATGAAGCTGTTGCAGGCGCTGGGCAAAGGCACGAAATACGAGCGCCGCAACCTGATCGGCTACCTCGACGGACTGAAGAACTTCCGGCACAAGGAGCTGGAGGATTTCTACAAACAATGGTACCGTCCGGACTACCAGGCCGTAATCGTGGTCGGTGACATCGACGTAGACGCCATTGAGTCCAAGATCAAGACGCTGATGGCCGACATTCCGGCTCCCGCCGCCGGCGCATCGCAGAAGGAGACCATCGAGGTTCCCGACAACGAGGAGCCGATCGTCAGCATCTACACCGATCCCGAAATGCAGGGTACGAAGGTGCAGCTCTTCATCAAGCGCCCGGCGCTTCCCGAACAGCTCGCCAACACGGTGCTGGCCGAGGCCAACAACGTGATCGAGGCCTACATGACCACGATGGAGAACGCCCGCCTGCAGGAGATCGCCATGCAGCCCGACGCGCCGTTCCTCGGCGCCGGCATGGGCACGGGCGACGTGATCGGCATCATCCCGACGCTCGACGCCACGGTATTCGTGGCCATGACCGAGGACGGCAAGCTGGCCCGCGGCTTCGAGACCCTCTATACCGAAATGGAGAAGGTGCGCCGCTACGGATTCACGCAGGGCGAGTTCGAACGCGCCCAGGAGAACCTGATGCGTCAGGCCGAACGCTCGTACGCCAACCGCAACGACCGCCGCAACAACGAATTCGTGCAGACCTATCTGAACAACTACCAGAAAAACCAGCCGATGCCCGATGCCGAGACCGAATGGCAGCTCGACAGCATGCTGATCAAGATGCTCAACGTGGATGCCGTCAACGCCTTCGCGAAGCAGACCATTCTCCCGACGAATCAGGTGATCGTGATCAACGCTCCCGAGAAGGAGGGCGTCGCAACGCCCACCGCCGAGGAGATTCTCGCCATCCGCGACAAGGTGGCCGCATCGGAGGTCACGGCCTATGAGGACAACGTGGTCAAGGAGCCGCTGATCGCAGAAGGGACCGTGCTCAAAGGCTCGCCCGTGAAGAAGACGGTCGAGGACAAACAGCTCGGAACGACGGAATGGACGCTGGCCAACGGTGCGAAGGTCGTCGTGAAACCCACGACCTTCAAGGCCGACGAAGTGCGCCTGGGCGTAGTCGGCAAGGGCGGCCTGTCGCTGCTCTCGGACGAGGAGTACTACATGGGCGAAATGATGCCCGCCGTGAACTCGATGTCGGGCGTCGGCAAATTCTCGGCCACGGAACTCAAAAAACAGCTTTCGGGCAAAACGGCCTCGGTGCAGCCCTCGGTGGAGAACTACACCAGCGCCATGGGCGGCGTCTGCTCGCCCAAGGACATCGAGACGATGCTCCAGCTGCTCTACCTCAATTTCACGCAGCCCCGGTTCAACAAGGACGACGTGGACAATCTCACGAAGATGCTCCTCGCCCAGCTCGCCAATGCCAAGTCGAATCCCGACTTCCTGATGCAGGAGAAGGTGGCCGACGTGACCTACGGCCACAATCCCCGCCGTCAGATGATCTCGACGGAGATCGTCAACAAGTTCGACTTCGAACAGCTGCCCGGCATTTACGCCAAGCTCTACCCCGGAGCCAACGGATTCGTCTTCACGTTCGTGGGCAACATCGACCCCGAAACGCTGAAACCCCTCGTGGAGAAATATATCGGTTCGATCCCCGCCGCCAAAAAACCGATCGATTACGTCGACGACAAGGCCTATCCGGTGAAAGGCGAGGTTACGGAGGAGTTCACGGCTCCGATGCAGCAGCCGAAGGTCTCGGTCAACTACCATTTCTCGGGTGAGATGCCCTACACGCTCAAGAACAAAATGGCCCTGACGTTCCTGACGCAGGCGCTCAATTCGCGCTATCTCGTTTCGATCCGCGAGGAGAAGGGCGGAACCTACGGCGTGCGCGTCCAGGGTTCGACGAAGTACATCCCCCGCGAGACTTACAGCATGACCATTTCGTTCGACACCAACGAGGAGATGGCCGACGAACTGCGCGAGATCGTGATGAAGGAGATCGAGGAGATCGCAGCCAACGGTCCCAAGAGCGAGGACATCGAGAAACACCGCGAATTCATGCTCAAGAGCTGGAAGAACAGCCTCGAACAGAACGGCGCATGGATGAACTACATCCAGATCAAATACGGCTCGGGCCTGAACTACATCGCCGACCACGAACAGGCGATCCGCGACCTGACCAACGCCGACGTGCAGGCGCTCGCCAAGAAGATCCTTGCGGACGGAAACCTCGTGAAGGTCGTCATGCGCCCGTCGAAGTAAGCGACAAAACGATCAATTTTTCAAACCGACAGAACAAGGCAGTCACCCAGTTGACTGCCTTTTCTTTTTCCGAACGGGCTGAAAATGGTTAACTTTGTACCGTTAATTACCAAATTCATCATGCAAAAAAGTATTCGGCTGGTCTCCGGCCTCTATCTCAAACTGTCGCTGCTGACCGTCGCCGTCGGCCTCGTGCTGCGCGTCGTACTGCTTTTCAACGAGCAGACCACCTCACTCGCCTTCTCATTCGGCGAATGGTGCGAAGTCTTCCTGCTGGGCGCCGTGAACGATTTCTGCGCCGCGACGGCGGGATTCATTTTCCTCTGGCTCTTCATGTTGAGCGTTTCGCGCACCAAGTACAAAAAGCCGTGGGGCTACATCCTCCTCGCCCTGCTCGTGGCGGCGTTCTGCTACGTGGCGTTCTTCAACACGATCTTCGACGAATACGGAAGCGTCGCGCCGCGAATCGCCCTCTATGTGCTGGGCTACTGGGCCGGCAGCTTCGCACTGCGGCTTTTCCTGCCCGGATTCCGCAGCCACTGGACCACGGTGTGGTTCGCCCTCTTCATCGTCGTCTACGTGGGCGCCATCATCTTCAACGGCATCAGCGAATATTTCTTCTGGAGCGAATTCGGCGTCCGCTACAACTTCATCGCCGTCGATTACCTGGTCTACACCAACGAGGTGGTGGGCAACATCATGGAGTCCTACCCCGTCATTCCGATGACGCTGGGCATCGTCATCGTGACGCTGCTCGTGACATGGTACTTCTTCCGCAGCGAACTCGTGCAGACCGAATGCCTGAAAGGCTGGAGGTGGAAAGCCGTAATCGGACCGGCCTACGTCGCGGCGCTGTTCGCCGCGATCGGGCTGCTGAACTTCAACACCCGCTTCCAGGACAGCGACAACGTCTACGTCAACGAATTGCAGGCCAACGGACTCTACAAGTTCTACGACGCCTTCGTCAAGAACACGCTCGACTACGAACAGTTCTACCTCACGCGTCCCGAAGCCGAGGCCGAAGCCTTCGTGCACGGGGTCTACCAAAGCACGGGCGACAACCTGCACGCCGTGCGCGCCGAAGGGGAGGAGATCCGCCGCAACATCGTGCTGATCACCATGGAGAGCATGAGCGCCTCGTACATGGAGCGGTTCGGCAACACGGAACGGATCACGCCCGCACTCGACTCGCTCTACAAACTGGGACTGGCGTTCGACCGCGTATACGCCACGGGCAACCGCACGGTGCGCGGCCTGGAGGCCGTGACGCTCTCGCTGCCGCCCTGCCCGGGCCAGAGCATCATCAAGCGTCCGAACAACGCCGGAATGCACTCCACAGGAGCCTTGCTGCGCGACAAGGGTTACAACGTGACCTATTTCTACGGCGGCAACAGCTATTTCGACAACATGGAGACCTTCTTCTCGGGCAACGGATACGACATCGTCGACCAGAAAAGCTACAAGCCCGAAGAGATCACCTTCGCCAACATCTGGGGCGTCTGCGACGAAGACGCCTACCGGAAGGTCATCCGCACGCTCAACGAGGAGCCCCGCAGCGGCAAGCCGTTCTTCGCCCACGTGATGACCGTCAGCAACCACCGCCCCTTCACCTACCCCGCCGGACGAATCCGCATTCCCAACGACTCGAAGAGCCGCGCCGGAGGCGTGCTTTACAGCGACTATTCGCTGGGACGGTTCTTCGCCGAAGCGGCCAGGCAGCCGTGGTTCGAAAACACGATCTTCCTCGTCACGGCCGATCACTGCGCTTCGAGCGCAGGCCGCACCGAGATTCCGTTGCAGAAATACCACATCCCGGCGCTGATCCTCGCCCCCGGGCTTATCGAACCCGGAGTGGTCGACGGCATCGTCTCGCAGATCGACCTGATGCCCACCCTGCTGTCGCTGCTCAACATGAGCTACGACTCGCATTTCTACGGCCGCAGCATCTTCGACCCGGCATATGTCAACCGCGCGTTCATCGCCACCTATCAGGACCTCGGCTACCTCGAAGGCGACACCTTCACGATTCTGTTGCCCGTGCGCCGCTTCGAGCAGTACCGCGTGGTTCCCACCGAGGAGAATCCCCACCACCTCGAAACGATGGAGCGGAAGGAGGCCATGCAGGTCGACCGCGCGATCGGCTACTACCAGACCTCCTGCAAATGGAACAAGCGGTAGCGCTGCCGCCGCGGCACAAAAAAACTGCGACCCTTTTGGGTCGCAGTTTTTTATTGCTCAAACGCGGGATCAGTCACCTTCGTAATCATCGCCGCCGTTCTTCACGGGAGGCGTCAGCGACGAGGCGGGCGTATTGGCCCTGATCCACTCCTCGGAAAGCAGCGACTCGGGCGGGAAGCCGAGGTCCTCGATACGGCTCACCGAGATCTGGTACTGCGCCCAGTCCTCCGAACCTCCCGTGAAATCGCTCTTCTTCGCATAGATGCCGTAGATGCCCAGCACCGTACCCTCCGTGCCGTCCTTCGGGATGGGCTTCATGGCGAACTGGCTGTAACCGCTCGTACGGATGCCGTAAACGCCCGGGTCCGAAGTGTACTCCGCCGCATCGTTGTAGCTCATCAGCACCGAACCGTAGAGACGGATATTCTGCTCGCTGTTGTTGTAGGCCCAGCGATACCATGCGCCGAAGATGGGCGTTCCCCAGTCGGTCACGATCCAGCTCGGATAGGGATTCGCATTTCCGCCGTTTTTGAGGTTCGGAGGCGTCACGCCGTCCTGATTCTTCACACCCGCATAGCGGATCTTGATCTTGTTGAAACGCACCAGCCGGCCCAGATCGGCCTCGCCGAGCGACGTGTAGTTCGAACCGTCGACCTCCTTGATGTCCGAGTCGTCGAGCGTCGTGTATTCGCCGCGGAAGACGTTCAGGGCGGCAACCTTCGGGTTGTCGAGGTTCGAGTTGGCGTAGAACTTGTGGTTGCCGGCCGTGTTGATGCCGTCCGAGGGAGCGCCTCCGATCGAAAGCATCATGCGATAGTTACCCAGATAGAGACCGTCGAGACGCACGTAGACCCACTGGCTCTTGATCGGCTTCGAAGCCAGGTCGAGCAGGAAGTCGAGATAAAGGCCGTTGTAGAGCTTCAGCTCGATACCGGCTTTTCCGGTCTGGTCATCCCCATCCCACTCACCATCATCATAAATATAGAGCGACTTGTAGATGTTGCCCTGACGGTCGCTGCTGATCACCTTGCCCTTGATGTAGTATTTCGAAGCCTCGGGCCACTCCATGAGGCCGTCGAACTTGGCCTCCTCGGACGTGCGGGTTCCGAACTTGAGGGTCTTGGTCGTGGAGAAATTGTCGTTGGTTCCCGTATTGGAGATCGGACCAAATTTTTCCTTCACTTCGGCAATGGTGATCCGAGTAAGCCCCATTGCGGCCATATCGTCGGCCGTATAGAGCTTCTGCGGAGCCGGAGTGTCGAAATCGTTGTAGCAGCTCACGGCCACCAGACCGACGAGAGCCGCCAATGCTATTTTAAGACTTTTCATAAATTATGCTTTGCGCGATTAGAAACGGAAATAGACATTCAGGTAATAGGTCGTACCGAACAGGTAGAAATACTTCGAGGGGAAGCGGCCGTAAATCTGCTCGCCGCCCTCGCCGCGGACCTTGCTCATACGCATCTGCTCGTAACCGCCCGTGCGGATGTCCTGATCGTTGAGGATGTTCTTCACCTCGAGGCTGAAGCCCAGCATGTAGACCCGGTGGATATACCAGTTCTTGCCGATATTGGCGCTCAACGTATATGCGCTGTCAAACTTCTCCTGCTTGCGGAGGGTCTTGATCGACGAGAGGGCCGATGCCTTCTGCGCATTGGTGGCCGTATTGGAAGTCAGCACATTTGTATAATACTTAATGGCGGTAGCCGTACGGTACATCGGGTTCATCGAAAGATAGATGTTGTCGTAGTAGTTGAAGTTCACACCGGCGAACCAGTTGCGCGGTCCGCGGTAGTCGAGACCGATGTTGAAAGCCAGTTGCGGCGAGCTTTCCACATGATAACCGTCCCAGTTGACCTTATCTTTCAGTACGATCTTGTCCACGTTGTCAACCGTCTGCACGAAGTTGGGATTCGACGTATAGGTATAGTCGCCCCAGCTCAAGGCACCCACGACCGAGAGGCCGTTCCATACGGGAACCGAAAGGCCCAACTCAACGCCGTAGTAGCGTTTGTCGATGCCGCTCATGGCGAAGTTGGTGAACGAACTGCGGGTATCGTCGTAGAACGAGATGACCTTCGACTGGTCCTCGATCGTCGTATAGTATCCCGAAAGACGCGCCTTGATGTAGGGCAGGTTGAGGTTGTAGGTGAGGTCTGCGCCGAACACCTTCTCGGCCTTCAGCCCCGGCGTGGTCGTGTTGCGCGTACGGGGCGACACGAATGCCGTCGCGAACTTGGGCGCCTGCTGCATGTAAGCCACATTGGCCTCGATCGAATGCGCTCCCGAGAACTTGTAGCCCAGCGAAAGTTTCGCATCGTAGGTCAGGTAGTCGAGTTTCTTCGAATCGCCTTTCGAATCGTTGGGGAACAGACCCTTGCGCCACATGCCCTCGCGGTACATGTTCGAGTAGCCGACCGATCCGGAGACGCCCAGCGAGAAACCGCCGATGCCCCACGTGTAGTTGGCCCAGGCATTGGTTTCGAGCAGGTGCGCCCGGTAGTAGTAACCGTACTTGTCGCCGGCACGGGCAATGCGGGCGTGCCCCGTAGCCCAGTAGTAATCCAGGTCGTTCTGGTAAGCCTCGGCGCTGGCCATGTCGCGCTCGGCGAACTTGTCGATGTCATACCAATAGTCGCCGCCCAGCAGGTCCTTGACCTCCGAGTAGTAATTCGTGCGGTTGACGCGCAGGTTGGCGCCGCCGACGATGCGCATGTTGTGGCGCATGTTATGCTGCACGTTGACCGCCAGGTTGTAGTCCAGCTGGTCGGTGTGACGCTCCTCGATCATGTAGTTCGAACGACTGTTATTACCCATCAGTTTGGACAGCACCGGATCGGTGTCGATATTCCGCATATTCGTCTGGAAGAATTTGTCGTAGTCGAGCATACCGTCCCACACGCCTTTCGCTATGGCGCCATCCATCGCGTAAAAATAGATCGTCTCGTCGGTGGTTATGCCCGGCACGATCTGCGTCTTATCCGAATTCGGCATATAGCGGTAGTAGTCGCCGCGGGGGTCCGCTCCGGCGTTCCACGTCAGGGCCGAATAGCCGTTCCTGCCGAAACGCAGCGACGTGGCGGCGTTCAGGCGCGTGTTCTCCGACATGTCCCACGTATAGTTGAGCATCACGATCGGCTCGTGGGTGTTGCGCACGCGCGAGTTGCGGAGCTTGCCGGCCTGGTAACCCACATTGGGGTTGTAGTAGTTGTTGCCGAACAGAGCGTAAGCCTCGTCGGTCGAAGCCTGCTGCGCGCCGCGCTCCGAAGGCGAAGCCAGCAGCGTCAACGCAAGGCGGTGGTTCTGTCCGAAAAGCTTCTCGGCCGAAGCGAAATAGGAATAGGAGTTGTAGTAAACGCCGTCCACATAGCCGTTGCCGCCCTGGCGGGTTCCCACCGAGAAGGCGTACGACCAGCCGTTGTCTAACTGTCCCGAGCCGTAGGAAACCATCGCACGGAAACGGTACATCTGGTTGCCGTTCGACACGCTCACGCGGAATCCCTTGCGCATCTGCGAGGCGCGGGCGTTGACGTTGGTCATGCCGCCGATGCCGCCGATGCCGAAATCCGACGCTTCGAGGCCCGTGTAGTTCTCCTGGTTACGCGTCGCGTCGTTCAGTCCGCTCCACAGCGACCAGGGACCGTAGCCCGTCATGGCGTCGTTGAAGCGGATGCCGTTCAGGTAGATGTCCGAGTACTGCGAATCGTAGCCGCGGACGTTGAAACGCATCTCGCTGAAACGGTACGATGCGATGTTGTTGAAGAGGTCCTTCGACGAAGAGAGCGACGAAGGCAGCGCCTGCGTGTCCGACGACGAGGAGTCGCTGTCGAATTCGGCGAAAACGGCGTCGTCCAGAACCGCACTCTGCCCCGACGGCACGATGATCACCGACTTGAGGTCCTGCACATGCTCATTGCCCACGCGGACCATCAGGTTGAGGTCCTCGAAGTCGGGCGTAGAGAAGAGCACCGTGTAGCTGCCCGCAGGAAGATTCTCGAAGATGAAGTTGCCGTCCTTGTCGGTCATGGCCGTCAGACCCAGCGATTCGATCTTCACCTGTACATTGCTCAAGGCCACGCGACCGTTGCGCGAAACCACCTTACCGCGGATGCCTCCGTCCTGCGCATAGGACGTGAAGGTCACGGCGGCGAGCATCAGAATAAGTAGAACTTTGAGTTTCATACAAATATTTTAGAGTGTTTATTTGGCGATGTAGATATATACGGGGAAGTGGTCGCTGAAACCGCCCTGGAAATCGTTGCCCACGAACGTACGCAGCGGATAGCCCTTGTACTGGCCCTCCTTCTGGATCATGTAGGGACGGCGGAAGATGCCGCCGTAGAACTTCGAGTTGCCGGCGGGCTGGATTTTCAGACTGCCCGTGGAACCGGTGGCGAGGTTCTCCGAAACGATGATGTTGTCGAACAGGTTCCACTCGTCGCGGTAAGCCAGCGTGCCGTAACCCGCTTTCAGCAGGCCGATGAAGGGGTTGAACATGTCGCCCTTGCCGACCTCCTTGATCTTGCCCTTGGCGTTGAGGCCCTCGACGATGCTGTCATCCGTGGCATCGTCGTTCAGGTCGCCCATGACGACCACCTTCGTGGCCGGGTTGGCGGCGGTCACCGAGTCGACGATGTGCTTCACCTGCTTGGCGGCAGCCAGACGCTTGGGGGCCGAAGCCTCCTTGCCGCCCAGACGCGAAGGCCAGTGGCTCACGAGGAAGAAGAACGGCTCGCTGTCGATCGTGCCCCACATCGTGACGAAATCACGCGTCCTGAAGTTGGGCAGTTCCGGCATCTTGAACGGAATGGCGGCGCTTCCCTCCAGCTTGAAAACGTCGGGACGGTAGTAGAACGCCACGTCGACGCCGCGTGCGTCGGGCGAATCGTAATGCACGATGCGGTAGTTGCCGGGCACGAGTTTCGGCTGCGCGATCACATCCTCCATCACCGAGCGGTTCTCGATCTCCGAAACGCCGATCACCACGGGATAATCCTTATCCTCGGCGGCGATGTCGAACAACACCCGTTCGAGGTTCCCGATTTTCCTGGTGTACTTGGCCGAGTTCCACTTCTTGGGTCCTTCGGGCGTGAACTCCTCATCGAGGACGCCGGGATCGTGAATGGTGTCGAACAGGTTCTCGAAGTTGTAGAAGACCACTTTGTAGGGCTTCTGCGCGAAGCATGCCACCGCGATCAGCGAGGCAAACAGTCCTGTCAAAAAGATTCTCTTCATAAACGATTTTTGTTGTTAAGGTTCAATTCATTGTATCATAATCCCTACCAGTCGGCGAGGTTCTTCTGGCTTTTCACCGCATCGGCCACGGCCGGGTCGAGGTTGCGGAAGAACTTGAAGCCCGTCAGCTCCTCGATCTCCTTCACCGAACGGACAGCCGATTCGATCGACGTGGCGGCTCCGGCGTCATCGTTGGTGAACACGAAGCCGATGGCTTTCAGTTCATCCGCCTTGAATTGAGAGATCTGCCGGTTCTGGTTGCCCCGCTGACGCAGCAGCACTTTCCAGCAATGCGACGGCACGGCGATCGGTCCGTTGGCATTGTCGATGGTCTTCGTGCTCTTGAAAGCGGCTCCCGTCACCACATAGAGCGTATCGTAGGTCTGCAAGCCGCCCCAGCCACGGACTTTGCCCTCCAGCGAGGCCCAGATATTCTGATTCAGCGTGCTGTTCTGGGGCATCATGTTGGTGCCGTAGTAAGTCATCCGGTTCGGCTCGTAATTGTTGTAACGCGAAGCCTGCGGAAGCATGTGCCCGCGGTCGTAACCCCTTGCACCGTAACCGCGGCCGTTGCCGCCTGTCCCGATGTATTGCTGGTCGCGGGTGGGAATCACGGGCAGCTGGTCATTGGGATCGTAATTGAAATCGTTGTCCCGTCTCAAAACGGGCGTTTCGTAGACCTTCTTGAAGATCGGATAAGCCACCCAATGCGAAATATGCCGGTCGACATCGTAGCATACCGAATAGTTGCGCAGTTTTCCGCCCGGAAAGAACTGATTGCTCACAAACGTCGCATAATAGGTCTTATAGATATAAGCGTCGTCGGAACGATATTCGGGCTGTTCGCCCCACGAACGGTCGTAGTCGATGAAGCCCGCGGCCCTCTGCGTCAGCGTCAGGGAGGTGGAATAACCGTTGGTATAGGTTACGTCGATCCGCGCCGTGCGGTCGTCGTCGGAATTGTTTTTGTCCAAATAGAGGTAGGCCGGGTCCCCGACGTTTCCGCCGGCGGAGGATACCTGCTTATTCAAATCGAACGAACACCACTCCGCATCCCCGCCCTGCGAGACGATCGTCGCCTCGAAGGTGATGCCCGACGGGCCTTGGGTCGAAATCTTGTTCGTTGTGGTTGAACTGCTCACGGTCTCTGCAACGAGCGTCGCGAGGGACTCCTTGTCGCCCCCGTCGTCCTTGTCGCCGCATCCCGCAAACAGGACAAGCATCGCCGACATCGTCACGAGCAGCATGCCTATCTGTTTAATTTTCAACATCATTCAGAATAAAGTATAACATTTGGTCCGCAGACCCATTTAGAAACCAAACTCTTGACGGGGTGTTATCCCCGCCAAGAGTGGTTGGTTTTACAAGTCGGTTTCCTCGACTGTTGTTATTTTGCCAGGAAGAATACAACACCGGCAACACCAGACGTATTCGTCGTCACATACGACCGAATATATTTCGACGCAGCTCCAGTCGATGTCATCATAATAGATGCAAATGCTTTTGCGGTTGCCTTAACACCATCAGTGTCATCAGTAAACGTCCAATAGTTATCGCCCGCAGAATCAGCCAATACAAGTTGATTCTTACCGGCAGCACCAACTGTCAGATATTTTTCACCATACTTAATATAATAAGCATTAGAAACACCGCTTACAGCTACAAGTGAAATCTCTGCACCTGCGGCATCATCAGCAACAAATGCACCCGTTGCCTCGGTATATGAATAAGGAACTGTCTCACACTGCTTATTGGTAAGTACTCCTGTCCAAGTCTGATATTTACCATTAACAAGGCCTGCCAGATAGCCCGTTCCTTCTTTCAGATCGGCAATCTTTTCAATCTTCGCATAGCCAGAACCGCTCGTAGGCGCAGCCTGCTTCAGAGCAACCGTTGCAACCGTCGCACCGGCAACTTTGGCAACCAGATTGGCCGTATAGGCTGTCTTATCCGTGTTGTCGCCTTTCGCGCTTACGACGATGGTGTTATCAGTCTTGGCGCCGAGCGAGAACTTGTCGGCATTCGTACCCTCGATTGCGAACGTCACAGCCGAAGCCGTCGTGTTGGTAACCGTATAGTTGAGCGTTTGAGCCACGGGAGAGGTTGCAGCGAACTGCTGGGGAGCGGAGATTTCAACAATCGGCGTCGAAGAATCGACCGTCACCGACGTAGCCATCGTCTGGAGATACTTGGCCGTACCGCCGAGCAGCCAGCCTTCGACAGTCACCGGTTTGCCATTAAACGACGCCCACTCCGGTTTGCCATAGGCAACCGAACCCTGGGTGGTCGTACCGGCAATAACAACATTGTAATAGTTGCCGCTGACAGTAAACTCACCGTTGTATTTCACATACTTGTACACAGCCTTATTTTCCAGGGCCGTTGCGATATAGGCCGTGACAGCCGTGCCGTCCATCACCTCGGGAGCAGGCGTGTTATAGCTGCCCGTACCGGTCTTGGCGACCGAAAGACCCTCCTTGCCGAACTGAATGACGCCATTCCGCAATTCGGTCGTTCCCTTAACGGTAACGGCATCGTTAACAGCTACCGCAGGAGCCTCGCCAAGGAACGCCAGCATGACACCCGACGCATCGCCGATCAGGATACCCTGCGTGTGCATGGCTACGACCGTAGCGGCGACCTCGTAGTTCTTGCCGGCTCCGGCTGCGATAGCCTCGGCAACCGTACCCTTCGTATAATCCACCGAAGGAACGACGAGTTCCGAACCGTTGCCGCCTTCATAAAGTTTGAAGTCGTCGATACGCAGACCGTGGTTTTCAAGTCCTGCATAGCCGTCGAAACGAACCCAGATCTTATCGGTCGAAACACCGGCGGGCAGTTTGAATTCGGCGGTGCAGAGATACCAGTAGCCGGAAGCGACTTTTTTGACTTTCAGAGCAACGGGAGCATAGCTCGAACCATCGGTAGACACCGAGAACCGAATCGTTTCATCCGTCATGTCGCCCAGCACTACGCCATTGGAATAGTTAATCTGTTGAGCGGCAGTAAACGTGAAGGTGAAATTGGTGTTCGATGCGATATTGATGTCATTGATGTTGAAAACCGAAGTCGATTTGTTCATCGAAACATAGGGAGGACCCGTAACTACCGTCGTTTCATCCTCGGCAGGATCGAAAACCTTGCCGCTGTTGGCTACCGAAGCGCTGTTGCCGGTGTAAGTAACGGCCTTCTGATCGAGCGAACCGCCGCGGGTCCAACCTTCGAACTTGTCCACATAAGGCCAGTAGCCATCGACTTTCTCGACCTTCGTGCCGCAGTTCTCGCTGTAAAGAGCGTTACCCGTCGGAACATCGCTGTCGCTCTGTACGACCGTGATCGTAGCCTCGTCCGTAAGCGGGAAGCCCTCGACCATGGAGCTGGCGGTCAGAACAAGGATTGCGCTGCGCTCTCCCGAAGCCTGACCCAGCGTGAAGGTAAGCTGCGTCGTACCGGTCTTGCCCGACATCGCGCTGGGAGTAACCCACTGCGAATCCCCGGGGTTCTTGAATGTCAGGGTCCAGTCGCCTTTCGAAACGACCTCGACCGTCTGTTCGAGCTTGCCGCCCTCGAGTTTCCCGGCGACAGTCACCGACTCGCCGCCGTTCACGGTAATTTCGGGCATGCCCGAATAACCGCCCTCTTCGTCATCGTCCGAACATGCGCTAAAAGCCGTCACGGCCAGCGCTGCACAGAACAATGTCTTCCAAAAATTTACTACTTTCATAGAGTTGAGTGTTAGTTAAAAAATGTATTGTTTGTAGCCAAAATTCTTTAAATTCACTACATAATGACAATATATTATGCCTCAAAGTTTAAATTATTTT
>ENA-ORTF01003059-ORTF01003059.1-human-gut-metagenome-genome-assembly--contig:-NODE-3059-length-15270-cov-20.590338_pt1 | contig 15270 bp, 8 predicted proteins | sample MGYA00241908_ERZ509180 | MGnify/ENA primary metagenome ERZ509180 (study PRJEB26280, sample SAMEA2338814) | human gut metagenome | biome: human gut; feature: human-associated habitat; material: faeces... | reverse complement strand
CCGGGGACGAGAACATTGCCACCGTGAACAGCCAGGGCGTCGTCACTGGGCTGCACGGCGGTGAGACCACCCTGACCCTGACGGACGCCAGCGGCGGCCTGACCGCCAGCTGCACCGTGCAGGTGACCAACCCGCTGCGGGAGCTTATTCTAAACGACATTGTGCTGTACCTTGACGAGCGCACCGAGATCGTTTTGGATTATGACGGCACCGAGCGAATCTCCCATTATCCGTCCAGCCATGCCAGCATCCTCTGCCGCTTTGTGCCGGAGGATGCCACCGGCCGCGAGCCGGTGACCTACCAAATCGCGGATGAAAGCATCGCCAAACTGGACGGGCAGTGGCTGGGGCCGGTGGCCTACGGGACCACGACCCTGACCGCCACATGCAGTGGCAAGACGGCCACCGCCACGGTCACTGTGGTGCGCATCCCGGAGGAGATTCATCTAAACATTAAGGAGATTCGGCTGAAGCCAGGGGAGACCGTCCAGCTTTCGGCGGAGTTTGAGCCGGCCGACGCGGACCTGTACACGGCCCTGCGCTGGACCACCGACACCCGGAGCGTTGCCACCGTAGACGAAAACGGCCTGGTAACCGCGGTCGGCCCCGGATACACCTACATCCGGGCGACCTCCACCCTGAGCGACTACCCGGAAGGGTATTGCGACGTCACGGTGGAGAACGGGGAATAATGTTGATAAAAAGGGGCTGCACCCCACCCGGTGCATCTCCCTTTTTTATATATGAGTATTTACTAAAACTGTAAGTATCGAAGTTCCTGTTGCTAATTATAAAAAAGCACACGCTAAAATGTTCCATGTGGAACATTTTGCGGCCCACTTTTCTATTAAACATAATTGCCGTAAACTAGGCTTTATGTTATGATAAAGATAACTTTCGTGCTATGAGGTGACCGCTATGACCGCTGCGCAGCAACAACAAGCCGCAAAGAATTTTGCCGCCTACTGGAAAGGCAAAGGCTACGAAAAAGGCGAGAGCCAACCTTTTTGGCTGTCGCTTCTTCGGGATGTGTACGGGGTCGAACACCCTGAGCAGTTTATCCAGTTTGAGGAGCAGGTCCACCTCGATCACACCAGCTTTATTGATGGCACCATTCCCGCCACCCATGTTCTGATCGAACAAAAAGGCATGGGCAAGGATCTGAACAAGCCCATTAAACAATCCGATGGGGCACTGCTGACACCTTTCGAGCAGGCAAAGCGGTATATTCTGGAACTGCCTGTATCGCAGCATCCGCGCTGGGTGGTAACGTGCAATTTCAGTACCTTCTATGTGTACGATATGGAGCGCCCCCACGGCGAGCCTGAAATCATCGAACTTGCAAATCTGGAAAAAGAATACTATCGGCTGCAATTCCTTGTCGATGCCGGAAACGAACACCTCAAACGGGAGATGGAAGTTTCCATAGCGGCAGGTGAAATTGTCGGCTTGTTATATGATGCCTTTTACAAGCAGTACGCAAACCCGGAATCCGAACATTCGCTGAAAAGCCTGAACAAGCTGTGCGTTCGCTTGGTATTTTGCCTGTATGCCGAGGATGCCGGGATTTTTGGGCATCACGGTATGTTCCACGACTACCTCAAAGGCTTTGACACGCGCGGACTGCGCAAGGGGCTGGTAGATTTGTTCCGCGTGTTGGACACAAAGCTGCAAGACCGTGACCCCTATTTGAAAGATGACAACCCGGAATTGGCGGCGTTTCCCTACGTGAATGGCGGGCTGTTCAGCGATGAGAATATCGAGATACCGCCCTTTACGGACGAAATCCGGGATTTGCTGCTTGTGAAAGCCAGCGAAAACTTCAACTGGTCGGAAATCAGCCCCACCATTTTCGGCGCGGTGTTTGAAAGCACCCTGAACCCAGAAACCCGCCGCAGCGGCGGTATGCACTATACCAGCATTGAAAATATCCACAAGGTCATTGACCCGCTGTTTTTGGACGAACTGAAAGCTGAGCTTGACGAGATATGCACCAATCCTGTGGAACGAACCAGAACGGCAAAGCTGCGGGTGTTCCAACGCAAGCTGGCATCGCTCACATTCTTAGACCCCGCGTGCGGCAGCGGAAACTTTTTGACCGAAACCTATTTGAGCCTGCGCCGCTTGGAAAACAAAATTTTGGTGAAACTCTCCCACGGTCAGGTCACGATGTATTCCGCCAGCGAAAGCCCGATACAGGTTTCCATCAGCCAGTTTTACGGCATCGAAATCAACGATTTTGCCGTGACGGTTGCAAAAACCGCGCTCTGGATAGCGGAAAGCCAGATGATGAAGGAAACGGAGAAAATCCTGCTCGTTCCGCTGGAATTTCTGCCGCTGAAAACAAACGCCTTTATTGTAGAGGGCAACGCCCTGCGGGTGGATTGGGAGAGCGTGGTTCCCAAAAGTAAGCTGAATTATATTATGGGGAATCCGCCGTTTGTTGGGGCGCGGCTTATGGGCAAAGAGCAGAAAGCCGATGTAAATACCATTTTCCCCGGCTGGAAAAACGCCGGAAACTTGGATTACGTTTGCTGCTGGTATAAAAAGGCATCTGATATGATGCAGGGCACATCTGTCCGCTCAGCGCTTGTTTCCACAAATTCTGTATCGCAGGGGGAGAGCGTTGCCAACCTTTGGAAACCGCTGTTTGATGACGGTGTGCATATTGATTTTGCCTATCGCACGTTCCGCTGGGACAGCGAGGCTAAAATAAAGGCGCACGTTCACTGCGTAATTATCGGTTTCAGTGTTGCGGCAAGTTCCACCCCCAAAAAGCTGTTTGATGGTGACCGCTACCAAGTGGCGAATCATATAAATGGGTATCTGCTGGATGGCGAGAACGTTTTTGTGGAAAGCCGAAGCAAGCCCATTTGCAATGTGCCGGAAATTGGGATGGGCAATCAGCCCATAGATAACGGACAGTATCTTTTCGAGAAGGAAGATATGGAAGCGTTCATCAAAAAGGAGCCTTCGGCGGCGGCCTATTTCCATCCTTGGTATGGCGCAAAAGAGTTTATCAGTCAGAAACCGCGTTATTGTTTATGGCTTGGAGAATGTTCTCCGGCACAGCTAAAGCAAATGCCGTATTGCTTAGAGAGAGTCCACGCTGTCAAAGAATACCGCGAATCCAGTACACGGGCATCTACCGTTAAGATGGCAATGAAACCGACCAGATTTCAGACCGAGAATATGCCTAAAGGACATTATGTTGTTATCCCAGAGGTATCTTCTGAAAAACGCCGGTATATTCCTATAGGCTATCTGGATGATAGCAAGCTATGCAGTAATAAGTTGCGGTTAGTCCCCAGTGCGACTCTTTTTATATTTGGGGTTCTTGAGTCTAATGTCCACATGGCATGGATGCGGTGTGTATGTGGAAGGCTGAAAAGTGATTACGATTATTCAATCAAAATTGTCTACAACAACTTCCCGTGGCCTACACCCACCGAACAGCAAAAAGCCAAAATCGAACAAACCGCGCAAGCGATTCTGGAAGCACGTGCCCTTTACCCGGACAGCAGCTTAGCCGACTTGTACGACGACTTAACCATGCCGCCGGAACTCCGCAAAGCCCATCAGGCTAATGACCGCGCCGTTATGGACGCTTACGGATTCATAAAAGGAACTGCCGCAAGAACCAGCGAAAGCGCCTGTGTGACCGAGCTGATGAAACTCTACCAAAAAAAGGTGTCTGCCGCACAATCCAAATAATCTTTTTGAAAAGTTAACATCAAAAAAGCTCCGGGTGCTGAATTTGCTCCCGGAGTTTGCTTTTATTGGGGCTGCATCGGCTTGTTGCAATCCATACACAGAATATGGATGATAAGATTTTTGTTTATGCAGTCTATAAGAAGTATGACCGGCAGATCTTTGGAAACAGAGAACTGCCGGTTTTCAATATAAATTTATCTACCAAGCCCCGTCCGTAGGACGGGGCTTGGTATGCTGCGGATTTTTATATAGTACGGCAGTAGGGCGGCCAGGGGGTTGGCCGCCCTACTGCGGAATATTGTGGCGTTGATTCGCAACGAACCTGTATATTTGTGGCATGCCAGGGCTGGTCTGGCAGCCCCGACCGACAAAACGCTTTGAGGGCAAACAAACTGCTCCACCCCGCATTTGCTGTGTATGGTTGTATGTGCTATACTAAAAACAATCGATGGTGCAGCTGAAAAGTCGAAAATATCGTCTATTTCTACAAACGCAGCGGGATTTTGCGTTAAAAAGCCTTGGAATCCATAAAGGATTCCCGCGGCTCTTTGCCTTAAATCCGTCTTGCGCTTGTGAAATATCCGTCATTTTCTTTGTTTTCAGATACACCTTAAGAAGCCGCACCAGATGTGGACTGTGCGGGGCCGCAGTGTGATGTTGAGAAAGGGGAACAGTAGATGACCCGGATTGCGATTGTGGAGGGCGAGGCGGCGGTGCGGGAACAGCTGGCGGGGTATGTGCAACGGTACACCCGGCAGTACGGCACGCCGTTTGAGGTAACGGAGTTTGCGGATGGGATGGAGATTCTGGAAGATTACCGCCCGCAGTTTGACATCATCTTTCTGGATGTGGAGATGAAGCACCTGGACGGCATGGAGACCGCCCGCCGCATCCGGGAGCGGGACGGCGGGGTGCTGATCGTGTTCATTACCAACATGGCGCAGTATGCCATCCGCGGATATGCCGTTGGGGCGCTGGATTATGTATGGAAAGCATCAGCAAGATTCAGGGAACCGATACAGATGGCCCTGCACAGGTTGGCAGCTGGGGCCGCCCGGCAGGCAAGACCATTGGCTTCCCGAACTCTGCAACCATTGCCCAGATCTGGAACACCCCTCTTGTTGTTGAAATTGGCCACTCCCACGGCAAACAGGCATTGCAGAACGGTTATTCCGGCCTGTATGCACCTGCTGCCAACATGCACCGCAGCCCGTTCAATGGCCGTAACTACGAATATTACTCTGAGGACAGCTTCCTTTCCGGTGAAATGTGCGGCAGCGCTGTGCAGGGCATTGAGGAAATGGGCGTATATGTTTACATCAAGCACTTTATCTGCAACGATGGCGAAGCTGGTATTTACCGTGATGCCGTTTACACTTGGATGACCGAACAGGCCCTGCGTGAAATTTACCTGCGCCCGTTCCAGATGCTTATTGAGGATTACGATGCAACCGGCCTGATGAGCAGCTACAACCGTATTGGTGCAGTTTGGGCAGGCGGCAGCGAAGCTTTGCTGACCGGCGTTCTGCGTGATGAATGGGGCTTTAATGGCGCTGTTATCACCGACTATGCAGACCACCACAGCTACATGAACGGCGACCAGGCCCTGCGTGCAGGCGGCAGCCTGTGGATGGCTGGCTTCGGCAGCGGTGAGATGGCCTTTGAGACTTCCTCCAACAGCTACATGCAGGCACTGCGCCGTGCAACCAAAGAAGCACTTTACATGTACCTGCATGTCCGTGTGACCAACCGCGACTATGCCGAAAGCATCGGCGATACTACCGCTATGCGTCATGCTTTCACAATCTCTGTGTTTGGCTGGCGCCATCTCGTTGTACTGATTGATATTGTAGTAATCGTTTTGTTTGTCCTGGCTGTGCGTGGTGTTGTGATTGATGTCAAACTCCGCAAGGCAGCAAAAGCGGCAAAAGAGAACTCTTGAGCTTAAAAAGGAGCGTGTGACCTAATTGAAACACGCAGATGTGATTGCAAAACTGAATTTAGAGCAAAAATGTGCCCTCCTTTCCGGTGATACCGTCTTTACCACCCGTGCGTATCAAAAGGCAGGCGTACCTGCCATCACTCTGTCGGATGGCCCCAACGGCGTGCGCAAGCAAGCCGGGGCGGCGGACCACCTGGGGCTGAACCCCAGCGTTCCGGCCACCTGCTTTCCCACTGCCGCCACTGTGGCGTGCAGCTGGGACCCCGCCCTGGGCGAGCAGATCGGCCGGGCCATGGGCGAAGAAGCCGCCGCGCAGGAAGTTGCCGTGCTGCTGGGGCCGGGCCTGAACACCAAGCGCAGCCCCTTGTGCGGACGCAATTTTGAGTATTTTTCTGAAGATCCGTATCTTTCCGGCAAAATGGCCGCGAGCTATGTGCGGGGCATCCAGTCCAACGGTATTTCGGCCTGCCCCAAGCACTTTGCCGTCAACAGCCAGGAACTGCGCCGCATGGCGTCGGATTCCGTGGTGGATGAACGCACGCTGCGGGAACTGTACCTGACCGGGTTTGAGATCGTGGTCAAGGAAGCAAAGCCCAAGACCATCATGAGCAGCTATAACCTCATCAACGGAACTTACGCCAACGAGAACCGCCACCTGTTAATGGACATCCTGCGCGGGGAGTGGGGCTTTGACGGCGCTGTGGTAACGGACTGGGGCGGCAGCAATGACCATGCCCTGGGCGTGCAGAACGGCTCCACGCTGGAAATGCCCGCCCCCGGCGGGGACGCGGTGCGCGAGCTGATGCAGGCTGTGCAGAGCGGCAAAATTACCGAAGCGGATGTGGACGCCCGGCTGGACGAGCTGCTGACGCTGGTGTTTGATACCCATGCCGCCGTGCAGTCCCACAGCCGCACCTTTGATGCGGACGCTCACCACGCCCTGGCCCGCCGCGCCGCAGCCGAAAGCATTGTGCTGCTGAAAAACGAGAACGATCTGCTGCCGCTGGCAGAGGGCGCAAAAGTTGCCGTGATCGGCGACTTTGCCCAGACACCGCGGTACCAGGGCGCTGGCTCCAGCGCGGTCAACTCCATCAAGGTGGATACCTTTTTGGACTGCCTGAAAGAGAGCGGCCTGGCCAGCGTGGGCTTTGCCCCCGGCTTTGACCGCCAGGGCAAACCGGATGCCGCCAAACAGGCCGAGGCTGTAGCCCTGGCCCAAAAGGCAGAAGTGGTGCTGCTCTGCCTGGGGCTGGATGAAATCAAGGAAAGTGAGGGTCTGGACCGCGGCGATATGCGCCTTGCGGACAACCAGATCGAACTGTTAAAGGCCGTGCAGCAGGCCAACCCCAACACCGTTGTGGTGCTCAGCGCAGGGGCTTCGCTGGAAACCCCGTGGCTCAAACACTGCCGTACCCTGGTGTATGGTGCGCTGGGCGGCCAGGCGGGGGCGGGCGCCATGCTGGATGTGCTGACCGGCAAAGTGAACCCCAGCGGCAAGCTGGCCGAAACCTGGGTCAACGCCTATGCGGATACCCCCGCCAAGGATAACTTTGCCGGGCCGGGCCGCATGGTGCAGTACCGCGAGGGGCTGTATGTCGGCTACCGCTATTACCAGACCGCCGGTGTGCCGGTGGCATTCCCCTTTGGCTATGGGTTAAGCTACACCAGCTTTGCCTACAGCAATTTGCAGGCCGCGTCCAATGGCGTGACCCTGACCGTAACCAACACCGGCAAGCGCGCCGGAGCAGAGATCGTGCAGCTGTATGTGGCAAAACCCGGGGCAGAAGTGTTCCGCCCCGCACAGGAGCTGAAAGGCTTTGCCAAGGTGCAGCTGCAGCCCGGCGAAAGCAAGACCGTGACCATCCCGCTGGACGACAAGGCATTCCGCTACTGGAACACCAAGACCGACAGCTGGGAAGTGGAAGGCGGCAGCTATGAGCTGCGGGTCGGCGCGTCCAGTGCGGACATCCGCCTGACCGCCGTGGTGGAAGTGGCCGGTACCGGCGCACCCAACCCCTATGCGGGCAAGCATCTGCCGCACTATACCAGCGGCAAGGTGCAGAGCGTGCCGGATGACGAATGGGCCACCCTGCTGGGCCGCCCGGTGCAGCAGGGAAAAGTTAAAATTGACCGCAACATGACCCTGGGCGAGCTGAACCACAGCCGCAGCCCGCTGGGCTGGCTGATCTGGCTGGTGCTTACCGCACTGCTGAACGCCAGCTACAAGCGCGGCAAGCCGGACCTGAATGTGCTGTTCCAGTACAACATGCCGCTGCGTGCCCTGGCCAAAATGACCAGCGGTGCCATCAGCATGGGCATGGTGGATGGCATTGTGATGGAATTACAGGGATTCTGGATCATCGGCCTTGTGCGGGTGATCATAGAAGCCGTGAAAAACCTGGTACTGAACGCACAGCTTGAACAGCGCCTGCGCAACAGCTGAGGAAAGAGAGGGGCTATTTATGCAGCTATGGAATAATTTTGCGGCAAAACACCCCGCCGCAGCCAAGTGGGTGCGCGAAGGCGGACTGTTTGTGATCGTATCCAACCTGGTTACGGTGTTCAAATACCTGCTGCTGCAATTTTTGCCGGCGGCGTTCAGCAGCCTGCCGGTGGTGGATTTTGGCTGGCCGGGCATCCCGGTCACGCTGTTTGGCGAAACCTTCCAGTGGAACATCCTGGGGTATGATTCCGCCCATGGCGGTCTGCCGTACTTTTGCGCCTACATGGTTGCCATGGTGGTGGGAGAATGCATAAACTTTCCCATCCAGCGCAACTTTGTGTTCCGCAGCAAGGGCAACCTGGCCAAGCAGATCGCCTGGTATGTGGTGGCGTTCTGCTTGATCACCTGCATCGTCAACTCCATCAACTGCGTGTGGGTGGCGGTTGCGGGCCTGCTGGTGCCGGATTTCATCTACAACATTGGCACCACCGTGCTCAATGGCGGCATTTCCATGGTGATCTTCTTCTTTGTGAACAAGATCATCTTCCCAGAGGGCGCACAGGCAAAATAAAGCCCGGCAGGATCACTGGTGCTTTTCCCGGTACTCGAACAGGGCGGCGGCACGGTACAGGAAAAAGTCCTTTGGATGGTATAAAAATGTGATTGCCAGCAACGGCGAAGATCTGAACGGATAAAGAAGAATGCTGCCTTTCCCTGATGTGGAGAAAGACAGCATTTTTATTGCGTTTTTCGGAAAGAGGTGAGCAGCGGCCCCTACAAATGGGTAACGGCTGGCCATAAAATGGCGCTATTACATGGTGTGCTTTGTGAGAAAGCGCTGTAGTGTGATTGATATAAAACGGATGGGTGCATGGTGTGCGCCCCTACGGAATTACAACAAAACGCCCCCGCCCGTGCGGTAAATGAACTGCATAGGGCGGGGGCACCGTTATTTTACAAAGAAAACGCGCAGAGCGGAGATTTTAGGCAATACCGCACAATCCTAAGTGCCGCAGCCGCCGGAGCGGTGCTTAAGCCGTCAGGCGGGAATTGTACGGTGTTGCCTTTACTGTTCCACGGCACCGGTGGGCAGCTGGGGAACAGCGGTCAGGATGCGCATGAACTCTTCGCCGGTGATGGTTTCTTTCTCGTACAGGTACTTGGCGATCTCGTCCAGCTTGCCGCGGTTTTCAATCAGCATCTGTTTGGCTTTTTCATGCTGCTGCTTGACGACTTCCACGACCTTATCGTCCACTGTGGCGGCTGTGCGCTCACTGCAGGCCAGGCTGGCATCGCCGCCCAGGTAGGCGTTGTTCACGGTTTCCAGGGCAACCATATCAAAGTCGTCGGTCATGCCGTAGCGGGTAATCATGGCGCGGGCCATCTTGGTGGCCTGCTCGATATCGTTGGATGCGCCGGTGGTGATGGAGTTGAACACCACTTCTTCGGCGGCACGGCCACCGGTCATGGTGGCAATTTTGGCCAGGATCTCTTCCTTGGTCATCAAGGTGTGGTCGCCGTCCTCTACCTGCATGGTGAAACCCAGCGCGCCGGAAGTGCGCGGCACAATGGTGATTTTCTGCACGGGGGCGGAATGGCTCTGCAGGGCGGCAACCATGGCATGGCCGACTTCGTGGTAGGCCACGATGCACTTTTCTTTGTCGCTCAGGATCTTATTCTTTTTCTGGGCACCGGCCAGGATGGTATCCACGGCTTCCTGCAGGTCGTACTGGGTAACGGCCATGCGGTGGTGGCGCACAGCGCCCAGGGCGGCTTCGTTGATGATATTGGCCAGCTCGGCACCGGAAGCACCGGGAGTCATGCGGGCAACCACGGCAAAGTCACAGTCGGGGCCGATTTTGACCTTTTGAGCGTGCAGACGCAGGATGCTTTCGCGGCCTTTCAGGTCGGGCAGCTCCACGGGCACACGACGGTCAAAACGGCCGGGGCGGGTCAAAGCGGGGTCAAGGGATTCAGGACGGTTGGTGGCGGCCAGAATGATAACACCCTTGGCGGCGTCAAACCCGTCCATTTCGGTCAGCAGCTGGTTCAGGGTCTGCTCGCGTTCATCGTTGCCGCCCATACCGGAAGCACCGTCACGCTTTTTGCCAATGGTATCGATCTCATCAATAAAGATAATGCAGGGGGCTTTTTCGTTGGCCTGTTTGAAGAGGTCACGCACCTTGGAAGCGCCCATGCCGACGAACATCTCGACAAATTCAGAACCCGCAATGGAGAAGAAGGGAACACCGGCTTCGCCGGCAACAGCGCGGGCCAGCAGGGTTTTACCGGTGCCCGGGGGGCCGACAAGCAGAACGCCCTTGGGCATTTTGGCACCGATATCCTCGTAACGCTTGGGGTTATGCAGGAAGTCAACGATTTCCTGCAGGCTCTCTTTGGCTTCGTCCTCACCGGCAACATCGGCAAATTTGATGGACTTGCCATCCTCAACGACATACTGTTTGGCACCGGATTTGCCGCCGCCAAAAATCATGCTGTTGGCGCCGCCGGTCATTTCACCGACCCGTTTGCGCATCATGCGGTTGAACCAGACGATCAGGATGATCATGGGCAGCAGCGAGATGACCCAGCCCAGCAGGGTATCCACCCAGGTGGTCTGGTTGTACACCTTGCCAAAGGAAACGCCGGCGCTTTCCAACCGGTTGACCAGCTGCAGGTCCTGCGCAATGGAGTTGGTGCAGTAGGTGGTATCGTTTTTGTCCACAAAATAGATCTGCTGATCCTGAATTTCAACGGTGCTCAGTTCGCCGCCTTCGAGCATGTTCAGGAAGGTGCCGTAATCGACCTGTTTGACCTGGCCTTTCATCATGGCGGGGAAGGCCCAGAAATTGAGCAGCAGCAACACCACAAGGATCACGGCATATACAATGCCGGTCGTCTTTTTGGGGTCGCGCGGCTGTTGGGTTTCGTGCATAACAATTCCTCCAGTTGGGGGCGGTAATAGGGGCCCCCGATAGGTTCTATCATGAAGAATAAAAATGAACTGCGGATGAACAAGGCATGAAATAGCTGGAAATTCCGGTAAACTTTGCGTGAACAAGGGCAGTTTGTGGGCAAAAACAGGAATGCAGACCGCGTAACGACAGGGAAAAAGTGAAGGCAACACCGCACAATTCCCGCCTTACGGCTTAAGCACCGCTCCGGCGGCTGCCGCACCTCGCTCGCCGTATCGGCACTTAGAATTATGCGGTATTGCCTTTATAACAAAAGCGGGGCGCTGCCAATCAGCAGTGCTCCGCTTAATTTTGTGTTATGCAGTTTTATCGCCCCAGGCGCACCGGCTCCGGAGGCTCCTGGCCGGGGCGCAGGTCCATCCACCAATAGGCAAGGTCCAGCCATTGGCCGAACTTGTACCCAGTGCGGGGTTCCACGCCGATTTTTTTGAAGCCGAGCGCTTTATGGAACGCGCAGCTCTCTTTGTTCTGGCCAGTCACAAGGGCAACGGCGTTGCAGTAGCCGCGCTGGCGCACGCCGTCCAGCAGGGCTTTGTACAGCCGCCCGCCAACCCCCTGGCCCACACAGTCGTGGGCGCAGTAAACGGTCAGCTCCACATCCCACGCATAAGCTGTGCGGCTGTGCCAGGGGTGGGCGCAGGCAAAGCCGCACAGCTTGCCCGCTGCATTGACGGCAACCAGGAACGGCGCGCGCTGCTGCACATGGGCGATATTTTCGCGCTGGAATTCCTCGGTACACAGGTCATACTGGAAAGTGGCCGTGGAGTGGGTGACATACCAGTTGTACAGCTCCGCCACGGCGGCGGCGTCCTCCGGCGCGGCATCCCGCAGGGTGATGGTGTTTTCAGCGGTCCACTGGGCGGCAAGGGCTTCCTTTTCGGGTTTTGGCAGCTTTTTCAGGGCGGCTTCCCGCTTCAGGGCGGCACTTTTATCGGTGCAGCGCTCGGCATAGGTCAGCTTAACGGCACCTTTGGCGTGGGTATACTTGGCACCGGCCTTGCCGCCCTTGTGGGCGCGCAGGCGGCGGGCAAGGTCATTGGTCCAGCCGGAATACAGGCTGCCATCCGCGCAGCGCACCATGTAGACCCAGGCGGAAGCCGGGTCTGGCTGGCAGTCCGCCGCGGTGCTGGGGCGGGGACCAAACTGCTCTAGAGTTTCGGCGCTCACTGTGCGCTCACCGGCCTTCCGGCGGCACGCAGGGCACGGCGGCATGCCTCAATGGCATCCTCTTTGGTTTCCGCGGTGACAAGGAAACGGCTGGGGTGGCAGAACTTGAGAGCCAGGCCGCTCTTTTCGCGCAGGATCTCCTCCGGCTGGCCGCCCCATGCGGGCGGGAACGGCACCTTGCTGCGGCGGGTCTTGTAATCGGTCACGCACTGGGCGCTGTAGCCGCCGCGCTGGCTGGGGTAGACAACAAACAGGGCATCGGTTTTGTACAGGCCGTTTTTCCAGGGCATGTAGTCCGGCAGGACCACAATGCCGTCCCTGGAGTTCTTGTAGGCGTTCTGGACGGTCTCGTCCGCGCGGTTCACGGCGTTGGCTGCGGCAATCTCATTTTCCAGCACCTGCTTGGCAAAGGGCACGGCGCGCCAGAAGCAGGCATCGGAATCTTCGCCGGAATCCCACACGGGGTTAAAGCTGCCGATGGCATCGGCCAGGGAGTTCTGTTCGCCGGTGTTATCGTTCAAGTCCAGGGGCTGAACAAAATTTTCATCCAGCAGGCGGGCCTGGTGGGCACCCACCAGCTGGGCACCCAACACGCGCCACAGCAGGCCAAAGGCCGCATAGGGCACGCCGTTGGGGCGGCTTTCGCGCGGTTCCTGGTGGTGGTCAAACATACCGCAGCCCACATCGTACACAATGCCGTCAAAACCATCCGGCACAACAAAACCGCGGGTTACTTTGATATCCGGCCGCACAATCATCAGCAGCGCTGTGGCAAACACATCGTCTGCATGGAACTTGCCGCCGTGAGTAAAACCTTTTGCAGGAATTTTCATAGAATAGCCTCCGTCTATGGGGTAAAATGATGATTAACTAATATTATAACATGAAAGCGTAGGTTGGTAAATGCAAAATCTGCGCGGGCGGGCCGGATTTGGAACAAGCGGCAGCATTTGGCCGAAAAACGGTGATTCACAACCGGCATAAAATATGATATACTAACCTAATATGCCCTTTTGCGGGCATACCGGACATTCGGTGTGTTGACGCGGAATGTTGACCGCAACTTAATGAACAAACAAAGCGAAGGAACTGGATACCCATGCAAAACATCAAAAAAACATTAAAAAGCAAGCGCTTCTGGCTTGGCACGGTGCTGCCATTTGCGCTGGCTGTGGCAGCGGCCTTTGTGGCGCGCTACCAGTTAGAAATTTCTGACGGCGTAACTGCCAACTACATGGCAGGGCAGTGGCCGGTATACGCACCGCTCAATGCGCTGACGGCGTTCTGCCTGACGCTGGTGGTGTTTGCCCTGTGCGGCAGCTGGGGCATTGCAACCGGCGTTTCCGGCCTGATTTTTACCGTGCTGGCGCTGGTCAACTATTACACGCGGGACCTGCATGGTTCCGCCCTGATGCCGCAGGACATCCTGAACCTGGGCACCGCGGCAGAGGTGATGGGCAGTTATACCCTGCACATTACCCAGACAGTTATTACCATTGCGCTGCTGTACATCCCGGTGCTGGTGGCTGCCGTTGTGCAGGTCAAACTGGCCGGCAAGCATAAGCGCAGCTGGAAACAGCGCGGCGCCCATGCGCTGGCCTGCGCCTGCGGCATTTTTGCGGTGCTGTATCTGGGGTATTTCAGCCCCAACCCCATCAAGCCCGCCACCACTTACGGCTGGGCCTGGCAGGAAACCTATTATAAGTACGGCTACCTGGCGGGTAGCCTTGAAGCCGCCAGCCTGATGGTGGACCCCATCCTGCAGCCGGACGGCTACAGCGAGGACGCCGCCACCGAGGCCGCTGCAATGGCGCAGGACTATCAGGCCAGCCCCGAAACGGCAAACGAGCAGGACTACCCCGATGTGTTCCTGATCCTGTCCGAAAGCTTTTATGACTTTGACCTGGTAACGGACCTGCAGGCCGACCAGGAGATCATGCAGGTGACCAAAAACCTGCCCAACTCCATTTACGGCCACACCATCAGCCCGCATGTGGGCGGCGGCACCAACTCCAGCGAGTACGAGATGCTTTCCTCCAACTCGCTGATGCTGATGCCCTCCATCACACCGTTCAACTGGTTGAACCTGCACAAGGCAAACAGCCTGGTCAGCAACCTGAAAGATCTGGGGTATGCCACGCTGGCAGCCCACCCCTATACCAACTCCAACTACCGCCGCGATTCTGCCTGGCTGACGCTGGGCTTTGACGAGACCCACTTCCAGGATGATTTTCCGACCAAGGAAACCTATGGCAGCCGCCCCTACCAGACCGACAGCGCCACCTACCGCGACCTGGAAGGTTTGTATGAAGCAATGCCGGAGGACCAGCCGCGGTTTGTGTTCCTGGTTTCCATCCAGAGCCACGGCGATTACGATATGAACCCCCCGGAGGAGGATATCGTGCATGCCGCAACCGATTACGGCGAGTATGATTCCATCATGGATGAATACCTGAGCAACATCTATATGACCGACCGTGCCTTTGGCGAACTGACCGAATACCTGACCGAGCAGTACGAAAAGACCGGCCGCAAGGTGATTGTTGCCATGGCAGGCGACCACGCCCCCAGCTTTGTGGATCATGTGGCCGACCATACCTTTACCGATGAGAACAATTTGCAGATTTTGGAGCGCAGCACGCCCTACCTGATCTGGGCAAACTACCCGCTGGAAAACGCAGGCCAGACCAGCGCCACCGACGAGTACAACCGCATGGATATGTGCATGCTGGCTCCCACCCTGGTGGAAAATGCCGGGCTGCCGCTGACCCCGTATTACCAGTACCTGCTGGCACTCAAGCAGGTGGCCCCGGTGGTGACAGCCGCCAATGACTATATGGACGCGGACGGCGTGACCCACACCTACGGCGAGAATGCAGAGCTGGATGCCTGGGTGCATGGGTACTTCTATTTGGAGTATAACAACATCGGTGCCAAAGCAACCAGTCAGCAGAATTTGTTCCAGGTGGAAAAGTAAGGGCAATACCGCATAATTCTAAGTGCCGATACGGCGAGCGAGGTGCGGCAGA
>ENA-ORTF01003053-ORTF01003053.1-human-gut-metagenome-genome-assembly--contig:-NODE-3053-length-15308-cov-3.221989_pt1 | contig 15308 bp, 10 predicted proteins | sample MGYA00241908_ERZ509180 | MGnify/ENA primary metagenome ERZ509180 (study PRJEB26280, sample SAMEA2338814) | human gut metagenome | biome: human gut; feature: human-associated habitat; material: faeces... | reverse complement strand
AGTAAAGATCAAATGGAGCAAAATCTTCTGCAGCTTGCTTGTCCATAATAACCTTTAGTCCATCAAATGTCTTCACAGAATGGAATTGGAAAAGTCGCAACTGTTTGTCGTCAAACTTTTCTTCAAGTTCGCGTATGTATTCAGATGGAATTACTTTTGACTTCAACTCATCACTTTTAGCGAAATCCCCGCTAACCAAGTAGTAGCCGCTTAACAGCATGTAGCCTTCTGACAATTCCTTACGCTTATTTATTTCCGTGCCATCAAGAAGCTGCTCTAAATCAGATGCTGAATTTGCATATTGTTCCGGATCTTCCAAGCCGAAGATTGCGACTTGAGCCGATCGAATAGAAATTTTGAGGTTATCCGGCATATCTGTCGGCAATGGCATATTATGCCAAATCCCCTTAAATAAGGATGCCCCTCTAGATTTAAGAAGGCCCTTGTCAGATAACAAATGTATCACCTGCAAATATAGAATTGCAGCCTTTTCATACAGCGATCCCTTTACATAAAGTGCAAATATTGATAAAGCATCTGAAAGGCTTAAACTTCCGCGGCTAATAATTATATCTGCAATTCTATCACAGCAATCCCTATTTACATAGGCATTCAGATCTGGTTTTAGAGCTTTTTTTAACAGTGGAAATACCTGGTACTTGTCTTCATTTTTTTGCACCCATGGTCCCAATAATGACGACAAAAGCGTCATAGGAACACGAATAGCTGGCTCAACTTCCGCAATAGTCCTACAATCTTTCTCCGTAAATAAACCGTCAAAAAGTAACAACCTATTCAGGAGATCTAATGCATCAATGTTTGACACCATACGTCCTAATGCCGTCCTGCACCTATCTGCTATACTCACTTCTCCGGAGAATGTAAATAGATTGGCAATCTTTTCATCAGTTGGACTAAATTCATCTGAGGAAACATAATTAACAGCAAGTTGGACTAATTGAGGATGTCCCGCAGTAACACTATGAATAATTTCTCCCCACATATTATGCGCTTCATCAAGCATGCCTTTCACATCACCGATTGACAACACAGGAACTTCAACTTCCCATTCACTAGACTCCACGCCCATGCTTACACTTGTAAAGCTTTCGTAGGAATTAATAATAAACAGAGTATCGTCAGACTTTAATTTATCTATAAGACTGCACAAAGTGATGCATAAATCGGAATCATTAATATTTATTCCATCAAGAATAATTACCTTCTTGCCGGTTTCTTGTGCAATAATTTTCAGCGGATATAAAGAAACCTGCGGGATAGAAGACAAAGGCAATAATATCTTTGTATAGTCTTCATATCTTTGAGCCAATAAACATGAAGTTACACTCTTTCCGCTGTGCCACCCTCCGAAGATATGTATTGAGTGATTTTCGTCAAGAATTTTTTTCAAATCATCAATATACTCTTTTCGCAGTGCCACATTTGGTGGAATTGGGCAGATTAAGTCAATCGTTTCGTCACATCTTATGTCTAGTCCATTTAAATTCTTTGCAAGTGCTTGAATTGACTCATTAGTTTTTTGCAGAGCTAATTTAATATCCTCTGTATTTGATAATATGTTGTCAATTTTCTCTACAATCTTCTTAAGCTCATTATAAATCTCCGAATAGCCTTCTATCGATTGTTGCAGAATAGCATCTATTTGCATATTCTGAATTATTTGGCAAGCATCTTGATCCTTTTGAATTTCATTTACCCACAAGGCGACAAGTTGTTTATCTTCGGCATTCATTTCTTTCTGGGAATGTAGTATCGTTTCCGTCAACTGCTGTACATGCCGATGATAGCCCAGTTCCATATCACGCCTTATGCCTTCATTTTTAGACCATTTCTTTAGAGCTCGATCATAGCATTTTTCCAAAAGGCTTTCTAGGTCGGGCTTCATGTATTCCTGCAGTTTTCCATCCGCATAGGAAATAATAAACCCAAGTATCATATCCGGACCGCTCATTTTTCGTAATATACTTTTTTAATATTAATCAAAAACTCATTGTTGGCGTAGCACTATTTGTGTCAATAATACTACCCCTTATTATGTTCCCCTAACTATTCCTTGAAAAGATTCTGAAGGATAAAACGCTGCGCGTTTGCAGAATAATCAATGGCCATATACTGACCGTTCGGACCTGTACGAAGTTCTGACGATATTCCAATTGCCTGGCCATTAGCCGTCGGCACCTTATACTTATGTCCTACCTCATTGACAGCTTCCTGAAGATATCCGATTCTAACTAGCCAACTTGTAACAGCTGTTGCAGACAGCGGCTTCATATTTTCGGGTATCACCTTATTGATTTCTTTAACGAATATAGATATGCCTGTTCTATCTGAAATATACACCTTTGCGGCATCTTCTTGACTCAGTTTGAAGTCCAGATCATAGTCTTTACCTGAGCCGGATTTTCTTTTCCCTACTGAGTCCAATACCTCACATACATAAAACAGACAGCGCGAAATATGTACATTATTGACAATATCCTTGTCATCCAATGCAGTTCCATCAAGAGGGTTATATCCATTTGCAAGAGCGTTCATCCACTCTTTCGCAATTTTCACTTTTTCAAGGTCGATCATATAGTTATTCGTTTTATTTCTCTGATTTATTTGTCTCCTAATATTCTTTTCCGAACTGGTCACTATCACTCTCAAGGCAGTCATTTAGGTTGACCATTCTACCGCAGCCATTCCCGGACTTATTATAGTTGGTACAACCGAGGAAATATCCCCTCTGTCCTTTCTTCACAACCAAATATCCATCCTTGCACCAATCGCACTTCCGAATAGATAATGAGCCGCCTTTGAGGTCGTTGGTCATGTACCCACACATTTCCTGGTCATTAGTGCATATCCAGAGTCTCAGACCGTGGTTCTTATGGTAACGCTTCTGAAGAGGATAGCCGCATTTCGGGCAGCGATTCTTTACATGGTCAACCGGACGCAAGTCAGATGTTATATCACCACGAAGCGCGACATTTGGATAATCTTTCTGATTGCTGAGCAATTCTTTGATGAACACTGACGGCCTATTCTGCGGAGTAATAATGTAGACACGGTTCTTTGTACGGGTCAAAGCGACATAGAATAGTCGGCGTTCTTCCGCATAATCGTAAGAGTCATCGTTGTTTACAACTAGCTTCAACACCGGATCATCTGCAATCTTTGATGGAAATCCGAACAATTCATCTTTCGCATTGATAATTATCACATTATCAACACTCAAGCCCTTTGAACTGTGAGCCGTCATATAGTCAAGACTGACATTAGTGCCATAGGTCTTGGACTTGATTACCTTCTTTTTGTCGTCGTATATGAATTCGTCTGATTTTGCCAAGTTTCTGGCATCGAAACCATAACGGCCCAAAAGCAGAATAGAAGGTTTTTTGGATATTCCGGACTGAATAATGTCCTCAATTGCCTGATTGACGGCGAGCGCCATATTGTGATATACTCCACCCTCCTCTTTCTGATCTTTGCTCTTTTCCTCGCTGTATGTATTGATGATTACCGGATTTTCTATTCGCTTCGGAGAGATCAGTTGTTTCTTAATCTGGGTGCTGTTTTTCTGAATGAAGTTACCGGCAATGTCAATCAGTTCCTGAGCATTGCGGTATGTTTTGGTAATCTTCAACTCCTGGCCATATCCAAATTCTTGGCAAAAACGAGTGAACAATGGCAGAATTGAACCGCTGAAGGCATAGATAGACTGCCAATCATCACCGACTGCAACAATCTTGGCACTACACAACTTAGATAATTCGTTAATGAGATTATAGCGTTGACGAGAAATGTCTTGATACTCATCAACGATGATATACTTAAACAGAAGCTTTTCCTTTGCTACCTGCTTATCATGAATGATGCGGGCGGACTCGTTGATCATATCCTCGAAGTCGATACTGTGTTCTTCTTCCAGCGCCTGCTGATATTCGAGATAACAAAGCCTGCAGATATCGAGGAAAAGCTTTGTGCGCACATTCTTGGTCTCAGAAGCGAACTTATCGAACTTGCTCTGGTCGTAGCCCTGAGTCTTGAAATTCTGAATAAAGTTGCACAGGAGCATCGTCAAGCGAGTAATGTATTTGCTCTCTGCGGACTCTACAATCATCTTGTACACTTGCTCGTCCGGACGCTTAACCAGATCAAACCCTTTGGCAATCAGCTGCTCTTTCAGATGGATCAGCATGTCGCGCCCATCATTGTATCGCGAGAAGGTATAAGCCAGGTCCGTTTTATGTTTGCGATGAAGAGTAATCTTATCATTGATGCGCTTCTTGTACTTTGCCAGTTCCTCTTCGGAGTATAAATTGTTGTTTCCCGACTTCGAAATACCGAAATGCTCAATGTACAAAGACTTATCGCCCTGCCATATTCTGAAATCCGGTGTGTACGGCTTATTGGCATCGAGAATATGGTACTGATAGAATGGTTCGTATTCGTAATCGATGTTGTGCAGATACAGGAAATTCGCGATGCGAACCTCTTCAAGCGACCTGACAATCTCGTCGCGGAGAGTCTGAACTTTCTTTGTTTTACTATCGATTACTTCCTGGATATATTCGCCGGTATTGCTCTTCAATGTGGCAAAATCGGCTTTGGAGACATAGAGGAAGAAATCGTTCAAATCATCTCCTTCGAACGGTGCATTGAAATATGAGCCAAAGAACAGAATCAGCTTGCGGACAGTATCAGGGTTCTTCAGGACCTTTGCCTTGAGATAATCGTTGATTACCTTGTACATAAAGCCCATGTCCACAATCTTACGCCGTTCATCTTCTTTCTTGCGAAGGATGGCATATCCAGCGGAGTGGAAAGTGGTTATTGGGCACGGAATACCCAATGATTTGTTGATACGGTCTTTGAGTTCATTCACGGCCTTATTGGTGAACGAGATAACCAGTATAGATTCTGGCGCAATTCCCCTCTTCTCAACCAGATACTTGACTTTGGCAGCAACTGTAGTTGTTTTCCCGGCTCCGGCACCAGCCACGACCAAAGTGTAATCCTCATCACTGACTACAACCTCGCGCTGCTCATTGTCAAGCGAAATGTTCGGATCACATTTCTTCAGAATCGTATCAAGATATTTCTTGTTGTCTTTCAGGGATAGCTCAACGAATTTATCATTGTGCGCCTTTATTGTTGGCGATTCCACTGCCAAGTTCTTGATTTCATCGTACACCCTCAGAAAATCATTCACCTGGCTTGCGTCCAAGCCATTCTTCCGAATGTAGTCGTCAAGCATTCTTGAGGTCTGCAATGCATGAAAGAATCTATCCAGTTCCGCATATTCCGGAACCAATTGCGCATAATCACTGCGAGCGATGAATGAATCAGCGGTGAGCAAAATGTCGATATTCTTGTTGAACTCAAGCAATGACAAATACTCTCTTGGCATTTTCCCCCGATGCTCAAATGAATCTTTCTTCCTTCTAAATATGTTTGTAATAATACTCATTCTAAAAAATTAAAGATCGCATCTCGCAATAATTGGGCTTTTATCTTCAGTAACATAGTACTTTATTCGGATTTAATAACACGAACAAACTCGCCAATAACCTTGTAATCTTCAGGATTTTCGTCTATGACAATATCACTATGCCCATAATAATTCAACGGACTCAATACCAATGATTTAGCTTCCATGCGATTTTCTTCAACATTCTCCTCCTTCACTCTATGATACTTCTTAATAGTATAGCTTCCATCATAATCAGACAATGTATCAAGGCATTGTGTTAAGACAATTTTCCCTTCATATGAATGTCCTTCTGAATAATTACAGAAAAGGCAATAATCACCATTATGTATCTCTGGCATCATTGATTCGCCAACTGCTTGCACAATAAAATAATTCTCATTCAGCTTTGTATTATCTTGCAATTCAATCCATCCATCAATCTCAACATTGTCATTATAGATGAAACGGCCACAAGCTGCTCTTAACGAATATATTGGGAAAAATCTTTTATACTGCAGTTTTTTAGGAACGTTTTGCACAATTTGTAATTTCTTGCTTTGGGGCATTACCAATTCATCACACAATTTCAGATATAAACTATTAATCTTCGAATCGATGTCTTTTAATTTTGATGGTTGATCATAATACTTATGTGCAAGTTTAGACAAAGAAGCCAATTGCAGATGAATACTATTATTAACATCAAATTTTGGAATATAGTTCTTGGGACGGATTGGGAATGATCTAGAATCAGATGAATTCATATATAACTCATATACAATATCTGAATTGAGAATTGCACAAATGTAATGAGCTTCATCTTCCGAAATAAATCTTCCATCTTTGTCTTGCGCTATTGTTACTGCGTGGTTCTGAAATACTGGTAATCTATCTTCGCCCCAAGGCGTAGAAACAGTACCTACTACACAAGCTTGCCATTTTGTGTTATCTCTAAATGCAACACGCCATGGAGCAAAACTATAATCACCGACACGGGCTATAGCATAGAATTCACTGTTATATTTGTCGCCAATAATTTTGTCATTATATGAGGTCTGACTTGACAACACCTTCTTGAATTTTTGAAAATATTGTGCAGTCTTGGGCCAATTTGAACACATCTTGTCGAAAGGAATCGGGGTTCTTCCAGAATTAATTTCATATGGGAATGGTACTACTATTCCAGAAATATCGCAATGATACCTTTTGATATTCACACCTTTAATTAATGGGTGAAGTAACCCCTGTTCAAGTACATACCTATCTTGAGGTATTTTGTATTTCGATTTCGGATTCTGGATATTTCTAACCTGAAGCAATTTTTTTGACGGTATACTATCTTCGTACTCAAACAAAAACACCTCTTGTGGGTAAAATTCTATTCCTTCTCTTCCTTGATAATCGGACTGATAAGAAATACGCTGAAAATCCTTCAATTGCGTCTTCGAAGTTGCATACGAAAATCCTGTATTACTATTGTTATTACTTACCTGACCAATAATCAATTGCTCTACTTGGAAAATTCCAGCAACTTTTGCAAAGGAATCGCAGTGTATATAGTCCTCTAATGATTTTCGTGAAGATTTTACATATTTGCTGATTGGCATACCATTTCTGTAATCAACTTTTTCGCTTTTCCAGAAATATGTTAAGAATTTCTCCTGTACTGGCTTGAAAGGGTGTCCTGAAGCTGTCCAATCGCTAACAGTTTGCAAATACAACCGTCTATTAGAGTCTACAATAAAATTTCTAAAGCCTTGATATGACTGCTGAAACAAAAGAGATTGTGGCATAAGGAAAGCAAGCACGCCATCGTCCTTAAGCCAGCGCTGTGCAGCTACATTTGAAATTAAAGCACAAATATTTAGATTAATTCCTCCTGTTACACCATCTCCCGAAAACAAATTTCTCGAAATGCATAAATCTTTAATTTTATCTCGATATCCATTTGGCAAGCTTTTCCAATCTATCCAAGGTGGATTCCCGACAATCATATCAAATCGGCCTAACTTGGCAGTTGACATAAAATTAGTTACTATCCTCGCCCATATTCCATTCCAATGATTTGTTTCAAGATAAACGAATGTTTCTGCCAATTGATTTACTAATTCAATTATTCGTTTATTTTTATCTGATTCCGGAATTAGGCTAAGAAGTTTTTCTGAAACAGCACTCTTATTACATTGCTGAATATCAAATTCTATTTCAGTCATAACCTTTGAGAATAGCCCCAAATCATTCAACGCATTTTCTGGTATTACTATTGAAATTGGTCCTTTCAGTGTCTTAATTCTATATTCCAAACAGCTCACATTATCTATAAATACGACCTGAGGAACATACGAAGAGTCGCCCAAATAAATCGGAATTTCAATAGTGTCCTCATTGGTAATCAAGTGAGCTACATTAATGAAATAATTAATTCTTGATGTCAGAACGGCCAAAGGATTTAAGTCAATACCCACAACATTCTTTAGTACGGCCTCTAGCTGCTCTTTATTGGATAATGTATTGCACTCTGATAACTTTTTACGTATCAAGACAGTAATAAATGTACCTGAGCCAGAGCATGGATCCAATGCACTCCAATTTTGCTTGTGCGCAACTTTTGACAATGCTTCCGATACAACATTATCAGCAAGCCATTGCGGTGTGTAAAATTCTCCTAAACTATGACGAACTTTGCTAGGAATCATCGCCATAAATAGCTCTTTGAATAAATCTTGAATTGATATTCCAATTCCATTAGAAGAAAGATCTTCATATTGACAAAGAATCGAAACAATTTGCTTAATAGACAATGCGATATCCTCATTCCACTGCTCTTCAGAGGCATACCACGAGAAGAAGTCCCCTTCAAGAAGATTTCCAATACCGTAATCACGAAAAATAGTTCCTTCTTCAAGTCTGCTCATTACTGTTTGTAGCGAGTTTTGCGGAAGATTCGCTAGAGCCTTAAAGCTTGTAACACTTGAAGAAAAGCGAATATGACTCAGTACTTTGTAAGCAACCAACTTCACAATTATTGCATATGTTGTCTGCAATGCAAATAATGCAAAATATTCATCCTGACTTGTCGACAAATTATCATCAACGACTTCCTGCAATGATTTCCTTCGATCAATAATTGCCTGCTGTTTTGAAATATCATCATGAGCTAGGCTGAAAAGTTCTTTCCATTCGTCAAACAACATTTTCGTCTTGTCTGTAGACGAGACAGTTAACGTTTTGAAGAGACGTTTGGTAATAGTCTTACTTACAGAATCGTCTATCGGACTACAGAAGTCATTGACAAGATTTTTTGAAGACAAACCTGTCTGATTCAGTTTGATGATATTTTCGATAATTATCTGTAAATGATTTCTATCCAATTTATCAAATACGGAAAATTTGTATGCCCCAGAAGTAAACACAACTGTAGCACATACAAGTCCATTTGTAACAATACCCAAATAATCGTTATTATCAACAGCATTTAACCCATTAATGTAGTCACAAACTTGACTAATAGCCGACTCTTGCAGGGTTTGAGTAGATAATTTATCACGATCCTTATATTCAATTATTACTCCACCCCACTTGCTGTCAATACGGCCTTTTGAAACATGGAGCAATCTATCTACACTTTGTTCCTTTGTCGGAGTATATTCAATATCAAAAACCGCCCTTAGAAAATCATGTATCTGAAAATCAAAATTTGATGAAATGGTCGCTTCATTAGGGGCGGTTGAGCATTGCTCCCTAATACTTTTCGCCAATTCTGTCAGAGCTTTCCTATATTCCTTAGATGCAGTTATAGATGATATTCCTGCTTGTTTTATTTTTGATACTAACCGTGTATCCATAATCTTTAATTCTGTGATTATTTAATATATTGAATCAGGAGTTTTGATTAATACTCTTACATCCACTTCAAGAATCCGTGCAATATCAAAAAGTTGCTGCATGGAAGGTTGAATCTTGTTTGTGCACCACCTTGATACCGTATTTTCATTTTTACCGATTTGCTCTGCAAGCCAACGGCAAGTCTTCTTTTTGTCTGCAAGTACAGCCTTAATGCGATTTTCAGCCAAATCTTGTGTATTTTTAGTCATTACATGTATAGTTTTAGCAATCAAAATTACAAAAATATAGTGATACATTCATTATAAATTCAGAAAAAAGCTCATTTGCAGCGAATAATGCCACAAACGAGCTAACTTCTTCCCGGATCATTGCCATTTATCGGCCAATTACAAATACACCCCCTCTCTCGACGAAGTCCTGTATGGCATCAGTCAGGTGCTGCGCGTCCTTGACTCCGTAGATCACGAAATCGATAGCCGGAAAGGACAGCGTGATGAGAGTGCCGTTGTCATACGAAGCGATGATCTTGCCTTCGTAGCGGGCGGTCTTGACGGAGAAGACTATCTCGTGGTCGGAAGGTGTGTAGAGGTTGGTAATCTCCCAGGCGGGAATGAGACCGTAGTATTTGTTGATGAGGTCTTGCTGAAATTGTTGTATAGGATTCATGGTGGTTTTATGCTTTTGAAGGGTGACTTGAACTGAAAAAAGTTGACAGTTTTGAGAGCATAAAACAGACGAGTCAATGAGAGAAAGACACAAGCGAGACATTGCCTTGAAAATCGATCCGGAAACCAAGGAGAAGTATTGGTCCAACGAGGTCGTCACAGTTTACAAGCCGGACGAAGAAGACCGTGTTAATGCGGTCCTGGATATCCTCAAAGGAGTAATGACAGCGGAGGAAGTCCGTAAAAAGTTTGATATCGCCACTGTCAACAGCGTCTATACCTGGATCGGCAAATATGTGACTCAGGAGAAAGCATTATCTTTGGAGGAACAAAGCGATGAAGATATGGCCAAAGTAAAGATGACCAGATTCGGGAACTCCAGGCGCAACTCAAGCAAGCCCGTAAGGAGGCCGAGCTCGAGAAGTTGCGGGCAAAGGCCTATGATACAATGATCAATTTGGCCGAGGAAACGTTCAACATTCCCATAAGAAAAAAATCTGGCACCAAACGGTAAGTCTGCTACGCGGGGAATGTCCGGGATATGGACTGGGCACTCTCTGCGGGCTGTTTGGTTACAGCAGGCAATCCTATTACAAATGGGACAATCAGGAGTTCGCCGCCAACGCCATAGAGCCGCTCATTGTGGAGAAAGTGAGCGAATACCGCAAGGCCAATCCCGGTTTGGGATGTGCGAAGTTATACCTGATAGTGAAACGGTTGTTTGATGAGAATGACAATATGCCCGGGCGTGACGCATTCATAGAGTTGCTTCGAAAAAAACGGCTTGATGGTAAGGCTGAAGCGACGCAGACGCTATAAAACGACAGACTCCCGTCATCACTACCGCAAGTATCCCAATCTCATTGCGGATGTCGTTCCCTCCCGTCCCAACGAAATATGGGTCAGCGACATAACATACGTTGAGACAGATGAAGGGGTGTGTTATCTGTCACTAATAACGGACACCTATTCTCACAAGATAGTCGGTTGGGCTGTCGGTCCGACATTGGAGACCGTCTATCCGTTAAATGCCCTGAAAATGGCATTGGCTACGATTGATGATGTCACGGCATCCCGGCTCATCCATCACTCGGATCGCGGGTGTCAGTATTGCAGCAATGAATATGTATCAGAGTTGAAGAAACGCCATGTGAATATAAGCATGACCCAAAGCGGCGACCCACTCGAAAACGCCATCGCGGAACGTGCCAACGGCATATTGAAAGTCGAGTGGCTGTACAAGATGAGAATAACGACAAGGGATGAATGCCGGTCTATATTGGATAGGATAATAGACTTTTACAATACACAGAGACCACACATGAGCATCGGTATGCAGCCCCCCGAAGCAGTACATATGCAGACGGGAGAGCAGCGGCGGTGCTGGAAAAATAGTTGGGCTATGGGATAAAATGAAAAAAGGCATATATTTGTCAGAGTGTCCAGGTGCTGCGGTACCGCAGCACCTGGACAAAACCAACCGGTCAGACTGCAGCACTGTAAATCAAAACAGTGATTCTGTAAAGACTTTTAGAGATAAAAAACACCGACTGTAAACCCAATCAGTGATATTGTAAATCATATTAGTTTAACCGCTCTAAAAGTGTCAACCTAAATCAGGGGAAGTCAACTATAGAATTCTGTCTACACAAATATAGAACAAATTAACCATATAATCAGCCAAATCTCTAAAATTTTATGTGATTTGGCTGATTATAGCCGATTTTTGAAGTAAAAACAACGCTTTCTTTCAATAGCATCAAGGTTGTATCGGATATAATTTACGTGTTGTTTTTTCTGTCATACTCTTTTAATGAAGTCTTATTCTTTCCTCCGGCTGCCATTCTGTAAGCAAGACAATCGCTTGATATTGCTCCCGAGTGAGAGGCGAGTCACCATCATCCGAACATTCATATTCCCACGGCAGCTCGTAGACAGTGCCCTCGTCCTGATAGCCCATATAGTTGTGAAAGGAGCTGGGAACCAGGCGCACAGAATCCTCTTCGAGCAGGATTCTTAGGAACTTTTCTGCGTCATATATCAGCAGCGGTGCCCCAGCCTTGTACAAAGCTGTCGCTACTTCAATAGCCAATCCGGCATTGGCTGAATAGCTGTTGGAAACAACTATTTTCCATCCCTGCTGCCGGTCTTTCGAGGCAAAGATATTCAGACGTGAAAGTCCAAGTTCTCCGTAATGGTCAGTTGCGAACCGTATGAAATCCTCCGGACTGTCAATGTCGTACATTTCCGTCACATCAACGAACTTCTTACGCTTGTAATAGACCACATCACGCAGTTCTTCAGGAACATCCTGCTGATCTGTATAGATACACCCCTTGCATCCCCGCTTCCGGTGATAAGCCTCATACACCTCGTTGGCAATGCGGAAATAGGCGCAATACTTTCGTATGGTCATGGTTTCCAAAAGAGGGGCAGAAAGCCCGTGTACCGAGTCCTCCAATGCCTTGATGGCCGTTTCCCGATCTTCCACCTCAATTTTGAAATTCGGCATGATACGGTTAAACTCCCTTTGTGCAATCCGTCCTATACGTTGCTGGTACGGCAGGTTATGCGCTACGTAATCGTTGAACCCATCAGGATTCGCAACAATGACATCAATCATCCGTTCCAGATAGTCGAAGAGGCGGGTTAGATTCTCCCTGCACCACGTATCATCTGGTTCTGCATCCGTACACTTGGAACGATTCGTAATGATAAAATGAGTATGCTTCCGGTCCGTAATACGGATTGACCGGGAGTCTCCGTATCGGTTCGAAGCGACATGAAACCACCTGGCCTCCATCGGGTTGAATGCAAGCCAATCCGCAAGGAACGTCTCCCGGCTATCATATTCCCCCGAAGCGATCAATTCCTCGGCGTCCCCCCACTCTTCCGGCGTAGGCCGTGGCACTTCGATATAGAATCCCCGGTACTCATCGTCGCCCATTACAGCCAGCCGCTCGAACTGATGTTGTATCTCAACCATCCGCTCAAGCATATCGACACCAACGACAATCTCCCATTGACGGCTTTCTCCCAACGCCTCCAAATGCGAGGCATTCAGCCTGACCTCCGTCGCCAAATCGGAAAGGAGCATTCTGTCTATAATCTTTCTTTCGTTCATTCTATATGTCCATTAAATTTCAATAAACCTAGCTGGGTCAAATCCGTTCATCAGGTGTTCATCCTCAAAAACATATCCCATCTGGTTACAGATTATAGGGGTATCCCCTATTTTTACATCGATATTAGTATGCGAATGCCCGTAGATCCAGGCATCAATCCGACTGTTGGCTATCAGTTCTCCGTATTCACTGGCAAAGGCACTGTTCAGCACGGAACTCTTATGATGCGGAGCCACTGCCTGGAGTGTCGGCAGATGGTGTGTAACCACAACGATATGGGCCGCCGTACTTTCTTCAACGCTTTTCTGGATAAAACCGATACAATTCTCGTGCATCCGGTTGAATTCATCCACCTGCAGCAGCTTCCCGTCGAACTTGATCTGGCGGAAGTCATTCATGCCTTTCCACACGAAATACTCGTCGTTCGGGTTGATCCGTGACCACAGCGTACTCAGGACGAAGTCAGTGTCATCGATGCGGACGACCTGATTTTGATAGTAACCGACATTTTTACGGAACATCCACCGCCATTGCAGTCCCCGTTCCATCACGTCGGAATAGTTGTAGTATTCGTGGTTGCCGGGGACAATCAGCACCTGTCGGTAGTTTTCCGAAGCCCATTTCCAGAACTTAGTCAATGGAGCAACCTTATCCCTGAGATAGAAAATATCCCCGGCCAGCACCAGCACATCGCCTGTTACAGGCAATTCATTATTTTTCAAGTATCTGCTGTTTTCCTGGAACTCCATGTGCAAATCACTCATGTATTGTATCTTCATCTTACTGTTCTCCTTTCCTTGATTGTTCAATCTGTTTCCCTATGATTGCCTTCACCTGTGCAAATGAAACCGGTGTGAAATCGTTGTTGTCCACTCCGACATCATATTGTGTCGGAAGAAGCATACTCAGCCGCGAAGCATCCTTTCCGGTATTGTTCCTTCGGGTATGCACGTGTCCAAAAAGCTGCCAGGTGTCATCGTATGAGCCGCCATAGCAGAGGAACGGACAGTGATTCAGATAAATCTTCTGCTTATCCACCTCGATATACATCTGCATCGTTATCTGCTCGAAGTATTTCGTGTAATTCTGCCTCAGGTTCTTGATGTCGTGGTTGCCGGAAATAAGGTATATTTTCCCATTCAGCCTGTTCAGTACGTTTACCCATTCGGCAGAACCGCCCAGACAGAAATCGCCCAGGTGGAACACGATATCCTCCGGACCGACCACTCGGTTCCAATTGGCAATAATCGTCTCATTCATGTGCGATACATCTTTGAATGGCCTGTTGCAGGACCTGATGATATTGGTATGGTTGAAGTGGGTGTCGGATGTAAAGAACACCCTGCTTCCGTCAAATTTATAATTCATAATCTTTCATTCATGCGCATCACTGCGCGGTTAATAATACGTTACAATTCAGCCCGTGGACGAAATTGACGGAGAAGAGCACATCGTGCGAACGTCACCAACAGGCACAAAACAAAAACCGTCGAAAAGTTTGGTAAGGACTCTCCGACGGTTTTCATTTATCGTTTCAGCGGGATACCAGCATCATCGTATCCCCGATGGTCTATCAAACGTTCGTCGGAAAATGTCTCCAAAAGTGTAGAATGCTCCAATGCCCGAAGTATGGACACACGACAATCTCTCAAGGCATTTTATGCCTCGATCCGATACGGTGTTCCAGTTGTTCTTTCTTCTTTGCAGCATTGTAAGCTTATGTTTTTATATTCAATTGACGGCGCAAAATTACGGATTTTCTTGAGGACCAGCAAATTTCTTTAGAGAAAAGCCGATATGAAGCAAAATGTGTGATCCATAGTGCAAAAGTGTAGAACAGTTATATTCTTTTTGGTGTCAACTACAAATAGTACAAAAGGTTATATTTTATATTAAAACATAAAGAAATTATTATTGACTTTTTATTAATGTTCGAAGATATTATTTGCATGTAAGATTCATTATAAAGTTTATTAGGAAATGAATATTTGCTCGGTTTCGAAAATTATAACAAATTTGCATCAAATACCAATATATAGGCAAATAATGAAAGATTTGAATCGTTTGAAAATTGTCTTAGTAGAACAAAAGAGAACAGGAAAATGGTTGGCGGAACAATTAGGAAAAGATACTTCCACAGTTTCAAAATGGTGTTCCAATAAAATACAACCATCGTTAGAAGTGTTGACACAA
>ENA-ORTF01003051-ORTF01003051.1-human-gut-metagenome-genome-assembly--contig:-NODE-3051-length-15329-cov-8.483239_pt1 | contig 15329 bp, 9 predicted proteins | sample MGYA00241908_ERZ509180 | MGnify/ENA primary metagenome ERZ509180 (study PRJEB26280, sample SAMEA2338814) | human gut metagenome | biome: human gut; feature: human-associated habitat; material: faeces... | reverse complement strand
CATATATACTGGGGAATACATATCACAATTTGCGTAAACTACAACCAGCACATGGAGGTCAGGATCCGGGAGCCGTATATAAGGGAAGACAGGAAAAGAATGACAATCTTAAACTTGCTCTTGCGGTAGGTGAGATTTTAAAAAATAAAGGGATTGACATCTCTTATACCCGTACCGGTGATGTCTATCAGACACCTTTTGAGAAAGCACAGCTTGCAAATCAGGCAGGAGTAGATTACTTTATTTCATTTCACCGAAACAGCAGTCCAAAGGAAAATCAGTATAATGGAGCGGAAGTTCTGATTTATGATAAAAGCGGGATTAAATATCAGATGGCTGAGAATATTCTGGGAGCTCTGGGAGAAGTGGGATTCCGCGAAATCGGTGTAAAAGAGCGGCCGGGACTTGTGGTCCTCAGACGAACCAGGATGCCGGCTCTTTTAATAGAAACCGGATTTATCAATTCCGAAGAAGATAATAAACTGTTTGATAACAAGTTTAGCGATATAGCTCAGGGAATTGCAGATGCGATTCTTGGAAGCCTGGATGAGGAAACAGTGCAGGAACCGCTTTATTACAGAGTGCAGACTGGAGCGTTCAGAAAAAAAGAGAATGCGGACCGTATGTTATATCAGTTACTGGAAAAAGGTTATCCCTCTTTTATGTTACATGAAAACGGATTGTATAAAGTTCAGACAGGTGCCTATCAGCAGATTGGTAATGCAGTAAATATGGAGCAGAGACTGAGGGATGATGGTTACAGTACGGTTATTGTGACAAAATAGCCTTCTGGAAATATTGGAAGTCTGTGCATCGCGAAGCGTGTTGCTGTGAACAGTAACGATAACAAAAAAATGTTATAAAATTCGGCAATTATACACATGACAGACTGTCGAAAAAAGAGTATCATTATCCTTGACAGTCTGATTTCAGAGAGGAAATTGGAGGCAGAGATTCTTTGCCCCCAATTTCTCTGATATGAGAAAACAGAAGAGTTGACGGAATGAAGAGGTTCACCGGCAATATCCGTAAGGTGTATTGCTGAAAATAAAGTGAACAGTGAAACCATTACGGGAGGTATGAAATGACAAACGAAATGTTCAAGAAAGAGGCATTCAAGAAAAGCGTGAAAGACAACGTAAAATTCCTCTATCGAAAAACAATTGAAGAAGCTACACAGGAGCAGATTTTCCAGGCAGTAAGCTACTCTGTAAAAGACGTTATCATTGATAACTGGCTTGCAACACAGAAAGCTTACGACGAACAGGATCCGAAGATCGTATACTATATGTCCATGGAATTCCTGATGGGACGTGCTCTCGGAAACAACCTGATCAACCTTTGCGCTTACGGTGAAGTAAAAGAAGCTCTCGAAGAGCTGGGATTTGACCTTAACTGTATCGAAGATCAGGAACCGGATCCGGCACTTGGAAACGGTGGTCTGGGAAGACTGGCTGCATGCTTCCTTGATTCTCTCGCAACTTTAAATTACGCAGCATATGGCTGCGGAATCCGTTACCACTACGGAATGTTCAAACAGAAAATCCAGAACGGTTATCAGATCGAGGTACCGGATAACTGGTTAAAGAACGGCTACCCATTCGAACTGCGTCGTCCGGAATATGCCAAAGAAGTACACTTCGGCGGATATGTAAGAGTAGAGTACGATCCTGAAAAGGGCGGAAACAAATTTATTCACGAAGGATATCAGGCAGTAAAAGCCATTCCTTATGATATGCCGATCACAGGATATGACAATGATGTAGTAAACACACTTCGTATCTGGGATGCAGAGCCGATCGTAGACTTCGAGCTTGATTCATTTGACAAGGGTGATTACAAGAAAGCAGTAGAGCAGGAGAACCTTGCCCGCAATATCGTAGAAGTCCTTTACCCGAACGACAACCACTATGCAGGTAAAGAGCTGAGACTGAAACAGCAGTACTTCTTTGTATCTGCAAGCCTCCAGGCAGCAATTGCCAAATACAAAAAGAAACATGGCGATATCCATAAATTATATGAAAAAGTAACCTTCCAGATGAATGATACACATCCGACTGTAGCAGTAGCAGAGTTAATGCGTATCCTTATGGATGAAGAAGGACTTGGATGGGATGAAGCATGGGAAGTAACAAGAAAATCTGTTGCTTACACAAACCATACAATCATGTCCGAAGCACTTGAGAAATGGCCGATCGAGCTCTTCTCCAGACTGCTTCCGCGTGTATACCAGATCATCGAAGAGATCAACCGTCGTTTCATCCTTGAGATCCAGGCAAAATATCCGGGAAATTATGAGAAGATCAAAAAGATGGCTATCATCTATGACGGACAGGTTAAGATGGCTCACCTTGCAATCGCAGCAGGCTACTCTGTAAACGGTGTTGCACGCCTTCATACAGAGATCCTGAAGAATCAGGAATTAAAAGACTTCTATGAAATGATGCCTGAGAAATTCAACAACAAGACAAACGGTATCACTCAGAGACGTTTCCTGCTCCACGCAAATCCACTCCTTGCAGACTGGATCACAGAGCATATCGGACCGGACTGGATCACAGACCTTCCGCAGTTAAAGAAACTGGCAGTTTACGCAGATGATGAAAAAGCACTCCAGGAATTCATGAACATTAAGTTCAAGAACAAAGAGCGTCTGGCTAAATACATCCTTGAGCACAATGGCGTAGAAGTAGACCCGCACTCCATCTTCGATGTACAGGTTAAGAGACTTCACGAGTACAAACGTCAGCTCCTGAACATCCTGCATGTTATCTATCTGTACAACCAGATCAAGATGCATCCGGAAATGGAATTCTATCCAAGAACATTCATCTTCGGTGCAAAAGCATCCGCAGGTTACGCAACAGCCAAGAAGATCATCAAACTCATCAACTCCGTAGCAGACGTAGTAAACAACGACGCTTCCATCAACGGCAAGATCAAAGTTGTATTCATCGAAAACTACAGAGTATCCAACGCTGAGTGGATCTTCGCAGCAGCAGACGTTTCCGAGCAGATCTCCACAGCAAGTAAAGAAGCATCCGGTACAGGTAACATGAAGTTCATGCTCAACGGTGCTCCTACACTTGGAACAATGGACGGTGCTAACGTAGAGATCGTAGAAGAAGTTGGCGCAGAAAACGCATTCATCTTCGGTTTAAGCTCCGACGAAGTAATCAACTACGAAAACAACGGCGGATACGATCCAAACGTAATCTACAATACAGACGAAGAAATCCGTCAGGTACTGATGCAGCTCATCAACGGAACCTTCTCCAGCGATACAGAACTCTTCCGTGACCTGTACGATTCACTTCTCAACACAAAGAACACAGACAGAGCAGACCGCTACTTCATCCTCGCAGACTTCCGTTCCTATGCAGACGCACAGAAACGCGTAGAAGCAGCATACAGAGACGAAAAAGGCTGGGCTAAGAAAGCGCTCCTCAACACAGCATGCAGCGGTAAATTCACATCCGACAGAACCATCCAGGAATATGTAGATGATATCTGGCATCTGGATAAGGTTATTGTCAGAAAGAAATAATATGTTTGCTTTAACACCTTAAAGCAGATGGTAGAGAAACAGCAGAGAATGATAAAAAAAATTCTCTGCTGTTTTTGTGATGCTGGAAACAGGAAGATATTTTTGATAAAATAAGAAAAGATAATCAGTTTTGACAGAATGGAGGAATACAAGATGCTGAAAATATTTTTTGGGGACAATCCGGGAGACAATTATATTTTTAATCCTGATGTGTTCTTCAATAACACATATGAAGATGAGTGGATTACATCAGAAACTTCCAGAAAAATGATCAAAGATATAGACGGATCAGAGGTAAAAGGTCCATGCATGATCGACAGCCCATTTCTCGGCCCGATTCCACCGGAACGCCTCTCAGGAGGAGTAAAAACTCTGATATTGATGCAAAATGATCCAGATCATATATTTAACGCATCTGCCTGCGGAAACAACTGTGCACAATGGATTTTAAAACTGGCAGAGCAAAAAGACATTACAATTCGCCTGGGCTATATCATGGACTTTGGAAAACAGCCATTTGATATCTATATTGTAAACACAGGAAAAACGGTTCACTCCATGCTTGAACTGGATGACGAAATCATTGTAAACCGATTATTGAGAGGATGATAAAACATGACAGGAAAGTATGATATTGAAATATACAACAAACGAGTTCATTATCATCTTACAGTAAAGAGAAATATCACTGTCATTCAGGGAGATTCTGCAACAGGAAAAACAGAACTCCTTCGAATGATTTCTGATTATGAGAACAATGGCATATCATCAGGAATTACCAAAATATGTGAAAAACGATGTGTAGTAATAGAAAACGCTTCATGGAAAGAAAGACTTGCCACACTGCAGCAATGCATTATATTTATTGATGAAGGAGCACCATTTTTACGCAGTAAAGAATTTACCAGAATGGTAAAAGGCAGCGACAATTACTTCGTTTTGGTCACAAGGGACAGCCTGGAACATTTGCCATATAGTATTGAAGAAATTTACGGCATGAGACAAGAGCGAGACAGTCAGAAATATCAAAACGCCAAAAGAATATATAATGAAACTTATCAGTTATATAATTTGCAGGCAAAAGAGGATATCCAACCAGATCTGGTAATAACAGAAGACTCTAATTCAGGATATGAATTCTATCATAAATTATTCGGAGAAACATGTTGCTCAGCAGAAGGAAAAAGCAACATACTTTCATATCTGCAAAAAAGCAGGGGAAAAGAAATCCTTGCAATTGTAGACGGAGCCGCATTCGGTCCGGAAATGCAGCATGTAATGCAATATATGAGAGATACCAGAAATAAAATCGTATTATACGCACCGGAATCATTTGAGTATTTGTTGTTAAGAGCAAATATTATAGATAAAACTTCTGAAGTAACAGAAAAGACTTATGAACTGGCAGACAGCAGACAATATTTCAGTTGGGAAGAATTTTACACTGCTTATTTGATAGAACAAACAAGAAACACAATATATGAATATAGTAAGAAACATCTCAAAGATACATATCTGACCTCGGGAAATTTCCGAAAGATTGTAAGCCAGCTTCCAGAGCAGATTAGGATTAACTGTTAGAATCGGTAAAAAAGAGAATACTACATCATCTTGTGATAAACAGGAAAAACTCACTACATTTGTAACAAGTTATAGATTTTAAACCCGAAAAAGCAAGGAAAATAAATGCTTTTGAAGTGTATGAAATTTAAAAAAATCGTAAAATTCTTGAGCATTACCCTTGACAAAAACTGGTGAAAGCACTATTATTAACCATAACAGACAGATTATGTCTAGGAATCTTTACCCAAAAAGAAATAGTTATATTAAGGAAAGGGGAACTATAATCATGACAAAGATTAAGAATACGAAGAAAGGCATGGCTAAGAAAACCTTAAGTATGTCTCTCGTCGTTGCAATGCTGGCAACCTCTAACGTGCCGGTTTGGGCTGCTGAGTTCAGCGATGGTACTGACGCTTCCGTAGCTACTGAAGCAGATGCGTTCGCTGCAGAAGCTCCTGTTGTTGACGATACAGAAGACGCAGCTCCAGCATCTGTAATGGTAAATGAAGCTGATATTACTCTTAACTTATCTGCAGACAGCAAAAAAGTTGTTTGGGGAGGAGCATCTGTTATCAGTGGTACTGTAACTAAAACTGACGGATCAGAAGTAGAAGGTGGATGGCAGTATCGTTGGGTTGACGAAAAAGGTATTGCATATGCATCTTCTAACGGAAAAGTAGACGATGCAGTTGATATGAGTTTGAATACAACAGCTGACATGGCTGGAAAAACATTAACTCTTTATGTTTACGATGTAGACAGCAATCAGCAAACTCTTTATGACATTAACACAGGTATTTCTGTAGCTGTAGAAAAGAGATCTTTAAATTCTGTGACTGCTACACCTGCAACCACAACAAAAGCATACAACGGTTTTGCTCAGACTATTACTGAAGCTGACGGCGTTGCACTTACTGTTCTGGATTCTGAAAATGCAAATGTAGCTGCTGATGCTTATGAAACATCTGTAACTAATGCAACTAATAATAAAGAAGAATTCAAACTTACTGTAACAGCAAAAGAAGACTCTGCTTACACAGGCAGTGCTGAACTTGTAATCGGTAAGGTTACAGCAAAAGCATATGCAAAAGGAGATATCCTTGCAACAGCAACAAAAGGACAGTCCTATCAGTATACAGGTAAGGCTATTAAGATTTCCAAAGATAACATTACATTAAAAGAATCTGCTTCCAGTAATAAAGGCGCTGATGGAAAATTAAGCGGTGCTGATTTATCTGCTGCAGTTACAACTGCTCAGGTTGAATATACAAAAGTAGGTGATTACCCCGTTGTTGTATATGTTGACAAAACAAAATTAAAGAATTTTACAGATGCAGATGAATATTACACAACAGATGAGACTGTTAACGTTGCAAAACGTGACCTCTCTACAGCAGGAACAAAGATTACTGTTAACACTTTAAGTGGACAGATTCCAACAGATATTGCTGTAAGCAAATTAGCTGATTATCTGACATTTACAGGTGTAGAAGGCTCAGACCTTTCTGCAATTAAAAACTCCAGCAAAGAATATACACTTATTGTAAAAAATGCTGATGGTACAGACGCTAAACAGTTTAAAAACGGAAGTACATATACTGTTACAGTACGTGCAAAAGACGGTGGAAACTGCACAGGTGAGCAGACATTCACTGTTGTTGCTACTGCAGCTGCATTAAATGCTGTATCTGCAAAAACACAGTATACAATAGATTATACAGGCGATGAGATCAAACCTTCCAAGAGCGATTTAGGAGAACTGGTTATTCAGTATTTCAACGCACAGGGTAAACCCAAAACAGAAGATCTTGGAACAGACGGATACGAAATCACAGGATATACAAACAACGTAAATGCAACAACTGTATATGACGGAAATTACAATCCAGTAGCAAATGCTTACGTTAACATCAAGATTACAAGCGGAACATACAAAGATCAGACAGCATCTATTCCGTTCTTAATCAAACCACTGGTAGTTGAAGCTGATTATGTAACTGTACCGGATGATGTTTCTATTAATAAAGCACTTACAGAAGCAGGCGAATATAAACTTCCTGTAACAGTTGTAGCAAAAGACGAAACAGGAAAAAAAGTAGAAAAAACTCTCACAGACAGCGATTTCACAGTTAAATATGAATATGAAAAAGCTTTCGGTAATGACTTGTTTAACAACATCATTACAAAAGTTACTGTTACAAACACAAACTATATTTTAAAAACAACAAACGGCAAAACAAGAACTGTTACAGCAAGCGGTAAGACAGAAATCGTACCTAAGAAATTAACAGACGCTATGGTTGTTGCAACACCTTCTACTTATACTTACACAGGTGGAAAGATCCAGCCTACTTATGCAGTGCTTGACGGTGCTATTGCTCTTTACAAGAAGGGTGAAGTTAACGATAAAGATGCTGAATATGAGGAAGTAAGCATCAGCAATGCTGTAAATGTTGGTACTGGAACAATCACTGTACAGGGATGCAACTACTTCTATTCAGGAAAAGCAACTGGAACATTTACAATCACAGCTGCAAACACAGCAGATGTAAAAGTATCCATCGCTGATCAGGATTATACTGGAAAACAGGTAAGACCTCGTAAATTTACAGCAACATTAAATGGAAACGATGTGTCCAACCAGTTTGAGATTGTTTCTTATGGCGAAAATGTTGAAGCTGGAACCGGAACAGTTGTTCTGAAACCATTAGATGGAAACAAGAACTTCACAGGTTCTAACATCACAGCAAGCTTCAATATCGTAAAAGAAAAAGTAGAAGCTACTCTTAATGTTTATGACAGCAAAGGATTTGATGTAACAGATGCTTATAAAGCAGACGTAGATAAAGATGCTGATGGAAATGTAAATGGTGTAGTTCATAACAGCCAGGTTGCATTCACATTTGACGGAAATGAGCATACTTTTGCAAAGGCATTATTAAGCAACATCAGAAAAGTTACAAATGATGGCGTAAAGACAACTGCAAAAGAAAGCGATTTCGAAATCAAATATGCAGACAATATCACAGGTAAGAAAGTAACTGCTGGAAAAGAAAACATTGGTTATATCTATGCAGTAGCTAAAGAAGGAACAGGATTTGCAGGAACTAAGACAATTGTTACTTCTGATGGAACAATTATCAACGGTGTTGTTGCTTATATCCCATTCACAATCAAATCTGTTAAATTCGTTGCTAAGAATGTAAGTGTTAAGAACGCTACATATGCAGGCGGCCTTCCAGTTAAACCAGAAGTACTGATTCAGATTGGTGGAAGCACATTAGTTGAAGGCAAAGATTATACTCTTAGATTAATCGACAAAAATGGCAACACTGTAACTCCTATCGATGTAACTGTTGGTGATATTTATGGAGTAGAAATCAAAGGTATCAACGGATACACAGAATCTGGCGTTGCAACATTCGATACAGACGATGTTGACAGCACAGCTTACTCCAGAGCAAACTTAACATGGGGCGTTGATAAGAAGAACATCAGTGATTGTACTGTAACTGTAAAAGATGGCGTTACAACTGTATTAAACGGATATCTCCCAGTTCCGTCTACAGAATATACTTCTGAAAAGAACGCTGACGGAACATATACAGTAAAAGCAAACAGCACATCCAAAAACTATACAGGATCCAAGACAGTAGTTGCAGACGGAAAAGCAGAAGATGAAAAACCGGATGCTCCGATGATTACTAAAGTAAATGTTACTGGAAATAAAGCAACAGTTGTTCTTTCCGGTGATGCTGATGGCGCTGCAGGTTATGACTATGTAATCTCTACAGACCGTGACTGCATTACAAATAAAGACTATGATTCCATCAGCAAGAATCAGGTCAGCACATCCACTAACTTTAAGTATGTACAGCAGGGAACATACTATGCATACTGCCACGCTTGGAAACGTGACGAAAACGGTAAGAAAGTATTCAGCGACTGGTCAAATGCATATCCATTCGTTGTATCTGCAATCACACCGGATGCTCCGATCATCACAAGCGTAAAAGTAAGCGGAACAACTGTAAAAGTAACATATAAAGCAGCTGCTAATGCAACAGGATACGACGTAGTACTTGGAACATCTTCCAAGAAAGAAAACGGCGAGACTCGTCCATATCACTATGGCGATCACAAGATCCTGAACCTCAAAGAAGGTACAGTAACAGCTACATTTAAGAATGTACCAAAAGGAAGCTGGACAGTAGGAATGCATGCATTCAACAGAACTTCCGAAAACGGCAAGAAAGTATTCAGCCCATGGTCCAATCTTAAAAAGATCACTGTAAAATAATCCATTTGGGTAATTTTATATAAGATTCCAACAGGCAAGACGGGGCATAATTCATGATTATGCCCCATTCTTGCAATGCAAAAGAAATACGTTTTTCAGATAATAAAGGAGAAAAAGAGTATGGGATTAAAAGAACGTAGAAAAAAAATCATGGCTTTAATGCTCGCTGCCTGCGTAGCAGGGACCAGCGTTGTACCTGTAGCAGCTTCTGACGTCAGCGTATTCTCTGACGGAACTGATGCCGCACCAGAAGCATTTGATTCTGTTGATGTTGGCAGTGCTACTGAAGCACCTACTAAAACTGTAAAAATTAACTTCTACTGTCCAGACGAAAAGAAACAGATCGCTGAGCCTGCACTTGAAGTTGCTAAAGATGCTACTTCTGTAAATACCAGCAAACTTACTGTTCCGGAAGGTTATGAACTTGTTGAAAGTGGTGATCTCCCAATCAATGATGGCTATGTATACGCAGAAGTTCGTAAAGTTGCAACTACTAAAACTGTAAAAATTAACTTCTACTGCCCAGACGAAAAGAAACAGATCGCTGAGCCTGCACTTGAAGTTGCTAAAGATGCTACTTCTGTAAATACCAGCAAACTTACTGTTCCGGAAGGTTATGAACTTGTTGAAAGTGGTGATCTCCCAATCAATGATGGCTATGTATACGCAGAAGTTCGTAAAGTTGCAACTACTAAAACTGTAAAAATTAACTTCTACTGCCCAGACGAAAAGAAACAGATCGCTGAGCCTAAACTTAAAGTTGCTAAAGATGCTACTTCTGTAAATACCAGCAAACTTACTGTTCCGAAAGGTTATGAACTTGTTGAAGTTGGTGATCTCCCAATCAGAGATGGCTATGTATACGCAGAAGTTCGTAAAGCAGTTACAACAAAAGGAATTACTGTTGTATATCAGGATAGAAAAGGAAATGTCATCAAAACAGCTCCTATGACTGTTGATAAAGATGCTACTTATATTAACACTGGCAAATTAACAGCACCAGATGGATATACAATTGGCATCGTTGGTGACATTAAAATTTCCCAAAATAACAAAGTTTATATTACTGTAGACCAGAATAAGAAATCTGTAACTGTTATTTTTAAAGAATCTGGTAATGTTGTCAGCAGTAAAAAACTTTCTGTAGTAGCTACTGCCCAATATGTTGATAAGAGCAGAATCACAGCACCAGCCGGATATCGGATTGCAACAACTGATTCCAAATTAAAAATTTCCGAAAATAATACAGTAACTGTTGAGGTTAAAAAATTAGGAAAAACAATTAAAGTTGTTTATAGATTAGCAAAAACAAACAGAATTGTTACTACTGGAAAAATCGTTGTCGATAAAAAAGCTACATCTATTAAAGCCAGTGAAGTTCCGGTACCAGCAGGATACAAAATGGTAACAACAGGTTCCTGCTCTGTCAGAACTAAAAAAATCGAAATCTATGTAAAGAAATAATTTATTAAGAGTCACACATATCGATAACTTTCAGGTATCGTTAATAAACAATTTATTTACATACTCACAGATTCCTAAAAAGAAAGGGTCTGTGAAATAAGTCCCTAAATCACAACCACCGGCTTAGCCGGTGGTTTGCTTTGACCCTATAAGGGTCTGTTACCGGCACTGGAGTCTAAAGACTCATCGAAATAGATTCGCCAACCGCAACATCATTTACTCACTAAGCCCTTTCGGGCTTATCTTTATTTGTTACGTTTTACTAGCTCACCCGTGAACGGATCAATATACTCTTTCAGTGTCATTTGATCATATTCCAAATCACTCTGTAACTGATTTGCTATATATTCCTGTATTTTCTTCGCATTTTTTCCATCGCATCTACATAATATCCCCTGCACCAGAAATGTCTGTTTCCGTATTTGTACTTCAAATTTGCATGGCTTTCGAATATCATTAATGTACTCTTACCTTTTAGATATCCGACAAAATACGATACGCTTATGCTTGGTGGAATTTCAACCAACATATGCACGTAATCTGGACACAACATTGGGGTCTGACCGTGCGTCCAGCAAAGGGTATATAGTCCGGTGGGTGGAAGCCCCATCAAATAAGCTGTTAACCACAGCATTTGAAGCGAGTCTTGAGTCTGTTACGGTAACGTGCAGGCTAAGCGTAGACAGCAAGATAGCAGGGATAGCTATGGAGCACCGAAATCCCAAAGTATCAGAGGGTCGACACCGTGGTCAGGGTGGAAGACAATATATGCACTTATCGTTATGGTGAGATTTTGCATGCCTCTGCGGTGTTGTTGAAACTATTCATGTCAGACAGGGACTATATGTCAACTGGAGAGGACCTGCATTTTCTTTTCAGAGTGTGTAAATGAAAAGTATGTCCGCCAACCAAAAGAAGAAAGACAAACGAAGTGCAGGTAGTCGGAGGCCCGAACAGTACCGGTGAAGGTATGAACAAAATAAATACTGGAGGGAAGTCGAGAGAGAACTGTGCCTCGCAGTTCTGGCCTGCGAAACTATATCAAAGAGGAAACATTAGCTATACACAGAGATAGGGGAACTAATGGAAACGAAATTGGCGAGAATATCACAATTATCAAAAGAAAACCCAGATATGGTCTTTACATCACTGGGGCATCTTATCAATAAGGAGATGCTTGAGAACTGTCATGTCCAGATGGATGGAACGAAAGCCGTAGGAATAGATGGAGTTACCAAAGAAGAATACGGAAGAAATCTGGAAGAAAATCTAGAAGCCCTTATAGAAAGTCTGAAGAAGAAATCCTATAAGCCTAAACCAGCAAGACTGGTAGAAATACCAAAGGACAATGGGAAGATGCGGCCACTTAGTATCTACTGTTATGAAGACAAGCTGGTACAGGAAGCACTGCGCAGGATACTGGAAGCAGTATTCGAGCCAATGTTTTATGATGAGATGATGGGATTCAGACCCAACAGGGGCTGCCATAAAGCAATCCGCAAACTAAACATAATGCTGGAAAGGAAACCGACGAATTATGTTCTGGATGCGGATATAAAAGGATTCTTCCAACATCTTGACCATGAATGGATTGTGCGTTTTATAGAATCAAGGATTAAAGACCCGAATATCATCCGCCTTGTCAGACGAATGCTGAAAGCAGGAATTATGAATAACTATGAATTTGAAGCAACAGAGGAAGGAAGTGGACAAGGTTCCGTCTGCTCTCCGATAATTTCCTGTATCTATATGCACTATGTGCTGATATGGTGGTTCAGAGAGGTGGTAACGCCGATGTTAAAGGGATATGCAGGTCTGGTGGTCTATGCTGATGATTGTGCGCCACGAAGGCGGAAACTTGTGACATGATGTCAAACAAGTATAGCCATGCTGTGTGAATGATGATGGCAGGCCCATCGGAACCGCTATATAGGTGGAGGTTTCAAATCACTCTGAGGTGCTGTAGTCAAAAGCTATGGTACTGAGCGTCAGAGAAAAGGCTGTACAAAACAGTCAGGTGTGGACAGTGGAGATGAACGAAGCTGTGAACCACTTACGAAAACGTCGAAAGCGTAGAGACTCCATCAAAACCAGGGGGTCAGTCGTTAACCTGGGATAAGCATAACGGGAGCCTATTTACTGGTTATGCGGTGGACGGCGTAAAGGTGGCATGAACACTGTTCAGGCATTCATATGGAACGTGGGAACCTACGGGCTGGTGTTAAGGGAGAGTGCCAAGTGGACGAACCGCAAGGTACAGAGTACTGATACAGTCATAGGGGCAGAGTGGCTTGTAGTAGTGAAGAGGGTTTCTGAAAAGAAAACAGAGCGAAGAAGCCACAGTATCCAAGCAGAGTAAATAAGTCAACTTAGGAATAAGGAGGAGCTTATGAGCGAAGCAAAACAGTTTGATATTTCAAAGAAGGCTGTAATTGCAGCTTTTCAGGCGGTAAAGGAAAACGCAGGAAGTTACGGGGCAGATGAACAAACCATAAAAGAGTTTGAGGAGCATCTTAATAACAACCTGTATAAACTATGGAACCGGATGGCATCAGGAAGTTATTTCCCGAAGCCTGTAAGGGCAGTAGCAATACCCAAGAAAAATGGTGGAATCAGAATTTTGGGAATTCCAACAGTAGAAGACAGAATCGCACAAATGGTTGCGAAGATGTACTTTGAACCGCTGGTTGAACCAATGTTTTACAATGACTCATATGGATACCGTCCGAACAAATCTGCAATTCAGGCAGTAGGACAAGCAAGGGAAAGATGTTTTAAAAGAGACTGGGTATTGGAATTAGATATCAAAGGGCTCTTTGATAACATCAAACATGGATATCTGATGTACATGGTTGAGAAACATACGCAAATAAAATGGCTGATACTTTATATAAAACGTTGGCTTACAGTGCCGTTCATCATGAGTGATGGCTCGGTTGCTGAACGCAGGTCAGGAACACCTCAGGGTGGAGTTATCAGTCCTGTGCTTGCAAATCTATTTCTTCACTATGTATTTGATGACTTTATGACAAAAGCATATCCGAACATCTGGTGGGAAAGATATGCTGATGATGGAGTACTGCACTGCCAATCGTACAAGCAGGCTGCATTTATAAAGCAGAAACTGGAAGAACGTTTTCAGCAGTTTGGATTGGAACTGAATAAAGAAAAGACACGTATTGTCTACTGCAAGGATAACCGAAGGCCACAAAACTATAGTTGTACCCAATTCACTTTTCTGGGATATACGTTCAGACCAAGGCTAAATAAGAATAAAGAAGGAAAGTTCTTTGTAGGCTTTACGCCTGCGGTCAGTGAAAAAGCCAAAACTGCTATGAAACAGAAGATCAGAGAATGGAAGATACAGTTAAAGGCGGATCTCTCATTAAAAGATATTGGGAACATGATAAACAAAGTAGTGCAAGGATGGATTAACTACTACACACACTATTATAAGTCAGAATTTTATGAGGTGTTGCGTTATATCAATCAATGTCTGATTAAATGGGTACGACGAAGTTATAAAAAGAAAAACACGAGAAGCAGAGCCGAGCACTGGCTTGGTGCAGTAGCCAGAAGAGACAGAAACTTGTTTGCACACTGGAAATTTGGAATATTACCATCTGTTGGAGAGGGAGCCGTATGAGTCGAGAGGCTCACGTACGGTTCTGATGGGGACTCAAGGGGAGGTTCCTTGGGTCTACCTACTTTGTGGTGACATTCCAATACAAATCAGATGCAGTATGGTTCTATGAACACTTAAAACATAGAATGGGACACTTTGGATTAAGCCTTGAAGAAGAAAAGAGCAGGCTGATAGAGTTCGGACGATACGCAAAGGAAAGATGCAGTAAAAGTGGAACGAAGCCAGGTACCTTTACTTTCCTAGGTTTTACACACTACTGTTCCAAAAGCAAGAATGGTAGATTCAGAGTGAAGAGGAAAACCAGTAAGAAGAAGTTTGCGAAGAAATGTAGAGAAATAAATCAACTGATGGGACACATGAAAACATGGAAACTGAAAGAGATTACTGCTAAACTCAATCAGATACTGACTGGTTATTACCATTACTATGGAATCACAGACAATACAGAAAGAATAACAGCATTTCGATACCACGTAATGAAAAGTTTATTCTACTGTCTAAATCGGAGGAGTCAAAAGAAAAGCTACAACTGGGTAGAATTTCTGAATATGATAGATAACAGCTATCCACTGGTAAGACCCCGAATATATGTCAGTGTATATAATTGATAAATGTGAACGATTCGTTTCGCAAAGAGCCGGATGCGGGAAAGCCGCAAGTCCGGATTCTGTGAGGGGCGTACGACCGCAAGGGGTGCGTCTACTCGACATCGAAAATAACCGCAACTGGTTACGATGTAGTACTTGGAACTGGATCCAAGAAAGAAAACGGTGAGACACGTCCATACCAGTATGGCAATCACAAGAAAC
>ENA-ORTF01003041-ORTF01003041.1-human-gut-metagenome-genome-assembly--contig:-NODE-3041-length-15369-cov-3.139415_pt1 | contig 15369 bp, 8 predicted proteins | sample MGYA00241908_ERZ509180 | MGnify/ENA primary metagenome ERZ509180 (study PRJEB26280, sample SAMEA2338814) | human gut metagenome | biome: human gut; feature: human-associated habitat; material: faeces... | reverse complement strand
GTTACATGTTACAAATGTCTTACTTTTTTTTTAAACACACAATTATTTTGTGCGTTTTTTTCTGAATAAACAATCAAAAACCTTGAAAAAGAGGGATTAAGCTCGAATAATAAGAAACTTTAACCTTTTTATATTTCATATCGGAAACAGAAATCACTCATTATCATAATTGACGAATAAAAACGTACCTTTGCAGCAAGTTTAAATTAACGTCCAATGAGAGATACTCTAAAAACATATTTCGGATACGACAGTTTCCGTCCGCTACAAGAAGAAATCATCCGGCATATTCTAGATAAACAGGATGCACTGGTTCTAATGCCCACAGGTGGAGGAAAATCCATCTGTTATCAATTGCCCGCTTTGCTCAGCGAAGGTACTGCTATCGTGGTTTCTCCGCTTATCTCACTCATGAAAGATCAGGTGGAAGCGTTACAGGCAAACGGCATTGCCGCCGGAGCTCTGAATAGCAGTAATGACGAAACGGAAAATGCCAATTTACGGCGTTCCTGCGTTGCGGGGAAGCTGAAACTGCTTTATATTTCTCCTGAAAAATTGTTGGCGGAAAAAGACTACCTGCTACGGGATATGAACATTTCTCTATTTGCCATAGACGAAGCTCATTGTATCTCTCAATGGGGACACGATTTTCGTCTGGAGTATACACAAATGGGAGTCCTCCATCAACAATTCCCACAAGTGCCCATCATCGCTTTAACTGCCACTGCGGATAAAATCACCCGCGAAGATATCATCCGTCAGCTACATCTTATCCGACCGCGTACGTTTATTTCTTCTTTCGACCGCCCCAACATCAGCCTGACAGTCAAACGGGGATTTCAGACGAAAGAAAAAAATAAAGCCATCATAGAATTCATCCAACGCCATGGAAAAGAAAGCGGAATTATCTACTGCATGAGCCGCAACAAGACAGAAACTGTAGCCCAAACGCTGCTAAAGCAAGGTATCCGTTGTGGGGTCTATCATGCCGGTTTATCCGCACAGCAACGTGACGAGACACAAAATGATTTCATCAACGACCGCATTCAGGTAGTGTGTGCCACCATCGCTTTCGGTATGGGAATCGACAAATCAAATGTACGCTGGGTGATTCACTATAATCTGCCCAAAAGTATAGAAAGCTTTTATCAGGAAATCGGACGTGCCGGACGGGATGGCCTGCCCAGCGATACTGTATTATTCTATTCATTAGGTGACCTGATACTACTGACCAAATTTGCATCGGAAAGTAGCCAACAAAAGATCAATCTCGAGAAACTTCAACGAATGCAACAATATGCGGAAGCTGACATCTGCCGGAGACGCATCTTATTGAGCTATTTCGGAGAGACAGCCACAGAGGACTGCGGAAATTGTGATGTCTGCAAGAATCCCCCCCAGCGTTTTGATGGGACAGTCATTGTACAAAAAGCACTAAGCGCCATTGCACGTGCGGAACAACAGATCGGGACAGGGCTTCTGATCGACATTCTGCGGGGAAGCTATTCGGCAGAGGTGACAGCGAAAGGGTACCAAGAACTCAAGACATTCGGTGTCGGACGTGATATTCCCCCTCGCGATTGGCAAGATTACCTTCTCCAGATGTTGCAACTCGGCTATTTTGAAATAGCTTATAACGAGAACAACCATCTGAAAATCACGCCCAGCGGAAGTGACATTCTTTTTGGGAGAGCAAAAGCCACATTGGCAGTTATCCGTCACGAAGAGACCGCTACACGAAAAGGGAAAAAGAAGAAAGTAGTGGTAGCCAAAGAACTTCCTTTCGGCCTGGCAGGCGGCGAAAGCGAAGATTTATTCGAAGCACTGCGCGGATTAAGAAAACAATTAGCTGACCAGGAAGGTCTGCCCGCCTATATTGTATTGTCGGACAAAGTATTACATCTGCTCAGCATTTCACGACCTACCACCATTGAAGATTTCGGATCTATCAGCGGTATCGGAGAATATAAGAAGAAAAAGTATGGTAAAGATTTCGTCAACCTAATCCGGCAGTTCACCTGACATCCGACTCCAAATCCAGTAAAGCCTTTTTTGTCGGCAGCCTACCCGCATAACCGGTCAAAGCACAGTTACCGCCAATCACACGATGACAGGGAATAAGTATTGAAATGGTTATCTACATTGTTTCAACTGCTCGTGTAAATCGGCAGGAGGTACTCCCAGCGAAATGGCTTTCTCAAAGTCCGATTTTGCCAATGCCTTTTTTTTCTGTACCAGATAGATATTTCCACGCAACAAATAAGCATCAGCCGACGAGGTATCCAACCGGATCGCTTCCTCCAAATCAACCAGCGCCAAATCTTCATGTTTCATGTCACGCTCCACATCGGCACGGGCTATATACAGTGTCGCATCCTCAGGATATTCCACAATCATCTTATTCAGAATGGCAAGAGCTTCACGGAACTTTCCTTCTTTCTGTTCCAGCGTAGCCAATCCCAGCCGACCGCTATAACTCTGCGGGTCAAGTTCCAATAAACGATTATAATCAATACGGGCAGCCGGATAATCCCTGCGGAGTACATAAATATACGCACGCATCAATAAGGCTTCCTTATTTTGCTTATCCCCGTCAAGCACCTGGCAATAATCAGTATAAGCGCGATCTGTCTTTCCCATTTCCATATAGATGGCGGCACGGTCCAACAAAATAGGAACTGCCAATGGAGCAAAGTTCAAGGCAAAAGAATAAGATTCGAGTGCCTTATCAAACTCTCCCAAACGACGTTGTACCAATCCCAGATTGGAAAAAAGCAACGCATTCTTCGCATTTTTCGGTTCCAGTTTCAAAGCACGAAGCAAAAGTTCTTCCGCTTGTGGAAGACTGTCTTTTTCGATACAGTCAATAGCCCTTTCGGACAATTGCTGATAAGTTTGCGCATACAAGGCAACCGGGAAACAGAAAAATAAAGCAATAATCGTTCTTACCATGGTTCAGATCTTTTTAGTATTTATAAATCAAAATCAGTCCAACGGATATGCGTCAAATGCAAACAATTCCGTTGACAAATAACGCTCTCCCGTATCAGGTAACAACGCCACTATCTTTTTGTTTTTAAATTCCGGACGCTGTGCTAGTTGACGGGCTGCATACACAGCTGCTCCCGAAGAAATTCCGGTCAACAAGCCTTCCGTTGCCGATAGCTCACGTCCTGCACGAATCGCTTCATCATCAGGCACACCGATAACTTCGTCTATCATAGAAGCATCATAAAGTTTAGGAATAAAATTGGCTCCGATTCCCTGAATACGGTGTGGAGCCGCCTGTCCACCTTCCAATACAGGAGACGCAGCCGGTTCTACCGCTACGATATAAATATCGGGATTATGTTTCTTTAAAGCACGGGCTACACCGCAAACCGTTCCTCCGGTGCCGACTCCGGCAACAAAAACGTCTACTTCACCATCTGTATCCCGCCAGATTTCTTCTCCTGTCGTACGCTCATGCGCCGCCGCATTGGCTGGATTCTCAAATTGTTGCAGAATCACCGAACCGGGAATACTGTCTCGCAATTCCTCAGCCTTTGCAATGGAAGCCGCCATTCCGCCCAAGCCGTCTGTCAGAACGATTTCCGCACCGAGTGCTTTCAACAGGTTACGCCGTTCCAGACTCATCGTCTCAGGCATTGTCAATATCAGGTGATAGCCTTTGATCGTAGCGACCATTGCCAGTCCGACACCTGTATTTCCGCTTGTCGGTTCGATTATCGTTGCGCCGGGCTTCAATACCCCACGTGCCTCCGCATCTTCAATCATCGAAAGAGCCACCCTGTCTTTCACACTTCCCGCCGGATTAAAGGCCTCCAGTTTGGCAATAATATTTTGTTCCAAACCATACTTACCACAATAACCGGAAAGCTCCATCAGAGGAGTATTCCCCACTAAATCTGTTAGTTTCTTCGCAATCTTAGCCATTTCATTACTTAATTTTTGTCACACACACGACAAAGATATGGAAAAAAAGAGATGTTTTATATTACATCATGAGAAAGATAACGAAAAGTATACTAACTTTGTATCCGTTCAATTATTTTAAGTTTACACATTATGAAAAAGAGAATTATCCAATTTCTCACGACATACTTTTTATTTGTCCTCTTGTTTGTTCTTCAAAAGCCGGTCTTCATGGTCTACTACCATGATTTATACGCCGATGTTTCTTTCGGTGATTATTTTAGTGTCATGTGGCACGGCTTACCTTTGGATTTATCACTCGCAGGTTACCTCACCGCCATTCCCGGCCTGATACTTATCGCTTCCGCCTGGACGGATTCGTCTATACTCCGCCGCATCCGGCAAGTCTATTTCGGATTGATAGCATTTGTCATGGCATGTGTCTTTATTGTCGATCTCGGGTTATACGGTTTCTGGGGATTCCGTCTTGACGCCACCCCCATTTTCTATTTCTTCTCCTCACCCAAAGATGCTATCGCAAGCGTCAGTTTCTGGTTCGTATTATTGGGAATATTAGCAATGTTGGTCTATGCGGCTGTTTTATATTCTATCTTTTATATCGTACTGATCCGTGAAAGAAAACCTTTAAAGATACCCTATCGCCGACAAAATGTCTCATTCGCGCTATTATTGCTCACCGCCGCACTTTTTATCCCCATTCGTGGCGGGTTCACCGTATCGACCATGAATCTGAGTAAAGTCTATTACAGCCAGGATCAGCGAATGAATCATGCCGCCATCAATCCGGCATTCAGTTTCATGTATTCTGCTACCCATCAGAATAATTTTGAGAAACAATATCGGTTCATGGACCCTCAAAAGGCCGACGAATTGTTTGCGGAAATGGTAGACAAACCTGCCGTAACTGCCGACAGTATTTCCCAATTATTAAATACACAACGCCCGAATATTATCTTTATTATTCTCGAAAGTTTTTCCACACACCTGATGGAAACTTTCGGCGGACATCCGAACGTAGCTGTCAATATGGATAAATTCGCCAAAGAAGGCATATTATTCAGCAATTTTTACGCTAGCAGCTTCCGTACCGATCGTGGGCTAGCTTCCATCATCAGTGGTTATCCCGGACAGCCAAGCACCAGCATTATGAAATATCCCGAAAAGACGGACAAACTTCCTTCTATCCCCCGCAGCTTGAAAAACGCAGGATATAATCTGGAATATTACTATGGTGGAGATGCCGATTTTACCAATATGCGGTCGTATTTTTATGCGACAGGTTATGGCAGGGTTATGTCGTGCGATGATTTTACAACCGAAGAAAATTCGGCCCGCTGGGGTGTTCCCGACCATATTACTTTCCCTCGGGTGGAAAAAGAAATCGCTCGGCAGACAGCCCGTCCTTTTATGAAAACGTTTCTGACCCTGAGCAGCCACGAACCTTTCGATGTACCGATGAGCAGGCTCGAACATCCTTATCTCAATTCGGTTGCCTATACCGACAGTTGTCTGGGAGCTTTTGTCGATACACTCAGGCAGTCTCCTCTGTGGGAGAATTTATTGATTGTTTTTGTTGCCGACCATACCATGCGTTATCCGGCCGGAATACAGGAACATGAGGTAAAGAGACACCATATACCTATGGTATGGTGTGGCGGAGCCGTGAGAGGGCACCGTGTCGTGGAAGACTATGCATCGCAAATCGATTTGGCGGCGACGCTGTTGGCGCAGATGCACATCGATTATTCCGATTTTGCTTTCAGTAAAAATATCGCCGATACGACTCAACGTCATTTTGCATATTATACCTATAAAGACGGGCTCGGCTATGTCGATGCGGAGAATCGTGCCGTTTACGATTGCGATTCCGAAAGCTGGCTTTTGAAAGAGGGGGCGCAAGCCGATACATGTGCCAAATCGGCACAAGCATTTTTGCAGAAGCTGTATGACGACTTGGGCAGCCGGTGATTATGATATTTGATACAGCAGTTGGTCGAGAAGAATGGGAATATCATTTTCCGCAACCCCGGCTCTGACCAGTTCCGGAATATCTTGTTTGAAATTATTGACGAACGATTGAGTGTCGTTGTTGTCGAGAGAAATGCTTTGCCTGTATAATTCCAGCGCTCGGCGTGTGTGTTTGAGGGCCAACTCCACATGTCCGGCATTCATGTAATCGAGAGCCGAGGGTACGTTCGATAAGATTTTTTCGTAATACCGCAAGGCTTGTTCGTGTTTGCCGGTGAGGAAAGAGCACCAAGCGATAGGTCGCCAGGCTTTCCCGCTCTCGGGTTTGAGGTAATCCACTTTGAAATAGTACTTCAAGGCTTCTTCGTAATTTTTTCCCTCCACGTAACAATGTCCGATAAGCAACTCGATCGATAGATTGTCGGGTTGCAGGGATTCGGCTCTCAGGTAGTATTCGAGGGCTTTCTGTGAATTTTTCAGACTGCGGTAACAAGCGGCTATACGGCGTACCGTCCACGTATTGTCGGGTTGTATGATTTCTGCTTGCAGGTAGGCTTCCAGAGCTTTGTCGTATTGTCCTGCTGCTTGCAGACAGTAACCTATTTTTTGATATAGTCCGTTGTCGGTTGTATACCGATCGGAAAGGCGGCGGAATAAAATCAAGGCATCGTCGTAATAGGCTTTTTTGAAATAAAGCTCGCCGATGATACGCAAGGTCTCATCGCTATCGAGAATAGATTGCAGGCTGTCGACTTGCATCAAATCTATGGGATGCGCAAACAAGTCATGAAATTCGTTACGGCGGTTATGCAATTTAAAGAAGCGGTACAAGTCTTGTATATACTGGTTGGAGATTCCCGTTTTCGTCTCGTCGGCCGATGTCTCCCGACGTTCTTTTTCTATTTGTGCCATGTCGGTGCCTTCGGCATTGAACTGCATGGTCATCATTTGTCGTTGGGAAGCCGGAACCTGTTTGAGACTGAGACAAAACGAGTATTTGTCGGAGTTGCAGAGGAATCGGGAATAGCCGATTAATTGTAGGAAATTGTTTTTCCCGTTCTCGCCGTCGGGAAAAATATCTTGTATGGCGCTATGTTCTGATGTAAACAGGCGAAACCAATTCCCCAATTCTTGAAAAAAAGGAAAACTTTTCAATCCCGAAAATGTCGACAGGAAAACGTCCGATCCTTCCATTTGCAAGTCGTTCAATTCTTTTATTTTATCGGCAATACCCGACTGTTCGAGCAGTTCTTGCCACTCGGGGTTGGGGTCGGGAGATCCGCTTTCGGGATCGATATCGGTCGGATTGATTTTGTTGTAGAGCGACGGGCTGAGTTTCATCATTTCAGGAAGTAGCTCTTCGGTAAATTTTCGGGAGATACGTTCGGTTTCCCGGCTTTTTATCAGTTGCAGGAAGATGTTGCGTACATCGCGGGAAAATCGGTCTTCCTCTTTCAATGCCTCGATATGGGCTGTAAGAGCAGGAGAGAGGTTTACCCTTTTTCTATAAATGAAAAACAGAATCAGTGCGCTGCATAAGGCTCGTTGGCGTATTTCTTCTTCCTCCGATGCTGAATAGACTGTAAGGAGCATGTCGAGTTTCTTTTCATCGTATCGATGAAGAATGTTCAACGTGAGGGCGGCGATGATCAGAACCACCGTTTCGTTGGGGAAACGTGCGGGCGATAATCCTTCTTCGAGTGCCGAATAATCCCACTCCGAAGCCGGATAATTACTCCAAATACGAACAAATAATTCATTTTCGGCTTGTTCGGTTTTTTGTCTGAGAGTTGTTTGTACGTCGGGATTATTGTCAATATCGTTGAGCAGGCTGTTGAGAGATAAATCACCCGTAGCCTTGTCAACTTCGTCGAGTGCAGTCTGTATGGTTTCTTCCGGACGGGTTTTATAATATCTTTTTTTCTGATAGTAGAGAGCAGTTGATTCTTTTTCGAGTAAACATTCGACCGTTTTATCGGCAAGCATGTATGCCGATAGTAGCAAACTGTTATAAAAAGTTTGGCGATTGGGGTCATTGAGTCCGTCGAGCATATATTGTATCATATACCGATATGACGACTCCAATTCCGACAATTTGTCTGTGATTTGCCATTCGTCGGGAAGAAGAGCTGCCAGCTCTGCTGTTTTACAGAATGCTTCTTTCAGCCGCTTTTCCTCTAAGAGAGAGAGTATTCCTCGGTATGAAGTCTCTATTTCGGTATTTGTCATATATGCAGTTGTTTTTTTATATCATAAAATCATTTGTAGAGAAACAAATATTGTGCCAAATGTTTTCTCAAATATAGCGAAAATCGGTATCTCGATTATACAAAATAGAACTTTTTTTGGTGGCGGCTGTTATATGAACAAAATCTTTTATTAAATTATGTGTATGAAAAAGTTTTTCGTATTTGTTCTGACGGCGACGATGGTTGTCGCTTGTCAATCGCGCAAAGAACCTGTTGCTACGATGGAGTTGCAAGAGGAAGGTATTTCCGGTGATACGCTGGTATCGGTTTATGAAGGTTGGGCAGAGTCTCAGGACGGCTCTTCGGTTCTTTATGACTTGATGATTTTGACGCCCGAAAACGGGGGAGATGTTTCCTATGAAATGATGATGACCTATTACGATCCGGTAACGAAACAGGATACCAGTATTCTCACGCCGGCCATGTTGGTGGTAGAAGAAGGGACGATGAGCCAACAACCCGACTCGGTGATCCGGTTTTCCGGTAAAAATGGGGAGAAGGTCTCCCTATGGGTTCGGGGCGATTCCATGCTTGTCATGAAAGGGCATGAGATAAAGAAAGATTTGAAAAAAATCAAAGATAAGGCCGAACACGTACTGAAACGAATGAAGTGATGTTGATAACTAATAAAAACGGCAACCATAAAAATTATGGCTGCCGTTTTTATTAGGATTATATTTTAAATTGAATGTGTTTTATGTTCATCAAATTTCCATCTTGCCCTCCATAGAATCGGAGAATGATGTTATGCATACCCGTAATTTTTTCGATGGGACATTCCACTTCAACCCAAGTTTGACCGTTTTCGGCATTGGGGATAGGACAACTTCCTACAATCTTTCCCGATGTATCATCGATAACAATTTCTATTCCTGAGTTTTTGGAAGTACTGAGTACGTTTAGACGTATGCTGGTTGCCCCCTTTTTACCGAAGTCGACATTGGAAAATTGAATGTAATCGAAGTTGTTGCAACCCGTAACATAAGAACCCGTCGAAGTGCTGTCGATTGATGTCCCTACCAATTTATCGGCATTTACCGCTTCCATTACATCATAGGGAGACATTTTGTTGGGTAAGACAAGAGGCCGGGCTTCTTTGTCGGGTTTTATAGGTTGGGGAATATCAATGCGGTTCGGGCGGCCGTTCAGTTTTATTTCTATTCCCTTACGGGTTATTGTACTGTTCCATTCAATGGCAATTTTCTTGGCGTAACCCGATCCTGTTCTTGTATAAGGATATTTTTTCCCGTTGATAGTTACCGTAATCTCTCCTGTGAAATGATCGGTTAAATAAAGTGTGCTTACACGCATCTTTTTCTCTGTTTTTATCGATATGTCGATATTTCGGGTATCATGGTTGTCTTTACAATTATAACTGATATACCCCCAACTTTCCGGTGAGATGAACATGGCATTTTTTAACTCATCTGCATCGGGCAATAAAATGGGTTCTATCCATAGTTCTTGAGTACGGGCATCCCGATGGAATCCGATAATATCGTAATAATTTCTCCATATCGATGGTATACTGATATATTGTTTTTTACTTTTGATATTTGTTGATATCCATTTTGGCTCTTCGATCGAAGGCAGTATGTTCAGTGCGTGTTCGAATACTCGTTCTCGGTTCAGATATTGGCGCAAATAAGCGTCTTTTTGCATGACAAGCCATTGATCCAAGCGTCCTGTTTGTAGCAGTAATCCCCCGTAATGCGCCAGTATATATGGAGTCCATTCGTCATACGTGCCTTGTGGATAACCGAGCCCGAGATAGTAAGGATAGTAATATTTTTCCAAAATGTTCAGTATGGTGTCGGTATCTTCTGCCGGCCATATCTCGCCTAATTTTAAATGTTGGGAAAGCCATTGTCCTGCAAATACCGACTCGCAGTGTTTACTGGTGGCGAATAATCCGTCTTTGATATAACGGTTATGGAATGAATTGACAACGGTTTTATATGCCTGCTCATATTGATTGATAATTTCGGATTCTCCTTTTTCTTGAGCCAATATTGTCATGATTTTGTAAGCGACAGCAGATATGCTGGCATTATAGGGATCGGGATTGCCTCCGGCGTCATACGAATTTTCAGAGTCATCGAATGTATAAGGATATTTTTTACTTCCATATTTTTCTACTTGGTCGAGAATTCGTTGGGCTGCCCTTTTTACATACGGCCAAAGTTTGTCGAATTGTTCTTGGTCACCTGTCGTCCGATATGTCTCGAAAACAGATATAATGAAGCCGCAATTTAGGTCTACCCATTTTTGAATGTTTCTGTAATCCGCATGTTCGGTATCGTCCCACGAAACAAGTCTCGAACGCTCTTTTCTGTCTTTGACATTCATGAGGTTGAAATCGTGGTGTATTTGTCCGTTATTCATTTGGGTTCTTGCCCAGTAGTGGAGTTCTTGCCATGCATAATAGGGTATCAGCATGTTTATGATTTGTCTCGATAACCACATTTGGTCCATTGTTCCGAAACAGGTCCATTGGCCTTCTGCAAAAGCGACCCTTCCGTCTTTTTTGTACATGGAATTTGTAACGATGTTGACCAAAGTGTTCAGCGCCTGATTTTTTAACCAGTCGGGCAAGTTCGATTTCCGAATACCGTTTACCAGTTTCTCGGCATTGTTTTTTAGTGTAGAGAACACTTTCATACCGTGTTCTGCAATCTCTTTCGGGTTTTGGTATTGGTTTTTATAGAATGCAATTTCGGGATCGGTACGGTTATACCATGCCAATACGAGATGTATTTTTTGTGTTTCGTGAGCCTTTAAAGTCGTTTTCACGGCAATTTTTCTTGTCGGAGATTGAGTATCGGATAGAGAACATTCTCCGTCGGAGAAGAAGTGGCTGTCGCTATCATCGCCGATCGATATTTGGGCTTTTCTGTTGTTGCTTTGAGCCAAAATACACCATTCGTCGTTGTAGAATCCTTTTTGGGGCAAGGAGATGAAAGGTGTTTTGCCGTCGTTCCATCGGAAAGCAAATGAAGCTGTTGCATCTGTCTCTCCTGTGTTGGTGAGGCTGATTTCGTATAAGGCATAGGGCAGATGCATGTTTTCGTAGTTTTGATTATCCAATGGTGATACGCCGGTCAATGATATTCCTATGCCGTTGATGGAACCGAAATCTACGAAGTGCAAAGGCCAAATCGCATCGTCATTCGGACGGCCGTTCGTTTTTGAAGCCGTTAATTTTTCTCTTGTCTCTGTTTTACCGTTTCGTTCGGTATATAGCTGGAAACAAGCGCCTTTTTTGGCCGTGAAATCATAAGCATCGGCCGGAGGTGCTGTCATGACTGCAAATGTACCTGCATGGGCATTGAATTTTACACCTCCGCAACCGAATCCTCCCAAAGGCGTTCCGGTAGTACCATTGATTATTTTTTCGTCGAAAGAGAAAAACTTTTTTCTATCCTGATCGAATACATTAATACTGAATACGTTAAAAGAAATAAGCAGGAAGTACGAAATGAGAATGAAACTAAGAACTTTTTTCATGTTTGTGATATTAGATTTAGTGTGAATTTCGTATTTACGCTTCAAATTTGGTGAAAAAGTGTTTTATGTCCAAATATTAATTGTTATTGCGATATTTCTGTCTGTTTGGGTGGGATACGGTAGAAAGGTTTCTCCGGCTCGAAGTCGAGCATGAGTTGATCTATGGCCACACCTTCGTCGAGAGCTTTCAACCGAATAGTGTGTGTATGCGTGTCTCGTAGTATATGCCGGGTCGATGTAAGAACGAGATTACGGAGTACATTGATTTTCCATTGCTCCGATCGTCCTGTCGTTTTGAAGGAAACGATTTGAGGAGTCTCTCCGTCGACCGATATTTCATAGCGTAAATCGTCGCCGTTTACAGGGTGGGTGGGAAGGAGCGATACCCATATTGTTGCCTCGCCTTTTTCTCTGGTTTCGAATTGGTATGAAAGTGCTTTTCCGGCTGGAAGTACAATGGCCCGGCGACTGTATCCCAGTCCTTCGATGCTGTATGCACCCCGGGGAGTTTTTCCGTTGTGATCGGCAGCATCGCAGGAGATATACTTTTCTTTTCCGGCATATTTTGTAGGTGGCAGCGGAGAAAAATTTTCCGGAAGTTCGAATTTTTCAAAAACGAGACGGTTGTTTTTCATACTGATGATGCCGTTCCACTTCCCTTTGTTCATGTCGAAGTTGTAGTGGCGGTCGAGAGCCGCAATAGCGTTGTAGGCGTTGATGCTGGCCGTTTCATAATGGAGAGCCTCTTCATAAGTAGAGGCATGGCGGGCTTTTTGGGCATACAACCATTTATAATTCATGTTGGCTGCCCCGGAAACAGGATATTCGACAAGTTGAAAAAATGAGTCATGTAATTCTTTGGGAATCTGTTTCTTGATGCATTTTACCCGTTTTTCGAGATTTTGATAAGCAGTAATGCGTTGTTCTATTTCTTCGGGCGAAAACTCGGTATCGGTAACAGGCGTTTTTCCTCCTTTGATTTTGGAATATTCTTCTTCGCGACTCCAGCCCATAAATTCGGGACGGCGTATGTTTGCCAGATAATAATATTCGTTCATGATGTCGGTCAGTTCTTGTGCCGATTGCGGGGTAAAAGTGCGACTCATGAAATCGTGGAGATGCCGGTAGATGTTATTGGGGCGTATGGCATCTATATTCCATGCCATATCCATGAAAAATTCTATATCGTATTCTGCCGGTTTTATATCGCCTACATTAAGCGCCCATATCTTGCGGGCTCCGTAATCCCAAGCCCGGCGCATTTCGTAATAGATTTGCGCCGGTGCGGTCGTGCACAACCAGAGGTAGGAGTGCGGACGACCCCAATAAGATATATGGTAATAAATACCTGCCCCGCCTTTGCGTTGGCGTTCTTCTTTGTTGCTTAGGCGGGTGATGTGTCCGTAATTGTCGTCGCACCACATGAGGGTTACGTCATCGGGTAGGTCGATACCCTTGTTGTAAACGTCGAGCAACTCTTTGTAGGGGACGAATATTTGTGGAACTTGATTGGCAGGAGAGTCTACATACAAAGAAAGGAGGGAACGCTGGTCTTCGATAACCCGGGGCATGATTTGCGCCATCTCTGCTGTGTTTTTGCACCCTTCCATTTTTCCGTCGTGTTTTCCCCGCATGCCGATGGTATAAATATTTTCGGATTTTCCTACTTCTTCCAGCCTTTCCCGCCAGTAAGCCAGTACCGAATCTCTGTTGGAAATGTAGTTGTATCGGCCGCGTCGGGAGTCGTCCCACTCCCCGACATTGTTACGCATAAGGGGCTCGCAGTGTGAGGTAGCCATGACGATTTGATATTTTTCTGCCATTTCTTTGTTTCCCTCGACCATATAGAACGGGACACTGCAATCGTGCATGGCTGGCATGAGCATATTGGCGCGTAAACGCAGCAGCAGTTGGAATATTCGTTCATAAGTACGGGGGCCTATTTCTCCTTTGTCCGATTCCGGTTCGTGTGTTTTCCAGCTCCACGGATTCAATCCGTAGTCTTCGTCATTGATGAAAATCCCCCGGTATTGTACCGACGGTTGTTGGCTGTTGTGGTATCCGGCGGGCAAAGTATAACTGCTGAGCTTTTGCGGAGGAACATCGGCCCACCATACCCAGGGAGATATGCCGATGAGACGGGAGAGTTCCAGTATGCCGTAGGCTGTCCCGCGAGGGTCGCTGCCTTTTACATGGAGTCGTCCTTGCCGGGAGACGGAGATGTCGAAATGTTCCCATTCTCCGTTTTCACTGCATTCTACGATGATGTCGGCTTTGTCTCGGTTTGCTCTTTGAGGAGAATCTCCGAAAACGCATTTATAGTCGTCGCAGAACATGGTGAGAGCGCATTGTACGACCGATGGCGGTTCTTCGTCCACATAGATGGTGAGAGGACGGCCGTCGGGTACGAACGTGAATGTATCGGCTTTTGATGTACCGATGACAAAAATGAGAAGCAGACTTGAAAGGCAAAATGTTTTCATAAAATCGTTTCTATGGGAAAATTTTTATTCTTATTCGGGTATGGTTGATTGAAAATTGGTATGACAAGTTATGAATTTATCGTAAAAGTATGGAATAATGATATCGGCGACAATGATAAAATATTCGGGGTATTGTCGTATGTGTTTCATGATATTTTGTTGATATGAATAAGTGAGTGGTACTCTGGTATGTACCAAAATACAAATATAGAGAAAAAACAGATGTTTTCTCTTTGGAATAGGAGTGTTGCAAATAATTTTTAGAAAATAAGGATAAGTGTATTCATGTATTTAAAGAATTTTTCCTCCTAAAAATAAAGCGGCTATTGTGAAGTAGATAATTAGACCCGTAACATCTACCAGAGTGGCGACAAACGGAGCTGAAGCGGTAGCTGGGTCTAATCCACATCGTTTCAGTATAAATGGTATCATTGATCCCGAGAGTGATCCCCATAATACGATGAATATCAAAGATACGGAAACACTTACGCCTATCCATATCCAGTATTCGCCGTAATCATAAAATCCGGTTTCCTGCCATACAAAGATACGTATGAATCCTATTGCACCGAGTATCGAACCAAGAAGAAATCCCGATAGTATTTCTTTACGCATCACATACCACCAGTTTTTTAGACTTAATTCGTCGATGGCTAAAGAACGGATAATAAGGCTGGCAGCCTGTGAGCCGGAGTTACCTCCGCTTGATATGATGAGGGGGACGAATAGGGCGAGGACGACGGCTTTGGATATTTCTTGGTCGAAGTAACCCATTGCCGATGCAGTTAGCATTTCACTTAAAAAGAGAATAATCAGCCAACCCGCCCGTTTTCGTACCATTGTGAGCAATGGAGTGTGTGTATATGATAAGTCGAAACTTTCGTTGCCTCCGAATTTTTGAAAATCTTCGGTGCCTTCTTCTTCTGCGATATCGATAATGTCGTCTACCGTAACGATTCCTAATAAAGTACCGTTGTTGTCGATAACTGGTAATGTCGTGCAATCGTAATCTCGAAATACTTTGATGGCGTTTTCCTGGTCGGTATCGGCACTGAGCGCGATGAATTTTCCGTCGCCTATTTCACTCATTGTTTGTCGGGGAGATGCCAAAATCAGAGTTTTTATATCAATATCGTCGATCAGTTTCCAATGTTGATCGACAATGTAGATAACCCTCAAATCCGCAACTACGCGCCTAATATGATACAGAAGCGAAAATAATCTGC
>ENA-ORTF01003033-ORTF01003033.1-human-gut-metagenome-genome-assembly--contig:-NODE-3033-length-15390-cov-2.433257_pt1 | contig 15390 bp, 9 predicted proteins | sample MGYA00241908_ERZ509180 | MGnify/ENA primary metagenome ERZ509180 (study PRJEB26280, sample SAMEA2338814) | human gut metagenome | biome: human gut; feature: human-associated habitat; material: faeces... | reverse complement strand
AAGGGACTTCGTCCCTTGACCCTTTCGCGCGATTGAGTTGGTGACTTCTGCATACTGGTTTCGCGTGCTGCTTTCAGAGGACTTTCCAATCGCCCTCTGGACTCCTTCGGCGCAGGCACGCGCCCCTGCGTTACTCGATTACCCCGCCGTTGGCTTCAATCAGCCCATTGATATACGCGCTGCCCAGCGCACGGTCGTACAGACCATAGCCCGGCTTCGCGCTGCTGCCGACTTCGCCCCAGATCATCCGCCCGTGGTCGGGACGGAAGTAGCCGTCGAAGCCCGTTTCCACCAGCGCCTTCACAATCGCATTCATGTCCAGGCTGCCGTTCTTCGTCAGATGGCCGCTCTCCTCGAACGACGTGTCCGGCAGAATCTTCACGTTGCGGATGTGCATGAACCCGATGCGCTTCATCGCCGAATACTTGCGCACCAGCTTCGGAATGTCGTTCTTTGGCGAGCAGCCGAGCGAGCCGGTGCACAGGCACATCGTGTTTGCGGGACTGTCCACAATCGCCAGGTACCGGTCGATGTTTTCTTCGCAGGTAATGACGCGCGGCAGACCGAAAATCGGGTACGGCGGGTCATCGGGGTGCAGCGCCATCACCACGCCGCATTCCTCCGCGACGGGAATCACGCGCTTCAAGAAATACTCGATGTTCTGCCACAGCCCTTCTTCGCCCAGTTCGCCATACGCGCGGATGAGGTCGCGAACCTCGTCCTGCGTGTAGCTGGAATCCCAGCCGGGCAAGTGAATGTCGTCCTTGAGCGGGTCAAGTCCCTTCATCTGATCCCAGTACATAACGAGGCTGGTCGAGCCGTCGGGGGCTTTCTTGTCCAGCTGCGTGCGCGTCCAGTCAAAGACGGGCATGAAGTTGTACGTCACGCACTTGATGCCGTACTTGGCACAGCGGCGGATGGATTCGCAGTAGTTGGCAATGTGGCGGTCGCGTTCCGGTCTGCCGAGCTTGATTTCCTCCGTCACCGGGATGGACTCGACGACATCGAAAATCAGCCCGTGCGCCGCGCACTCATCCACCAAATGCTTGATGGATTCTTCCGGCCACACCTCGCCGGGCTTCACATCATAGACGGCGGAGACGATGGAGCGCATACCGGGAATCTGGCGAATCATATCCAGCGTCACCGGGTCGCTGTCCCCGTACCAGCGGAAAGAGCTTTTCATGGGTGGATGTCCTCCTTACATTGCCGCGGTTTTGCCGCCTGTGGTCTGGTATTTCTCGGCGTCTTCGGTGGTCTTGATGGTATCCATCGCCTGTTCGAGCGTCATGCCATCATTGACCGCCGCTTTACGCGCACGGTTGACTGCCTGAATTTCCTTCATCTTCGCACCGGTCAGGCTGTAGCCCTTCATCGCCCACAGCGTCGCCGCCCATGCCAGCATCGGAATGACGCAGAACATGATGATGACAGCGACCTTGATGCCCGTAGAATAGGGCGTCGCGTCGGTCGGCAGCTCGCTCAAGCCCGCGCACCACAGGAAGATAAGCGCCACCAGCGTCTGCGCGAGAGAAGAAACCAGCTTATCCACCAGAGAGAACAGCGTACCCATGATGCCGGGAATGTACTTGCCGGAGCGGTATGTCTCGTAGTCGGAGCAGTCCGCAACCATCGGAATCGGCATATCCGCCGTGGCGTAGTACGCGCCGTAGCCAATGCCGAAGCAGAGGATAAACAGCACCGTGTAGAGGTTGATGGCGCCGCCGCCATTATAGGGGAAGCTCAGCAGCAGGTTCGGGTTGCTTACGCTGCTGACAATGAGCAGCGCCAGCACGCCGATGTAGCAAACCAGCGCAATGCCGACGTACTTCTGCAAGGAGGCCTTCTGTCCCTTCTTCTGGCTCGTGCGAACGCTGAGCAGGAAGAACGGCACCGCGAAAACATAGCCCAGAATCATCATCGGCAGATACAGGCTGTCGTAGTTGCCCATCAGGATGCCATAGAGCGCCAGCAGCACGGTGGTGTTCGTGGCAATCGCCAGCGCCAGCTTGCAGCCCGCGCCCGCAACCATCAAGCGCTTCATCGGCTTGTTGTTGCGGATGATTTCCATGTACTCGGACAGCTTGACCTTCTCCTGCTTGCTGCCGCCAATGCCGTAGTATTCCGGGCGATCCTTCTCGGCAATGCCGATAATCGCCAGAATCGTCAGCAGGACGGACACGCCGATGCCGATGGGGGTAATAATCGCATACAGTTCCGGACGCGCGTAGCCGGATACAACGACTGCACCGCTCTCATCAAGGATGTTATACGCATTCTTAATCAGCGGAATCAGGAACTGCATCACGCCCATGCCCAGCATCGAGCCGATGGTGTTGAAGATGGTGAACATCGGGCGCTGATTCGGGTCGTTCGTCAGCACAGTCTGACCGGCGCGGGTAACGCTGGTCTGGAACGTGTAACCGATGACCCAGACGAAGTAAATCAGCGTAAACAGGATGTAGCGCATCGCCATCATCGTTTCCGGAACGAGCGGAAGCAGGATGTACAGGCAGATAACGGAAATCGCCATGATGACCGAGCCGATTACCATGAACGGGCGGAACTTGCCCCAGCGGGTGCTGGTGCGATCCATCAGCGCGCCAATAATCGGGTCGGTAATGGCGTCGCAGATGCGCATAATCGTAACCATCAGGGAGGCATACAGCCCTAACTGCAGGATGCTGGAGCCAAACTGCGCCACATACGACAGAATCAGGACAAAGTACACATTGGTTGCGCCGTTGTTGAGCGGGAAGAGCGCCAGCTGATACAGTTTTGCGCGGTTCACGCCGTCATTTTTCGCGGTCGTGTTGGACATGCTCTTGTGACCTCCTTAGTTATCCACCCAGTTCGACTTCTGGGCATTCTTGTTCTTCACGAGCTTGTACGCCGGGTTCGGCTTGTCCACCTTGTGGAAGTGCGCCGTGTCTTTCTTAAGGCCCGAGAATGCTTCGACGTCCAAATCGCCGTCAAGCGGCACGGTGAACGTGAAAACATGGTCGCTGCTGGTCTTTTTGCCGACCGTCTTGCCGTTGACCATCAGCGTCACGGTGTCATCGGTGGAGTAGACCTTGATGGTCGTCTTTTTGCCGCAGCGGTCGACAAAGCGCTTGGAGCAGATGTGCACAAAGCGGTCGCTGCTCCACCATGCCTTGTAGAGGTAGAAGCTGTCCTTCTTCGTCTTGCGGTCAAAGGTGACAAGCCCCTTGTGGTTCATGCCGGGTTCGCCGCCCTGATCGCGCGCGTCCGCCGCAAAGTCGAACATGTTCCAGACGTGGTTCGCCCACATCCACGGATGCCGCCGGAAGCACCGCAGCATGTACTCGTGGTACACCGCCTGATACTCCTCGGTGTGGTCGTTGCGGCGCGGATGATCGGAATGCAGGTTCGGCATCCCCTCTGCGCCGTACTCGCTGTACCCCAGCAGGCGCTTGGGGTAGCACAGGTGCCAGAAGCCAATCCACAGGTCGTTGAGGAACAGCCCCGGCACATACCAGCCCAGATACAGGTTCCAGCTGACGACGTCGGTGATGTGCGCAACCTTGTTGAACGGGCCGCACATTGCGTAGCACGCCAGCGTGGTGAAGCGGGTCGGGTCTGTTTGATGAATCATGTCGTTGAGAAGGCGGTGGTTGTCCAGCATGTCCTGCTTGTCCTTCGTCGCGATGGTGATTTCGTTCGACACGCCCCAGCAGACGATGGACGCATGATTGTAGTTCTGCTCAATCAGTTCCTCCATCTGGCTGATGGTGTTCGCGCGGCCGTTGGGCATGTGCTTGCTGATGTAGGGGATTTCCGCCCACACAATCAGGCCGTTGCGGTCGCAGAGGTCGTAGAAATACTGGTCGTGCTGGTAGTGCGCCAGCCGCAGCGTCGTCGCGCCGATTTCGCGGATGAGCGCCATATCCTCGTCGTGCATCTCGCGCGTGATCGCGTTGCCGATGCCCTTGCGATCCTGGTGGCGGCTCACGCCATGCAGGTCATACGGTTCATCGTTGAGGATGAAGCCGTGCTTTTCGTCCACGCGGAAGGAGCGAACGCCGAAGGGAATTTCCAGCCGATCAGTGACGCTGCCATCCACCGTGACTTCACAGCGCGCAGTATAAAGGTAGGGATCTTCCACGCCATGCCAGCGGCGCGCCTTCGCCATCTTGATGGTCGTGTCCAGCCCCGTGCCCGTGCCAACGACGCGCCCCTTGCGGTCAATAAGCGTCACGACCACGTCGCCCGCCGTCACCCGGCTCTGTACGCGCACCTTCGCGCCTGCGCCTTCGGGCGTCGCCGTCACGCGAATGCCGGACGAACCGAGGTAATCCAGCGCGAAATGCGCCTTGTTCACCACCAGCAGGCGAACCATGCGGTAGATGCCGCCGTAGAACGTGAAGTCCGCCATCTGCGGATACACGCGGTCGTTCTTGCTGTTGTCCGCCTTGACAACCAGCTCGTTCTCGTCCGCCAGCAGCCCGGTCAGGTTCGCGCGGAACGTGGAGTAGCCGCCGTCGTGGCTGCACACGTCCTGCCCGTTCAGGCTGACCTGCGCAGAGGCATTCACGCCGTCAAATTCAATCCACACTTCCTGCGTGTCCGGGTCAAATTCAGGCTTTTGAAGCGCCAGCGTGTAAGTGCAGGTGCCGCGCTTGTAGTCGTCGCCGCCGTCCTGCCCGTCGATGGCGTTCCATGTGTGCGGAATGGAGACTTCGCTCGTCTGACCGTCCAGATTCGTGAACTGCCAGCCGTTCTTGAGTTCAATGATGTGTCGCATGTCGGAACCTCCTTGGGAGAATCAAAAAAGACGCAAAAGGCTCCGCCCATGCGGGTGGAGCGAAGGATTACACAGCCTTCTCTTTGCGAGTGTACACAGCGATTTCGCCGATGATGAACGCGCCCAGCGTCAGTCCGGCAAACCAGAGGAAATTCGGGTCAAAGCCCTTTTCGTCAATCGCCACAAACACGTCGGTAACATACCAGTAGCACTTGTGCGCAAAGAAGCAGATGGCGGCAAACGGCGCAAACGCGGCAATCGCGCTCGCCACGCCGTACTTCTTCAGCCCCACCAGCGCGCCGGACACCACGCCGCCGCCGATAAGCAGCAGCACAACCCACTGGTCATAGCACACGCGCTGCGTCGCGCCGAACTTGCCGCCAATCACCTGATAGATGACCGCCGCCGCAATCGCCAGCACCGCGGAGACGAGCGTCGCATAAACGCCAAAGCCCTTCTTGGTAGAATTGCTCATGGAAAATGAACTCCTTTCATCAACCGGGAACACGCCGACTTCTGCCTTCGCCCGGTTTCTGCCCTGTCAAGGGGATTTCCTGATTTTTTTGCACCGCAAAGAAACGGTGCAGCCATTGCCCTATTCGCATAGGGATTGTTGCATCACCGCGCAGCCAAACGAACCTTTGCCGCCTCCGCTGGGAGGAACCGCATTTCCTCATCAGCCTCTGAACGGCACACGTTGGGATAGAAATATTATGTCATATTTTGACCATCGTTGCAAATCGTTTCCGCGCCGCGCGAATTGGGAAAAGACAAAAAAACGCGCTCTCGCGTCATATTCATATCAATTCACGTCAATCGTATTCCGTTCACGGCATAAAATCTGCCGTATTTGTGTATCTTTTGTTCTTGCGACGCTTGTGTTCCTTTGTGCGACAAACGTTCTTCACTTTTGTGCCGTTTTGATATAGAATAAGGATAGAATGTGGCCGGGCGGACACAGGGCGGTCAACTACGCGCATTGATTCCCCCGATGTTTCCCCGGCGCAAGAGTCTCCGCCACCGCATTGGCGCTGTGATTTGACATTCACTCACAGGGCGTTTTTTCGTGTGTCAGAATAAACGTCATTTGAAAGGAGAACCCGATTCTTATGAAATCTACCTCCAAGCATCGGACACTGAAAAAAGTGTTCCTGAATGTCACGGCGTGCCTGACGGCGCTGGTTGTCACGGGCAGTATCATCGCCAACGAGTGCGAAGTGCAGCTCAACTCCTTCCTCGGCACGAGCAGCACCAAAATCGTTACCAATCTCCCGGACGGCGTGACCGAAGAGGGCTACGTCCGCTACTATGACAGCAAGTACAGCACGCTGGCCGAACTGAAAGCCGCCGGCAACGCGAAGGTTCGCGAGGTCGAGGGCGAAGGCATTGTGCTGATGAAGAATGAGAACAGCGTTCTGCCGCTCGCCGCGGGCGCAAAGGTGTCCCTCGTCGGCGTGACGGCGATGGATCCCGTCTACGGTGGTACGGGCTCCGGCGCGGTGGACGCGGACGGCGCCCCGAACTACCTTGACGTGCTGACCGGCGCGGGCTTCGACGTGGTGGACAAGCCCCTGCTGAACTGGTATGTGAGCGAGGAAAAGAAGCGCAACGGCCACGAAATCGGCGAAGTCAAGTGGAAGCAGGTCAAAAAGAACCATGACGATACCCTGGGGCAGGGTGAAGACGTGGTGTACGTCATCGGCCGCGTGGGCGGCGAAGGCAACGACGTCGGCGCCGGCATCGAGGACACGTTCGATGAGAGCGGCGACTATCTGCACCTCAACGAGGCCGAGCTGAGCGTTCTGGAAGGTCTGAAGGGCATGAAGGACGACGGCAATATCCGCTCCATCACCGTCATCGTCAACAGCGCGAACCCGGTTTCGATGGCGTTCGCGGATGAAGAGGATTACGGCGTGGACGCGGTGCTGTGGGTCGGCTCGGTCGGTCAGACGGGTCTGTACGCCTTGGGCGACGTGCTTTCCGGCGCGGTGAACCCGTCGGGCTCGCTGCCGGACACTTGGTGGAAGGACAATCAGCTTGACCCGGTGCAGAACAACTTTGGTGTCTACACCTACGCAGGTCAGGAGAAGTACACCTATCCCGCCAACGCCAACAGCTACAACCACTATGTGGTCTATCAGGAAGGCGTGTATCTGGGCTACAAGTACACGGAAACGCGCTATGAAGACGTTGTGCTGGGCACGCCGAACGCGGGCAATTTCCAGTACAATAACGTTGTCGCGTACCCCTTCGGCTACGGGCTGAGCTACACGAACTTCGCTTTCTCCGATATGCAGGTGCAGAAGGTCGGCGAAGGGCTGAAGACCGAGTATCAGCTGACTGTCACCGTTACCAACACGGGCGACAAGGCAGGCAAGAAGGCGGTGCAGGTCTACGCGCAAAAGCCCTATACCGACTACGACGTGCAGAATCACATTGAAAAGCCCGCGGTGGAGTTTGTGGGCTTCTCGAAGACGAAGCTGCTCCAGCCGGGCGAGAGCGAGACGGTGACCGTCTCCGTGCCGGAATACTTCCTGACCAGCTACGACGCTTACAACACGGGCGTGTATATTCTGGAAGAAGGCGCGCATTACCTGACGATTGCCGATGACGCGCACGCGGCGGCAAACAACATCCTGACCGTGAAGGGCAAGACGACCGCCGACGGCATGACCGCAGACGGCGATGCTTCGATGGTTTACACGGCGACCTACTCCTTCGACGCGACGACCTACGCCAAGGCGTACGGCACGGGCAACGACGTCACTTCCCTGTTCGCTGCGGCGGACGTGAACCGCTACGAGGGCAGCGGCGACAACACAGTGACCTACTACTCCCGCAGCAACTGGGAAGGCACGGTGACGCCCGGCGCGGTGAAGCTGGCGATGACCCAGCAGCTCTTCGACGACACGGTGCTGACCGACAGCGACCTTCCTTCCGCTGACGGCTACGAATGGCCGGTGTTCGGCAAGCAGGCGGATCTGCAGCTCATCAACATGCGCGGCGTCGACGCGGACGATCCGCAGTGGGAAACCTTCATGGATCAGCTGACGTTCGACCAGCTGGCGAAAATCTGCGCCAACGGTCTGCGCATGACGATTGCTATCAACGAAATCGGCAAGCCGGAGACGGTTGACCACAACGGCCCGTCCGGCGTGACGCAGAAATACTCCGTCGGTTCTAACGGCTACGCAGTGCAGACGAACGACCCCGACAAGAACATGAAGGGTACCTGCTACCCCTGCAACGGCATCATCGCCGCGACGATGAACAGCCAGCTGGTGGAGGAAGTCGGCGAACTGATCGGCGAGGACGCCATGTGGGCAGGCTACGCTGGTCTGTACGGCACGGGTCTGAACATCCACCGCTCCCCCTATTCTGGCCGCGTGTTTGAGTATTACTCCGAGGACGGCATCCTGACGGGTCTGATTGACGCACGGGAGACTGTGGGCATCCAGAGCAAGGGCGTGTACGTCTACAACAAGCACTTCGTCCTGAACGATCAGGAGAACAACCGCGCGGGCATCGGCACCTGGTGCAACGAGCAGGCGCTGCGCGAAATCTACCTGCGCGCATTCGAGCTGCCGATTATTCAGGCGGACGCACAGTGCGTGATGACGGCGTTCAACCGTCTGGGCGCCATCTGGGCAGGCGCGTACACCGAGCTGCTGACGGACTGGTTGCGCGGCGAAGCAGGCATGAGCGGCTTTGCGGTCACGGACATGTACGACGGCACCTACATGGTGAAGGTGAACGAGATTGTCGCGGGCAACGACCTGCCGGACAACTTCGTGGGCGAAGACATCAGCGAATTGAAGGACTACGGCCCTGACGGCGCGAAGGCGAACCCGATGGTGGCGCAGGCGCTGCGCACGTCCGCAAAGCGTGTGCTGAACACGGTTGTGAACTCGCGCGGCATGGACGGCATCAGCCAGTACACGCGCGTGGTACGCGAAGCTACGTGGTGGCAGCTGACGCTGAACATTGCGCAGTGGGCACTGGGCGCGCTGACGGCGGTGGCGTTTGTGCTGGTCGTGCTGGATGGCAAGAAGAAGAGCGCGAAGAAGTAATTCGATTTCTTCTTCGGGAATTCCCTGAGGATTTTCGGGGCACATGGCGAAAAGCTGTGTGCCCTTTTTGCTGCGCAGAGGTGAAACCCCTGCAAATCAGCGGAAAAGCAGGAATTTCCGCATATTCCGACTTGTCCAAACCCCGAAACCATGCTATAATGGCTTCAGAATATTTCACGCAAGGGGGAGGCGAGACGAATGCTCCTAATTGCCATCGTCGATGATGAACGCAGCGATTCCAGCGCGCTTAAGGCGCTTGTCGATACCTACTTCCAGCAGAACCGTCAGGCGTATATGATTCACGTCTTCAACGGCGCGCTGGACTTCATCCGCAGCACCGAGAACCACGACATCGTGTTTATGGATATCCGCATGGATAAGCTGGACGGGCTGGAAGTGGCGCGCATCATGCGCAAAATCAACACCGATTCCGTGCTGATTTTCGTCACCCACATGGCGCAGCTTGCCATCAAGGGTTACGAGGTGGATGCGCTGGATTTCATCGTCAAGCCGGCTGACCAAGGCTCCATCAATTATGTGCTGGATAAAGCAATGAAGCGGCTGGAGGGCGTGTCGAATGCGGCATTCGCGCTCAAGACTTCCGACGGTATTGTCAGCCTATCTACCAACGATATTATCTATGTCGAAGTGTTTGACCACAATTTGGTTTATCACACCACCAAGGGGAATTACGACATTCGCGGGCGGCTCTCCGACGTGATGAAGCGGCTCGCCCCGAAGCGGTTCATCATGTGCAACCGCTCGTATGTCGTCAACCTGCGCTATGTGTCAAATATCAACAATGATTTTCTCGTTGTCGATGGCACGCAGATTTCCATTTCCAAATCGCACCGCAAAGAGATTTTGCAGCATTTCTCGAACTTTCTGGGGGAAAACCTATGAACATGCTGCATGACTCATGGTGGATTTCGACGATTGACCACCGCGTCTCCACGGCGCTGGTGTTTTTTCTGCTGCTGATGACGATGGGAAACGGGCATAAGAAGTCCCATTTTCCCCTGCGCATCCTTGTCAGTTTCATCGCGCTGTGCGCCGTCAGCTGGTTGACGCGCTACTGGATTGACCTCTGCCTGACAACAACCGTTGCGCAGGGCATCGGGTACAGTCTGCACCTGTTGGTCATGAGTCTGCTCTATTGGGGCGCGTATACCATCTGTTACCACACAACCCTCTCCGAATCGTGCTACATGGGACTGCTTGCGCTGACGATTTTCAAGCTCGCATGGAACACATTCAAGGTTTTCGCAGCGGCATTTGGGATGACGGGTATCGCGTCGGTCTGGTCACGTTACAGTGTTTCCGGCGCCCTTGTGTCGTATCTGGTGTATATCGCCGTGTGCGCAGCCGCTTCTTTGCTCTATAAGCGGCTGATTCACAGCAATCCGCCGCTCAATGAGGCTTCCCGCATTGTCCGGGCTTCGGTCGCCGTTTTCCTGCTTTTTCAAATAGTGCTGGAATATTGCGGGCATGTGTTCACCTCGGCGCCGGATTCGTCTTTCATGTTCTATCTCTGCGCCCTGCTCTATACTGCAACAAACTACATCATCCTGATCACCATTGCCGACCTTGCCCGCTATCGGCAGGACAACGAGGAAATGCAGAAGTTCATTGCCAACAAGATGCAGTATTACCAGATGAGCCGCGACGGCATCACGTCCCTGCAAATCAAGTGCCACGACCTGAAGCACCAAATCGCCACCATCCGCTCGAAAGCAGGCAAGGAGAGTTTCGACAAGTACATTGACCGCTTGGAGGACTCCATCATCGAGTACGGCACGGTTGTTGAGTGCGGCAACGAGACCATCAACATTGTGCTGACGGAGAAGAACATCCTCTGCTCAACGTGCGGAGTAAAGTTCTCGTACCTGATTGACGGGTCGATTTTCGGCTTCATGTCGGAAATGGAGCTGTTTTCGCTCTTCGGCAATGCGCTGGACAACGCCTTGGAGGGCTGCAACAAGGTGACCGACCATGAGAAGCGGGTGATTTCGCTCAAAGCAAACGCCATGAACGGCATGGTGGTGCTGCATGTGGAAAACAGCTATGAAGCGCCGCTGAACATGGTGGATGATATGCCGGTGACGACCAAGGCCGGCACGGGACATGGGTTTGGCTTGCGATCAATTCAGGCAATTGCTGAAAAGTATGACGGCATAGCGACAGTGGTTGCGGAAAATGGCATTTTTAAGCTGACGGTAGTTCTGCACCCGCCGGAGGGAAGCGGCGCTTCCCGCGTTAGCACGCAGAACCAGTAAGACGAAATGCCCAACCTTTGCGCCATCAACCCGCTCTTTCCAGCACGCTGCACATTCGTGCGCTGCCCATCAGCATTGAGGATTTTTTCTCGGTGCTGATTTTTTTTGCAGGCTGAATTGCGCCCGCGGACTTGCCGGGAAGGAGATACGGTGCATTTCTCAATCTGCCATCAGTTCCAGAATATGCCGTTCTCGATTTTGCACTTTTCCCCCATTTCCCTCCCAAATCGGGCAAAAAGTTGCCGTTCGCGACATATTTTCGTCGTGAACGGAACGTCCACACGGTTGCGACGGGGGTACAGGCATTCAAGACAAGCCCCTTCCAATCTGGCGATTTTTATGCTATTATATTACCAGCACCTCATGTTTCGCGCAGCATGAGGAAGAGAAAACGGAAAAGGAGAACCCTCAGCATGAAACGGATTCTGAGCTTGGCGGTTGCAGCGTCGATGCTACTGTCTGCGATTCCCGCAATGGCGGAAACGGCGACCGAAGCAACCTACATTCCTGCTCCCTACAACGCGGAAGAAGTTGACCCCACCAAGACCTACCTTGAGCCTGTGTTCTATCAGAACGAGAATGGCCCGACCATCGGCGTGACGACCGTTGGTGTCATCCAGCAGGATGGCCTGTACTTCAAGGATTCCGACAACGACCACGAGCTGGACGCGTTCGAAGACTGGCGTCTGCCGGCGGAAGAACGCGCCGCGGACATGGTTACGAAGATGACGCTGACCGAACAGGCTGGTTTCGTCCTGAACGCCCTGATGGTTATGCCCGGTTCCAAGACGCTTGCGGATGTCAAGAATGAAGACGGCACCATCAATCCCGCCAAGGTTATGACCGTCATCCCCGAAGGCGAAACCACGAAGAGCCTGATTATGTTGAATTCGGCTTCCTCTTCGTTCGCCAGCCTGGACGATCAGGTGATGTCCATTGGCAAGATTCGCGCGGGCGTGTACCGCGGCGGTCTGAACTACGACGCTTCTGTTGTTGCGCTGTACAACAACGTAACCACTGCGTTTGCTGAATGGGATTCCGCCAAGGCGGGTACGCCTGCAATCCCGGTGACGCTGATCTCCAACCCGATTTCCGCCGGCTTCCCGGATTCTCTGGGCATGGCGGCAGCGGTGCTGGGCGACGGCAACTACGACGCCATCAAGGATTATGCCGAGGTTGACCGCCAGATGTGGCGTTCGCAGGGCATCATCTTCATGTATGGCCCGCAGATCGACTTGGTGACCGACCCCCGCTGGCCTCGGAACAGCGGCACTTACGGCGAGCGTCCCGACGTTACCGCCGGCATCATCACCGCGCTGGTGGACGGCTATCAGTATGGCAAGGACGGCGTGAACGAGAAGTCCGTCGTGCTGTCTGCGAAGCACTTCCCCGGTGACGGCGCTGCCGAAAACGGCTTTGAGTCTCACACCTCTCAGGGTCAGTGGCGTCTGTACCCGACTGCCGGTTCTCTGGAAAAGTACCAGCTGGTCGGCTTCCAGGCTGCTGTTGACGCAGGCGTGGGCGCAATCATGCCCTGCTACTCCCGCGACGCGGCGGATGTCCGCTCTGTCCCGCAGACCTACCGTGGCCATGAAATCGACGTCAAGCAGCTTGGTTCTGCTTACAACTCCGAAATCATCACCACCCTGCTGCGTGACATCATGGGCTTCAAGGGCTTCGTGAACTCCGACTCCGGCATCACCCTGACCCAGACCTACGGCGTGGAATCCCTGACCAGCATCCAGCGTTTCGCGCTGCTGATCAAGGCCGGCACCGACGCCATCGGCGCTGAGCTGGCTCCGGAATACATTGTTTCCGCTGTTGAATTCGGCCTGCTGGACAAGGCTGACCTCGACCGCGCCAACATCAATCGTGCGACCGCGCTGTTCAAGCAGGGTCGTTTCGAGAACCCCTACCTGGACTACGAACAGGCTGACGTCGTGCGCGCCACCAACATGGAAACCGCTCACGATCAGGCGTATTCCCTCCACCTGAAGGCGACCGTCCTCATGAAGAACCATGAGAACACGCTGCCGCTGAGCAAGGACGCGGGCACCAAGGTTTACATCGCCTCCTACACCGGCACTGGTGAAAACGAGGCGACCCTCAAGGCGCTGGCCGAGCTGTTCGTGCAGCAGGGCTTCACCGTCTGCGAGGATATGGATGATGCCGATGTTGTGTACTTCTATGTGCAGCCCAAGGCGACCAACAAGGCGGGCGCTTCCGAAACCGAAGGCGTTCTGAGCCTGGTGGACGGCTTTGAAGTGGCTCAGCGTCAGCTGGGCGGCGGCGCAGACGCAGCCGTGACGGCTATGTTCGGCGCGGGCGGTCAGGGTAAGACCGGCGAAATGGTTGACGTGACCACTGTTGAAGGCATCAAGAAGCTGCAGAAGGCTGCGGACAAGATGCACGAAAAGGGCGGCAAGGTCATCGCGACCATCGTCTGCACCTCTCCGTGGATCCTGGACAACCTCGAGCCTTACTGCGACGCGCTGCTGGCGCAGTACACCACCTCTGCTGCTTCCCTGTCCAATGCGTACAGCGCGCAGGTGGACGTCATCGTCGGCAATTACAACCCGACCGGCAAGCTGTCTGTGACCCTGCCTTCCTGCGAGGCTGTTATCGCCCTGACGGAAGTCCGCGACGCGGATGGCAACCTGCTCTATGAAGAATGCGCTTCCCCGAATGACGTGCCCGGCTACGACAAGGATCAGTACATTGCTCCTGAAGTGCTGGCGCAGTCTCCGTCCGGCAGCTACATCTACAAGGATGCCGACGGCAACTCCTACGTCTCCGGCTTCGGTCTGAGCTACTAAGAGTCATTTGCGGAGGTCTGACGGATTGCAACCCGCCAGACCTCCGCATCCCCCCTTTGCGCCAGAGATGAACGCGCGAACCGGCTCTCCCGGTTGTTCATCTCCGGCGCATTTCTTGATTGGAGGTTTTTTATCATGAAAATCCATCGTTTAACTGCCCTGCTGCTGTCCCTGCTTCTGCTGTTTTCCTGCGCATTGGCAGAAAGCACCGATGATAAGCTGATGGCAACCGTCAACGGCGAGGAGCTGCGCTACAGTGCCTATGTCACCTACCTGACGCAATACCAGCAGCTGCTTTCCGGCGCGTATGACGAGACGGACGAGACGCAGGCCGCCTACATCGAAGACCTTGCGCTGACCACCGCGATTCAGGACATGCTCATCGAGCAGGACATGCGCGCCAAGGGCTGCTATGACTTCGACGAAGAGACGGAAAACTGGATTCAAGAGCAGGGACAGACCGCCTACGAGACGGCGCTGACAAATGTCGGTGAGACCCTGCGCGCTGAACTCGGTTACAGCGACGAAGAGGATATGTCTTCCTTCGCCTTGAGCTATGCCAAGGCGCTTGGCGTGACGGCGGAGGATTACATTGCCGTCTACCGCAAGCAGCGTGCAATGGTGAACTACTACACGGTGCTGCTGGGCGACAACCCGGTGACGGAAGACGCGATTCAGTCCGCCTACGAGACAAACGTGGCGGCAAGCAAGGAGCGCTTCGAGGGCGACGCCGCGGCATTCGAGACGGCGCTGTATTCCGGCAAAGAAGTGTGGTACAAGCCGGAGGGCTACCGCAGCATCCTGCAAATTCTCCTGCCTGCTGAGGGCGACACGGACGAAGCGCGGCTTGAAAGCGTTCAGGCGACGGTGGATGCCATTGACGAGCGGCTCAACGCGGGCGAATCCTTCCAGACGCTGATGGCGGAGTACAACACCGACGTGGCGTTTTACGATGCGGATTTCCTGACCGTTGGGTATCAGGTGCACCGTGATTCGGTCGTGTGGGATGAGAAGTTTGTAGCGGCGGCGTTCAGTGAGCGCATGGCGCAGCCCGGCTGCTGGAGCGACCCGATTGTCAGCGACGCGGGGGTGCACATTCTGTATTACCTGTGCGATTCCAAAAGCGGCGCGATTGAGATGACGGATGCGATTCACGATGCGCTGTCTTACACGCTGTATCAGGACATGTGCAGTGAGGCGCTGAGTGCGCGGCTGAACGAGCTGTCTGATTCTGCCGAAGTCGTTCTCTATTGATGCAGGGGGAATCGCCTCCGCAGAGGCGATTCCCCTGCCCTGCGGCGCAGAAATCGCCGTAAAGAAAAACCCCGTCTGACCGCTGGTCATCATCCAGCATCAGACGGGGTTTTGTCATGCCATCAGGCACTTGCAGGGGGCATTATACTATTCCCAAATGAGAATGCGCCAAGATGCGCCGCGAATTTTTCGTTCTGGCTAACGGGAGT
>ENA-ORTF01003027-ORTF01003027.1-human-gut-metagenome-genome-assembly--contig:-NODE-3027-length-15435-cov-3.129064_pt1 | contig 15435 bp, 10 predicted proteins | sample MGYA00241908_ERZ509180 | MGnify/ENA primary metagenome ERZ509180 (study PRJEB26280, sample SAMEA2338814) | human gut metagenome | biome: human gut; feature: human-associated habitat; material: faeces... | reverse complement strand
AAAATTGAGAAAAAAGTATATATATTTACTGAGGATAGCGTGAAAAATAAAATTTTTCACACTCAGGATTTGTGTCTGCGTACACTTGACACAAATCTTATATATGAAATATAGATTAGTTCACATTATACAAAAAATGTGTGCAGAAATGAGGTTTTTATGTTTGAGTTAAATGAGAAAAATTATGCGAAAGCTGCCAGACAGGCTGTGGCTGAGGGATGTGTACTTCTTAAAAATGAGGGCGGTGTGCTGCCGCTTGTTAAAGGGACAAAGACTGCGGTTTTTGGTATTGGAGCTTTTTATTATTATAAGGGCGGTCTTGGCTCAGGTGGTCTTGTTAATACAAAGCATGTTGTCAGTATTCTTGATGCTTTGAGAAAAAGCGAGGATATTAGTGTGGACGAGTGCATTTGTGAGGAGTATGAAAAGTGGATAAAGGAAAATCCTTTTGATGAGGGTAACGGCTGGGGAAGTGTTCCATGGTCGCAGAAAGAGATGCCTTTGTCAGAGGAGTTTATCTGTGAAGCTGAAAAGAGAAATGATGCAGCAATCGTTATCATAGGAAGAACAGCAGGTGAGGATCAGGACAACAGAGCCGATGAGGGCAGTTATTATCTGACACAGACTGAGCGTGAGCTTATTAAGAATGTTACTGAAACTTTTGAAAAGAGTGTTGTTTTGTTAAATGTCGGAAATATAATCGACATGAAATGGGTGGACGAGTATAAGCCGTCTGCTGTTATGTATGTCTGGCAGGGCGGTCAGGAGGGCGGCAACGGTGTCCTCGATGTTCTTGACGGAACGGTTAGTCCGAGCGGAAAGCTGACTGATACCATTGCTTATAATATAGAAGATTATCCGTCAGCATCATATTTTGGAGATGCTGACAAGAATTATTATGTGGAAGATATTTATGTAGGTTATAAATATTTTCAGACTGCTGCCGCCGATAAAGTGATGTATCCGTTTGGTTTCGGTATGTCATATACGGATTTTGAGATAAGCGGCAGTGTAAAAAATGTTGATGAAAACAGCGTTGTTGTGGATACAGCCGTGAAAAATACCGGTGATTGTGAAGGAAAAGAGGTTGTACAGATTTATATCGAAGCCCCTCAGGGAAAACTTGGAAAACCGGTGCGTACATTTGCCGGATATGCAAAGACCAAAGAGTTAGCTGCAAATGAAAGTGAAAATATAAGTATCTCATGCCCTAAATCATATTTTGCATCGTATGATGACGCAGGTATTACAGGACATAAGTCTGCGTTTGTGCTTGAAGCTGGTGAATATAAAGTTTATGTGGGAAACAGTGTTGCTAAGGCTCAATGTATCGGAAGTTTTTCACAGGAATTTCAGGTAATAGAACAGCTTGAGGAAGCACTTGCACCGATTGAGGAATTTGAAAGGATGCATCCGGTTTCAGAAAACATTGAAGAACAGACAGTAGAAAATAGTAATGAGAATATTGAAATACAGTCTGCAGAAAAAAATCAGAAAAATTCATGTGAATACAGTATGGGATTTGAGAAAGTTCCTTTAAGAACCATAAGCCTTTCGGATAGGATTGAGAGTGAGATGCCTGAGGAGATATTATTTACAGGTGATGAGGGGTATTCGCTTAAGGATGTTGCAAATGGAAAGATAGATATTGATACATTTATCGGACAGCTTTCGGATGAAGACCTCATGTGCCTTATGAGAGGTGAGGGAATGTGCAGTATGAAAGTAACCCCTGGAACTGCTGCCGCATTTGGTGGTCTTACACCGTCGCTTGAAAGATTTGGAATACCTGCACTCTGTTGTGCTGACGGACCGTCGGGAATAAGAATGGACTGCGGAACTAAGGCATTTTTACTTCCTATAGGAACATTACTTGGGGCAACTTTCAATGATGAACTTATCGGGGAACTTTTTGAATATTTCGGTGCCGAGATGAAATATAACCGCATTGATACTATTTTAGGACCGGGCATGAACATACACAGACACCCTTTAAATGGAAGAAATTATGAGTATATTTCGGAGGACACGATTCTTACCGGAAAGATATGTGCGGCAGAGCTTAAAGGACTTCACAGAGCGGGTGTGGAGGGAACGATAAAACATTTCTGTGCAAATAATCAGGAATTTCGCCGTGCTGATGCAATGGGTGTGATTTCAGAGAGAGCACTCAGGGAAATTTATTTAAAATGTTTCGAGATAGCGATAAAAGAGACTGGATGCAGCTCGGTAATGACTACATACGGACCATTTAACGGACTCTGGACATCAGGGAATTATGACCTTTGCACAACGGTTCTCAGAAAAGAATGGGGATTTGACGGTATTGTTATGACTGACTGGTGGGCGGTTGCAAACTGGGAAGGAGAAAAGCAGGATAGAAAGAACAGAGCGGCAATGGTTCAGGCTCAGAATGATATATTTATGGTATGCCCTGATACGGAAAATGAAAATACCATTGACAATATAAAAGCACAGTACACGATAGGAAAGATAACAAGAGGACAGCTTCAGAGAAATGCAAAGAATATGCTTAAATTTGCACTCAACAGCCTTGCAATGCAGATAAAACTTGGAAAAGTTGATATAGAGGAATATGCTCCTGAGTGGGATACAAGCTACAAACCTGAAGGAGAACTTAAGGCAGTTGTTGCAAAAGACGGTTCATTTGCAGTATCAGATGAACTTGCATTAGAAATTCTTGAAGATGACGGAATGTATTTCAATGCAGTTGATGCACAAGCAGGGGAGTACAGTGTGACGATAAATATCACATCACAGCATAACGAGTACACGCAGATACCTATATCCGTATTTATAGACAATGATTATCGTGGAACTATCACATTCCAGGGAACAAATGGAAAAGAAGATGAAAAAGAGATGCCTGTTGGAGAGATAGGAGCGGGAGAGCATTATATAAGAGTGGCTTACAGACCGCATGGCATAACGATGAATAAGATTGTTATAAAGAAGAATGATTAGAGTGGTGTTTGATATTTGCCTGACATGATAACATATGATATTATTTTTGTATTGACGGTGATTTAAGGAGAAGATGTATGAACTTATCTAATGTTAAAATAAAAAATTTTCGCAATATTGAAGAATTGGATATAAATTTCAAACCCGGGTTTAATTTGATTAAGGGTAAAAATGGAAAAGGGAAAACATCTGTTTTAGAGGCGATAGCTGTCGGACTTGGAGGATTTATAAGTGGAATAACAGGTGTTTCTACAAGGCATTTTAATATTGATGAGGTAAGAACTGAATATTTAAAGATAGGTGACGGTTCTTACAGTAAAAAATATCATGTTCCTACGGAAGTTACGATAGCTGCACAATTATATGGCGAGGAATATCAGTGGACTAGAGGTAAAAGCAGTATTAAAGCATCAAGAAGTACAACACAGCCCAGAGATATATGCAGGAGAGCGGAGAAAATGGCTGAAGATGATAATGTAGAACTTCCGATTCTTGCGTACATAGGAGCTGGCAGAGTATGGAATCAGATGAGGCAGAAATGGGAAAATCCGTTTAGAAAACACTATTTCAGAACAGTGGGATATACAGATGCACTTATTGAGGCATCTAATGAAAAATTGTTGATGAGCTGGTGTGTCAAGATGGAGCAAATATCATGGCAAAAAGAGAAAAAAATAGCAGAGTATGAAGCTGTTAAAACAGCGGTAGCTAAATTTATGGATTTTATGGAGGAAAAAGAGGGACATATTGTATTTTATGATAAGCAGGAAGAACAGATGATGTATAAGTCGGATGAACTGATACAGCCGATAGAACATCTCAGTGCAGGTTATCAGTCTTTAATTTGGACAGTATTTGATATTGCATATAGAATGGCAGTATTAAATCCATCAAAGCTTGACAAGATTGCAGAAACAGCAGGGGTTGTTCTGATTGATGAAATTGATATGCATTTACATCCCAGATGGCAATGGAATGTTGTTGGGGCATTGATTAGCACATTTCCAAATGTTCAATTTATTGCGGCAACTCATGCACCAATATTATTTGCATCACACAAAAATATATGGATTATAGATGTGGATGAGGAGGAAGTAAGGTATTCAGAGTCGCATTATGGTATGGATGTTAATACTTCTATGCAGTATTATCAGAATACAAGGGAAATCCCGGAAAAAGTAAGACAAAAAGTTGAATTATTTAATAAAAAAATGGATGATGAAAGGTATGAGGAAGCTGCGGTGATTTTGAGACAGCTTGAAATAGAAACAGCACCGGCTCATCCGCTATTGTTAGAACTTCGTACGAGATTTGAATTTGAGAGTACAGATTGGGAGAATCAATGATATATATAAAGAAAGGGAAAGAACCCGACTCATTAACTAAATATAAAAAACAAAAGTTTGCTTATTATGATGGCTATAAAGAAAAAGATGATGTGCGTGAAATGCTTTTAAAAGAGCAGGGGTATCTCTGTGCTTATTGTATGAGGAGAATTGATATAAATCATATGAAAATAGAGCATTGGTTTCCTGAAAATGAGCTGAGTGATATAGAAAGATTAGACTATAGGAATATGCTGGGGTCATGTGAGGGGCATATAGATGGAACGAATGGAAAAAAAGATGATACGTGTGATTCGCATAAATCCGGGGATAAGATAACGGTAAATCCGTTAGACAATAGTACATTGTGTTCTATAAAATATAATTCTGAGGGTAAGATTTATTCAGATAATAATATTATTGAGAATGACATTGATGTTATATTAAATCTGAATTCAGAAAAACACCTGCTTAAGCTGAATAGAAAGAGTATGCTTAAGCAGGTTAGAGAAGAATTATGCAAAATGCAAAAAAGAGGAATATGGGGCAGAAATGTATTGGAAAAAGTAAAAAATAAATACATAAATGCCGATGAAAACGGTTATAAAAAAGAATATGCGGGTGTTGCAATATGGTATATAGATAAAAAATTAAATAGTACTACATAAAAATAATAATCTGTATTTTTTTCCATCATCGCTTTTAGCATGAATCGTTCCGCCATGCAGTGTGACAATGCTTTTTGCGACAGAAAGACCGATTCCTGAGCCACCCGGGGCAGAATTTCTCGAAGCGTCTGTTCTGTAAAATCTGTCAAATAATATATCAAGGTTTCCTTCGGAGATAGTATCACTTTCATTTTCAAATATAAGCATATTTTTTCTGCTTTTTCTTTTCATGGAAATGCTGAAAGTGCTGTTTTCACTTGCATATTTGGCTGCGTTGTCAATGAGTATTTCAAATAGCTGCCTTAAAAGTTTTTCATCACCTGATATGTGTATATCTTTTTCAGAAGAGGTATTGATTTTAATGTTTTTTGATAAAAATACTGCATCAAACGGTTCAAGGCTTTCATTTAATATAATATTAAGTGAAATATCTGTTTTATGGAAATTTTCATTTTTTTCTTCCATTTTGGAAAGAGTAATGAACTGTCCGACCATGCTTGTAAGTCTATCCACCTGATTTCTTATGCTCTTTGTCCACTGGCTCTCACCGTTTTCCGTTTCTATTACTTCGGTATTTGTATCAATGATAGTCAGAGGAGTTTTAAGTTCGTGTCCGGCATCCGCTCTCTTTGATTTTACCGCAGAAATATAGCTGTCAAGGTCACTGCTGCCAACTGTTGCACCGTTTGAAATATTTATGGCATTTTCATCCGTGCCTGTAGATTTGATAGTATCATCTGAAATAGTTGTGTCAGATGTGATAGATTTTACGGCATCATAACTTGTAACACCGCTTGATGAGCCGCCGGGAGCACCATCAGGAGCAGAACCACCGTGACCTCTGTTTGTGTCTCCATCAGGCTTTGCAGGAGGAGTGCCCTGCGGCATCACGCTTGGCGGAGTCATGTTATCACTTGTATTTACTGTCTCTGATTTTGTTTTTTTATATTTCATGTGCATTAAATTAAAGTAATTATTATCTGTTGTTCACACTGTAAGTCTGAGCAGCAGGTTAATATGTTGTTTGGTTATATCCGTATAATACAATGCAAAGTTAAAATGAACTGTTACGCCATAAAAAATTAAAATATGATTTTAAATGGAAATATTTAAAAATATATAGTATAATAAAAAGGACAGGTGTATTGCTATCGGCGGATATCTAGAGTACATTAAATAATAAAGGGGGAAAATACATGAAATTAAGCACTAAAATAAGTATTGTATTTAGTTTGACAATTATTATACTGGTTTATATTATCGGTACAGAGGCATGTTTATATAGTTATAGTTCAACTATTTCTCTTGTGGAGAAAAATTCAAGGTCATCGGCAAAGACAACAGCAAGGGATATAGAGGCACTTTTGCAAAATTACAAAAATATTGCCAAAGCTTCAGGTTCTGATATGACATTGATTGGAAATATTCCTAATGAAGTAAGAGTGAAAAAGGTTGAACAGCTTGCAAAACAATATGGTTTTACGAGCGGAAATCTGCTGGATAAAAAAGGTGTGAGTATCAAGGATGGCACAGACTTTAGTGATAGAGATTATGTAAAAGCAGCACTTAACGGAAAAACCAATATTTCAGATGTGACATTAAGTAAATATACAAATACATATGGGATAAGCATAGCAGCACCACTTATATCATCGGGAAGGATTATAGGTGTGGTTTATTATAGAGCTGATGTTGATTTTATGAATGATATTGTAAAACACATTTCTGTAGGTCAGGGAAGTTATGCTTATATACTTGATGAAAATAACAATGTCATTGCACATAAAAATGAAAAATATATAATGAACGATAAGTATAAGGAGATGATTCCTAAAGATATTAAAAACTGTATATCTTCACAGAATGGCAGCATCACCTGTGCTTATGACGGTGATAAATATGTATGCGGCTATTCAAAGATAGATAAAATGGCAAATTGGCGTGTTGTTATAGCATCACCGGAATCAGCATATGATTCGGATATACTCAGATTTGTCAAAAAACTTGTTATAAGTGATATTATAGCACTTATAGCAGCCATAATAGTAGCACTTATAATAGCTAAAGCGATAAGCAGACCGATAATACATGTAAAGGATGTATTGTCAGCATTATCTCAGGGAGATTTTTCAATTCAGATTAAAGATACTAAAAATAAGGATGAACTTGGAATTCTTCAAAATTCTGCGGCATCACTTAACAGAACGATTTCTGATATATTGACACAGGCAGGCGAAATACTTGGCCGCATGGCAGATTATGATCTTACATCGGCAGATATGAAAAATTATCCCGGAAAGTTTGATGAACTGGCATCGTCAATAAATTCCATCAAGGCAATATTAAACGGAATGATAATGAATATACAAAATTCATCAGTGAATGTTGAGGGCGGCTCAAAACAGCTCGCAGAGGCAGCTTCGATGTTGTCGGAAGGAACTATGAGTCAGGCGGCATCATTGCAAAAGCTTGTGACGGAAGTTGAGAATGTTGTCGGAAGTATAAACAGAAATTCAGAGAAAGTAGTGATTGTAAACGAAAGTCTTGGAAATCTTAATGGCGAGATAAGAGACGGTGACAGAAAAATGCAGGAACTTTTAAATGTAGTAAATTCTGTAGAAGAAATGTCTGAGGATATTAAGAAAATAGTCAATACTATAGACGGCATTGCATTCCAGACAAATATCCTTGCACTTAATGCCTCCGTGGAGGCAGCGAGGGCAGGAGACAGCGGCAAAGGATTTGCGGTTGTGGCACAGGAGATAGGTTCTCTTGCTACAAAGAGCAGTGATGCATCAAAGAAAACAGCAGAGCTTATAGAAAAATGTATAAAAGGCATAGACAGTGCAAAAGAGTATGCGGTTGTAACTTCTGATTCACTTACAAAAATTGTTTCTGATTCGTCAAATATTGCAAATACTTTTGATGAAATGTCAAAAGATAATGAAATTCAGGCTAAAAATGCAAACGCTATAAGAAGTGAGATAGAAAATATATCTCAGGTAGTTCAATCCAATACGGCTACGGCACAGCAGACGGCAGCCTCAACAGAGGTTCTTTCAGAGCAGGCGGCTGCACTTAAGGATATGACAGGAAGATTTAAGGTTGATTACTAAAAATTAGTTTAACGATATCAGTAAAAGTTTTGAGAACAGTGATGAAGAATAAAACTTTTTCGCATTAAAATCGCTAATATTTAATAAAATACCTTCTTATGCATTGGGAGGTATTTTTATATGAACAAAAAGGAAAAACAAAGAAAAAGACAGAGATATTGCTGACACATTTTTGGTGTAAAATATCTCTGATTATTAAAATGTAATAGTGCAGGTATAATGATATTATTTGTAATAGGATAGTGTGAAGAATTAATAAATGCAAGATTTTACACGCTAGAATTATTTTCGCTGTGGCTATTTTGACGCAGAGAGTGATATAAAATTTTCGACTCATGGACGGCTTTCTGCCTCTAACGCCATTCGCTGAAAAGTTTATATCAATCTCTGCTGTTTATATATGCTGTTTTCACATTATGCAGTGTACCTTGCACTCTAGGTTTCACTACAGCGAAAGTTATTCCACTAAGCAAAAAATATGCACAAGAAAATATGAACCAGAATGGAGGATAGTGTGAAAAATCCATATATGCAAGATTTTTCGCACACAAGATTTGTGTCTGCGCACACGTGACACAAACTTAATATGCACAAAAAACGTGTGCAGAAATGAGGATTAATATGAGAAAAACTTTTAAAAAACTGATGACATTTGCCCTTTCGGCGGCAATGTCAGTTACCGGTGTATCAGGTACAAGCTTTGCATCTGCTGCAACAAAGACAAATGAAGGCGGAGCAGTTATGGCTTCATCAACAAACGAGGTTGAGACGCCTGACAATCCATCCATATATACAGACCTTTCAGCAGGTGAGATAATATCAGAAATGGGAACAGGATGGAATCTTGGAAATACATTAGAAGGACACCAAAATTATGCAGTTGGGGAAACTGTATGGCAGAATGCAAAAACTACAAAGGCATTTGTAAAATATGTACATGATGCAGGCTTTAATACAATCCGTATTCCGGTCACATGGGGAAATATGATAAATGCAGACTATTCAATCAATGAAGAGTGGATGAACAGGGTTCAGGATGTAGTTGATTATGCTACAGCAGAAAATATGTATGTTGTATTAAATATTCATCATGACGGTACAGACAATAATTCAGATTATAAGGGTACTTATGGTGATGAAAAATATAGTCATGGCTGGCTTGACATTACATCTGATGATGAGACAGTATGGAGTGGAGTTAAGACAAAGTTTGCAGGAGTGTGGAAGACGATTGCAGAAAGATTTAAAAATTATGATGAGCATCTTATACTTGAATCAATGAACGAGGTATATATTCATGGTCAGGGCTGGACGGCAGATGCGGAGTCAATATCTAAACAGAACAAAAAGATAAATGAACTCAACCAGATATTTGTTGACACTGTGAGAGCAACAGGCTCTAACAATGCCAAAAGATGGCTTACGGTGTGTTCATTAAATACAAATATCAAATATGCATTAGGAAATTATTCAACAAGCTTTGAAATTCCAAAGGACAGTGCAGCAGGAAAAATTATGGTAACTGTTCATGATTATGATGCATATAACAAAAATTCGGTAAATGAAGCAACAGATGCATCGTATGCAAATCAGTTTAAACAGCTTAAGAGTAAATTTGTAGACAAAGGTGTGCCGGTGCTTGTAGATGAGTATGGTTTCCAGACAAAGATTATTCCGGATGCAAGAGCGTGCAAATTTGAGGGTGTAAACTACCTTGCAAAGAAGTACGGAATGGTTGTTGTTGCATGGGACAACAATGGAGCAGGCTCAGGAGAGTCGTTCAGAATTTTAAACAGATACTTTAATAAGCCATATTCCGTAAAGACGGTATCCGCTATTATGAGAGGATACTTTGTAGATACAGAGGCTCCTCAGTACAGATTTGATGCTTCTGACGGAGAACTTGCTATTACAAAAATGACATCTGTCAAAACAGATACAGATGATGTGACGCTTAAAGTTGGAGAGAAAAAGCAGATAACAGCAACAACAGAACCTGCCAGAAACAATGATGTAGTTCTCTGGAAATCTGATGATTCTAGTGTAGCTTCAGTTTACAATGGAAAGATTACGGCTACTGGTGTCGGAACAACAACAATCCATGCATATTCACAGGCAGATGCATATGACAGCAGTACAACGACAAAAGTTGAAAAGACAATAAAAGTAACTGTTGAAAAGACAGACCTTGCAAAAGCAACAACAGCTATTACTACGGATTTTGATTCATATAAACTTGAGGAAAAACAGTCTGCATTTATAAATGCCATTGCAAAAGCGGCAGACGGAAGTGCAAATGGTGCAGCAATAAGATATTCTTCATCAAATGAAAAGATTGCAACTGTATCACGCAATGGAAAGATAGCAGCAACAGGTACAGGTGTTGCAGTAATCTCAGTAATAACAGCAGATGGCTTTGAAAAGAGCATAAATGTGACTGTAGGTTCAGTTACGGAGAGTGCTTATGAGACAAACCTCGGACTTCGTCTGTACTACTATGATGAGGCTACAAATACATACAACTACACGGATGTTGCCGCGGACAGAGTAGCTGTTAAAGCAGACGGTGAATACACATTGACGATAGATGCAGATAAGGATTTAAACGATATAGCTAAAAAAGCACTTGCAGATGCAAACGGAAATGCCTGCATTAATCACATAGCATCACTTTATATAATGGATGCAGATGTGGCGTCACAGAAACTTACAAAATCACAGATTCAGAGTGGTAATATCATATACAAAAAATTTGTTGTTAATGACACTAAAGAAATTGAGATAACAAACAAAGAAGCTAAGTCAGTAATGAGTGGTACAACATTTGATACCGGAAATCCTTTAAATGTATGGGATGGTTCAGTGATTTCGTCAGGAATAGAGTCAAAGACAAGCAGCGAGGGTGCACAGTATCTTGACTTTGCAAGTGACATAGGAAGTGTAAAAAAGATAAGTGTGACATTTACATTATCAGGACTTTCAAGTATGACGGCATCCAAAGATGATGAACAGCCTGACAGCAAACTTGATGAAGATGATGACAATACTCAAAAGAGTGATGACAATAATAATGACGACAATAACAAAGACACAACTGAGGCAAAGAGTGTTAAAGTGGGAAGTGTAACATACAAATACATTAAGTCATCAAACAAGATAACAGGTGTTGAGTACGCATCAAACTCAAAGAAAGCATCACTTAAGACAGTAAGCATACCTGCAACAATAAAAGTCGGCAAAACTACATATAAAGTAGTAAAGGCATCAAATTCAGTATTTAAGAATGCGAAGAAACTTACAACAGTAACTATAGGTGCAAATGTAAAACAAATAGGAAAAGATGTATTTAACGGCTGCACAAAACTAAAGAGTGTTAAAGTAAACTCTAAAGTTATAACAAAAGTAGGAGCAAATACATTTAAGAAAACAGCTTCAAAACTTGTGATAAAAGTTCCTTCGGCGAAACTTTCTTCATATAAGAAGATATTCAAAGGAAAAGGTCAGAGTAAAAAGGCTGTAATCAAAAAATAAAAAGAGTAATTTATTTATAAAAATTTGCAAACACCCTCTTATAATATGTTTTATAAGGGGGTGTTTGTGTTGAATGAAGTTTGTTTATTAACGAAAGCAAACAGAGTTGTCTGTATAGCTTTAAAGCAAGCTGTTCAAAAATGGAGATCAGTGTAAAAAATTTACTGTTTATTCATTATTTCCGGTTGAATTTGTGATATAATTAACTCCAAAATCCAGATGCATTGCATCTGCCGCACTTCGTGCTATAAGATTTTGTCGTTCATAAATTCTGTGCAGGAGAACAAGCTCTCCAGCATTGCGAATTTGTGATATAATCAACCAACAGTGTTAATTGGGTTACTGCTCACTTGCATAGCTTGACGGCAGTGTCAGGTATGTGAGTGGGCAGTAATGTCGTTTTTGCAAATCTATAACTGTACGGTAGATTTGCATATGTGTGCGTCGTACAGAGATTGGAAAATAAAAGATGAATTTTGAAGAATTATGTTTGGATACGCGTATATTAAGGGCAATTACGGAGATGGGTTTTGAGCAGGCGAGTCCTATTCAGGCACAGGCGATACCGGTTGCCATTGAAGGAAAGGATATGATAGGGCAGGCTCAGACGGGAACGGGAAAAACAGCAGCGTTTGGAATACCGCTTTTGCAAAGGGTAGATCCTCACAATAAGAAATTGCAGGCAGTCGTGCTCTGCCCGACAAGAGAACTTGCGATACAGTGTGCAAATGAGATGCGTAAATTTGCTAAATTTATGCACGGAATAAAGGTACTTCCGATATACGGAGGTCAGGACATCACAAAGCAGATTCGTTCGCTGAAAGGTGGGACGCAGGTAGTAATAGGAACACCGGGACGAGTTATCGACCATATAAGGAGACATACATTAAAGATGGCAACAGTCGGAACGATAGTTCTTGACGAAGCTGACGAAATGTTGAACATGGGATTCAGGGAGGACATAGAGACGGTGCTTCAGACACTTCCTGAGGAACACCAGACACTCCTTTTTTCAGCAACAATGCCAAAGCCTATAATGGAGATAGCAAAAACATATCTTAAAGAACCTGAGATAATCAAGGTTGTAAAGAAAGAGCTTACTGTTCCGAAGATAGAGCAGTATTATTATGAAGTAAATCCGAGAAAGAAAGCGGAAGTACTTTCAAGACTTCTTGATATGTATGACCCGGAACTTTCACTTGTATTCTGTAATACAAAGAGAAAAGTAGATGAACTTGTTGAGGACTTAAAAGGTCGTGGATATTTTGCGGCAGGACTTCACGGTGACCTCAAACAGAGTCAGCGTGACAGGGTTATGAATGGTTTTAGAAACGGAAGAACAGATATACTCGTGGCAACGGATGTGGCGGCAAGAGGAATAGATGTTGACGATGTTGAAGCGGTCTTTAACTATGATGTGCCACAGGATGATGAATATTATGTGCACCGTATCGGAAGAACAGGCCGTGCAGGAAGAACAGGCCGTGCATTTACGCTTGTTGTCGGAAAAGAGATATACAAACTTAAGGATATTCAGAGATATTGCAAGACAAAGATAAAACGCCAGCCGATACCGTCAGTAAATGACATTACGGATATAAAGGTCGAAAAGGTGCTTGAAAAGATAAGCGGAATAATCGAGCAGGACAATCTCGGAAAGATGATAGATATTCTTGAGGAGCATCTTGAGGACAGTGATTACTCGGCAATCGAGGTGGCAGCAGCACTCCTTTCTATGGAAATGGGAGATGCAGTGCTTGACAATAATTCAGGTGAAGAATTTGGAGATACCGGAGCAGAGCCTGGAATGGTACGACTTTTCGTAAATATAGGAAAGAAAGACCGTGTCAGGATAGGTGATATTTTAGGTGCAATCGCAGGCGAATCCGGAATGCAGGGAAACCTTGTCGGAGCAATAGATATGTATGATAAATATACATTTGTCGAAGTGCCGAGAGAGTATGCAGCAGATGTAATTGAGGCGATGAAGCACGCAAAGATAAAAGGCAGAAATGTAAATGTAGAACCAGCAAATAAGAAATAATGTATATATGGAGTTTTGATTATGTCACTGTATGCAATAGGGGATTTACATCTTGGTTTCCAGTCTGGAAAATCGATGGAGATGTTTGGTGATGAGTGGAAAGACCACGCAGAGAAGATAAAGAGAAATTGGTGTAATATAATAAATGAAAATGATACAGTGGTTGTCACAGGTGACCATTCATGGGGCAGGAAACTAGATGACAGCATGAAAGACCTTGAGTTTATAGCGGCACTTCCGGGAAGAAAAATTCTTCTTCGTGGAAATCATGACAGATTTTGGAACAAGACAAGCAGGACGGACAGCCTGAATGAACTTTTTGCAGGGAAACTTTTATTTCTACAGGACAATTTCTATGAATATGAAGATGTTTTGAGTGGAAGAAAATATGCACTTATCGGTTCTAAAGGTTTTTCGACGGATGAATATTGTTATCTGGCAGAGGATAAGATAGAAAAAAGGTTTAAGAATGAGAGAAAGAGATTGATAAAATCGTATAAAGCCGCAAAAGAAGCGGGTTATAACGATTTTATCATGTTTCTCCATTATCCTCCGACAAATAAACATGAAACAGAAGGCGTATTTACTGAGCTGGCACGGGAGTTTGGTGTAAGGCAGGTAGTTTATTCACATCTTCACGGAAAAGACAGGTTTGATTACAGTATAACGGGTGAGCATGATGGGATAAAATATAGTCTTGTATCATCAGATTATCTTGATTTTGTACCGAGATTGATAGTGTGAAGAAATATTAAAATGTAGGTATAAAAAACAACTTAATGTTTTTTATATATGTACGGTTTTCTGTTTGTTTTTTATATTGGTAAAAATAGCATAATAACAGCAACTATTCCTGGAGTTAAGATTTCAAGAGGTTTAGGTAAAATAGCATTAATGCAATTAGTTAATAAATCTTCGACACTATCTGAAATATCAACATAAGCATCAATTACTGCTAAAATAGCATCAGCTGTTAAGAGTTTCCTTACTGGTTTTGGTAGTTTTTTTATGATTTTAGGTCATTTTTTCTTTAAAAATTTTTTAATAACCTTTACGGCGGCACTAAATTTGCCTCTTTCTGTTGGACCTAGATTTTCAAGCATTTCTTGTTTTTCGTTTTCTAGTTGCTTCAAATCAGATGATGATAGAGCTTTGTTGATTTCCTTATAGTCTTTGCATAATTGTTTTACATATTTTTTATCAATTCCATCTGCAAGCATTTTTTGCTTGTCAATAATAAATTCATTATCTTTAAAAGAGATGTACTCTTTTATTTGAGTTGTTTCTTCAGTATAATTTGTATAATCATCCATTTCTTGTGCATTAGCATTTGTGCATATTGAAAAAGCAGAAAGAAAAATAAAAAATGTTAATATTAATGCTATATGTTTTTTAAGTTTGTTCAAATTTATCATTCCTTTCCTATTAAATAAAGTTGCGTAAATAAATATAACAGAAAACCATATTATATACTTAAAAAATTCTTTCATAATATATATTACAAAATAATTCAGTAAATAATGAAATAGTAAAGATTATCATCATACCTGTACCTAATGATATAAGCATCATATGATTATTTATTTTACCGATAATCAATATAAGCAACATGATTATCCAACTGCACATTTGAGTTATCTGTAATGCTTTTCCCCTAGATTTAAGTGAAATAAATTGATTGCGTTCGTCATTCTTATCTACTTTATCTTCTTTTGACATTGATTTAGATATACTTCTTTCAATCAGTCCTATACCCATAAATAAGA
>ENA-ORTF01003019-ORTF01003019.1-human-gut-metagenome-genome-assembly--contig:-NODE-3019-length-15474-cov-2.703677_pt1 | contig 15474 bp, 15 predicted proteins | sample MGYA00241908_ERZ509180 | MGnify/ENA primary metagenome ERZ509180 (study PRJEB26280, sample SAMEA2338814) | human gut metagenome | biome: human gut; feature: human-associated habitat; material: faeces... | reverse complement strand
TAACGTATCACATTTTACTGGGCAGCTTTGGAATAAGGGTAAAACAAAATGGACGGATGAACGAGTTGCAAAAAAGCCAATTTATACATACGATGAGGTCTTTTGTCAAGACAGTGTTGTTTCATCAAATTGTTTGAAAAATACTATTAAAAGATATAATGCTGTTCCTTATGTATGTGCAAAATGTGGATGCACAGGTGAGTGGCAGGATGGCATTATAACATTGGAGATTCACCACATAGATGGTGATAGACACAATAATACTATAAATAATTTGACATATTTGTGTCCAAATTGTCATGCATTAACGGAAACATATCGAGGAAGAAATCAAAAAAAGATTATTAAATGTTAAGAAGGTCATTTTAGGTAAGGTGCATAAACAGGTTATACTTTATACGTTCAATTCGTAACCTTGCATTTTGGGATTCCAAAAAACAAATAAAAACTCAGTTGCATTGTGACAGCAATGCAACAAAAATCGAATTGATTATTGTAAAGGTATCTGTCAATGCCAATACATATGAAATTCCCGTTTCTGATTTTTAGGTGGGTAACTGCTTATTACATTATCATAGGTAATCGGCAGTTTGCGTGGACATAATCACGACTCACAAGAGACACCTGTTTGCAGAAACACTTCTTTCTACGCATGTGCTAACGTGGTACAGATGATGGTGGACGAGAATGGTTCACACAAAGATTTGCTGTTCGTCTAAATGGTTAAGATGCCACTAAGTCAAATAATGAAATCACTGCGGTGTGGAGATATAGGTTCAAATCCTATACAGCAATTTGGTAAACATTAAACATTAAAATAAGTAAAGATGACAAAGAAAGGAAGATGCAACATGGCAACAACGGAACGTATGACAGCTCATAAAATTCTTACAGAAATGAAGTTGGTAGAGAAGCGTATTAACAAAACGGTAGCAGAAGGTGTATATTGCATTGCAAATAAACACTCTAATACCAAGATTGATGGAATGTCTATTGAGGAATATAAGGTTAAAATGCAGGGTGATTTTGATAAGGCTACGGCAGAAATTGCAAGATATTTTGCAATGAAAAAAGCACTATCTCTGTCCAATGCAGTAACAAAGGTTACAATCTCTGGTCAGGAATATACGATTGCTGAAGCTATCGCAATGAAAAATCATGGCGTGTACCACAAACAGTATTTGCTTGATACACTGCGTACTCAGTATAGTGCAGTTCAGCGCACTCTTGCTGTAAAGAATGGTGACGAGCTGGATAGACGCGCAGAGAAATATGTGATTGACCTGTACGGAAACAATGAAGATGTGAAAAAGGGCGAAGCTGCTACGCAGGCTAAAAAGCAATATATCGAACAGCATTCCTATGACCTGATTGACAAGATTGGTATCGTTGACCGTATCGCCGCATTGGAAAAGGAAATTGATGAATTTACATCCGAGGTGGATGCTGCGCTTTCCGTAAGCAATGCTCTAACAGAAATCGAATTTACTTATTAAGAAAGTTAATTCACCACGGGTGATTTAATTTACATGATAATTCATCGTTTACTGAAAACTTAAAACTATCACTCATTTGTCTTTTAGCATCGGGCAGACCAATGTAAAACATAAAAGAACCTGATGCACTATCTTATCAAGCGTTCTGTTAAAACGATTTTGATGATATTTTTAGCGTACAATAGAGGATTGTAAGTGCTATATTCTTCAAGCATAAGAAGAAATTTACAAATTGGTGTATAACGCTTAAAGATAGAAAGTTTACACAATAAAGTTCAAAGTGGAAAGTTTATTTTTCGGTAAAAAGATTAACGAATAAAGAAGGGCATCGTTGATATGGATAATGTGAAGGCACATTAAATATTAAAGTAGTATGCCCGATAAAGCATAAAGTTTTGCGAAATCCATGAGACACAGTTTGGGTTAGTGGTAAATGCCCGTAAGCATCTGCATGGCTGGTAAATGGTGAATTATTATATGAAATATTGCATGGTTGCACATTCTTAATGTTGGAGTCCGATTCTCCAAATATTTTTTTAGAGACAATTATTTTTATTTTTGTTTCTATTCTTTGTTCCTCTGTTTTATATAAATAGACTGACGGTTATACTGTCAGCACTATGGATACGCAAAGTTGCTAAACCACTGGGCAGTACAGTGGGTATCCAAATAATTACATATCGATTAGACGGTACATACAAAATACAACACTATCAACTCCCGTCAAGATACATAGTGTTGTATTGGTGAAGGCTGCAATGTATAGTAGGCAGTTCCGCTTATATCTGTGAGGAAGGTTGGTATAAGCAACAATAACGCACATGCTTATGTGAAAAACCAGAGTGTAACTATTAAATATTTGTAAAACAATGAAAGGAGGGACACCTTTTTTGTTCCTGCTGAATTTGTGACAAAGAAATGCGTTACGGCACTAGCTCTGGTTTTGGAAAATCACTTGAGTTTTTATCTTATTTCTCGTTCTCTATGTAAAAATTCAAGTGATTTCGTTATTTGTTATGTGGAGAAATAGTTCAATGGAAGAACAGTGGTGTTAGTACCATATATAAGCGTTCAAGTCGCTTTTTCTTCATTACTGTAATCGTTGTCACAAGCCTAAAATAGGAGGGGATTCATATTGCACAGTTAAAAAATTATATTCTCACAGATGGGCAGAGATTTATCTACCAAAATTTTCAAGGTAAATATGTCCCTTCCTCTGGTGAGAGTATGGCAGAACATTTTACAAAAGCACAGGCAGAATGGATTTTACAGCATAGTTTGCTAAAACAGTTGCGTAAAACATTCAGAATCCAAAAAGTAATTAAGGTTGACCCACATGAAATTAAGGCTCTTACCAATGAAGAATTAAGTAAGAATAGTGAAAAGGTTATGGATACAAGCTATGTAGATAAGTGGTTAGAGAAGCTGGACACTCTAAATGGGTTAATTGAGGAAATGACAGCACGCAAAGAAGAATTGGTAAAGCAATTAAGTATAATTGACCAGAAGAAAACTGATGAAGAACACTACATAGAGATGGTAAATTGTAATGCTTATCAAGGTTATCTTGCGTTTTCCAGATTGCAAAATATTCTGAAAGAGAGACGTTCTATCAAGAATGAATTGACTGTTTTGCAGACTATTTTGAAACAGGAAAAAGCATTGAGCTGTAATGTAAAGGAAACAGTAACACAGAAAATTGCTAAGATGGACAATAGAAAATATAGTCCAAGACAAACAGTAGAATTGTTTGATATTTAGAGAATAGGGAGGTTTGCAATGGAAAGCACGTTAGATGTAGAAGCTAACATGGAAATACAACAGTGTTTAAATACATTGTACCAACAGGACGCACTCAAGCTACATAGAATGGTTGATAAAATGCTCGTCAAGTATGGGGGCATTTCCCAGAAGGACAAAGATGATTTTTATTCTATTGCAAACCAGACTATCACAGAAATTATAACAGCAATAGAAAATCCCGATGTGGAACGAAAATATGATTCTACGAAGGGAAATTTTCTTGGCTATATTTACAAAGCAATTCACCTTGCAATTATTGATAATATTAAATATCGTAATGCGAGTAAAAGAAGTGTGCGTGTTACAGACGAAGATGGCGAAATACAATATCTTCAACCAGTATCCCTAGAAGCTCCGATTGATGAAGGTGAATCTTTAACAGTCGGAGATTTTTTATGCGCTCAAGAAGATGGATTTGAAATATTACAAGCAATCGGTGAAGATAGTTGTTTATTAGATGAGCATATTTCAAGATTTCTGGATAGTTTAACTGCCTTGCAAAAACAAATTGTAAGGCAGATTATGTCTGGTGATACAGCAAGTGAAATCCAAGTACAATTATCACTCACGAAGGCACAATATGACGCACAAATGAGGGAAATCAAATCTTATGAGCATACAAAATTTTTACATAGACGGGTTGTAAACAAAGCAGTTACAACGGCAAAAGAGATAAGTAGAAAGGATGATAGATATATGAGTATTTCGACCACAGCAGAAAAAACAAAGGACACACACTTTTCCGTAGCTTCTATGCGGAAAAAATTGCATACAAGAGAATGGCGTGAAGACCATGTTTTGCAGAGACATGCGGATTTGTGGAATCAGGTTGCAAAAAGTGAGCTGATTGTAGATATTATTTCTGGTAAATCCTTAACACAGATTATCGTATCTGAAGAAATCAGAGACGGTATTTATTATCGTTGGCTGATTGATGGCAAGCAGAGATGTACGAATATTGATGACTATTGCAATGGTGGGTTTGCCATCAGTAAAAAGGTGCAAAGACCAATTCTGGAATATCAGGTAACATGTACCACAGAAGATGGAGAAATTAAATATGATAAAAACGGATGCCCGATTTATGAAACAAGAACATTTGATATTCGTGGGAAACGTTTTAACCAGCTTCCTGATGAGTTAAAGGACAAAATTTTGGATTATCAAATTCCCGTCATGCTGAATCTGAATTGTGATAAAAAGGAAATTGCCTATGATATTGCTAGATTTAACCGTTGCAAACCAATGAATAAATCCCAGAATGGTTGGACAGGTATGGATGAAGATGACGCTATGCTGATTGATAGCATTATCCGTAATACACAGTTCTTTAAATCTGATTTTGCAGGGTCTAATTTTCCTTCAACACAGGAAAAGAGCGGTGCAATTCGTAAGATTGTCACAGAAAGCATTATGATTATCAATTTTATTGAGAATTATAAAAAGGATTTTTCTGAAACCTGTAAATTCTTATCTGATGAAAGCACAGCAGATGTTTATAACGACTTTGGTTATTTGGTAGAACGCATTGAAAAAGTTGCAAACGAAGATACCGCACAGGTATTTAACGCAAAGGATGCAAAGTTGTGGTTTGCAGTTTTCGCAAAGTGCGATACATATAATATTAGTGATGAGCAGTTTGTAGAATTTGTACAGGCATTCAATAATGACTTGCATACCATGTCTGTTGACGATAAGAACTGGGAATCCTTGAATCAGTCCAGAGATACACAGTCCAAAAATATGATTGAAGCAAAGATTACATATTTGGAAACATTGATGCTTCAGTATTTTGACATAGCAACTGAAAAAACAGTTACAGAATTTGCATTGAGTGGAACTTGGACTGATTATGTTCAGCAGTTCGGTGACACAAGACTGGTAAAGGATAAAAACATGAGTGAAACAGAATTGACAAGAATGGCACTGCAATCCGCAATGTTAGTGCAGGGCAAGACAGATACCTGTGATTCTGCCTTGCAAGAATATGTAAACAATTATTGTATTGCTGCTGAGGACGCAGATGACATTACATGTTTTGCAGATATGCTTGATGATTTTGCGGATAGAGAGCTGCCAGATATTACAAAACTGAGCAATAAAAATATTCCTGTGTTAATTAGTGGCGTTGCGTACATGATGAATAACAATGTTGATGAGGATATTTTTGCAAAACAGCTTCCTGTGTGGGTCATGCGTTGGAGCAATAGTGCAGGTTATACCGATAGTGTAGAAAATTATAATAGTATGATGGCTGATTTACATAGCTTACAGGAAATGTGATACGAAAGGGGTGTCAGTATGATTATAAATATTTTGGATAAGAAAGAATATGATTTCTTACGCACAAATGAACATCTTGGTTCAAATATCATTTTACTGGGTTTGGGTGGCAGCTATGCTTATGGTACAAATGTTCACGGTAGTGACTTAGATATTCGTGGTGTAGCACTTAATACAAAATATGAAATTCTCACTGGTCACAAATTTGAGCAAGTAGAGGACAAGGAAACGGATACAGTTGTTTATTCTGTTCAGAAAATTATTCAACTGCTAACAAATTGCAATCCAAACGTTATTGAGCTATTGGGACTTCAACCAGAACACTATTTGCATATCAATAAAATCGGACAAACACTTTTAGATAAGAAAAAGTTGTTTTTGTCAAAAAAAGCAATTCATTCATTTGGTGGATATGCTAACAGTCAATTACGCAGATTAAATAATAAGGCGGTACGCACAGTAACACAAGCAGAACAGGAACAACATATTCTTAATTCTATCAAGAATGCAGCCTATATGTTTAATGCAAAATTTTTCTCGTATAACACAGATATGATTCGGCTGTATTTAGATAATGCAGTCAATACAGATTTGGAGAAAGAAATTTTCATGGATATTTCATTAAAACATTATCCATTAAGAGACTATAAAGCTATGTGGTCTGAAATGAATAATATTGTTAAAGAATATGCCAAGATTGGGCGCAGGAATAAAAATGCAATCGAACATAGTAAATTGAGTAAGCATATGATGCATTTAGTACGGTTATATTATATGTGTTTTGATATTCTGGAACAAGAAGAAATTATAACATATAGGAAAAAAGAACATGATTTACTGATGGATATTCGCAACGGGAAATATCTTGATAGTGACAAGCAGCCCACTTCTGATTTTTTTGAGCTGGTGGATGAATTAGAAAAACGTTTTACTTATGCCAAAAATAATACATCCCTTCCAGAACAACCAGATTATCAGGCAATTAACCAGCTGATTATAGACATCAATGAGTATGTTGTCTGTGGTATGTGTTAAATCGCATATGGGTAAAATAGGTGGCTTGATTTTAGTCGTTGGGTTATTGCCAAGTGTGATTGTTATTTTTCTATGTATACTCATGTATTTGGCAAGCCTAATATTTTTAGTAATCGAAGTAATGAATAGAAAGTGAGGTGTTTCAAATGCAGTTTGTTAGACCAAATTGTGAGAATTGTGTTTGTAAGGATGTATGCTCTATTAAAGCAGATGTTGACCTGTTCAAGAATGATTTACAGAATATGGAGTTTTATAATGGAAAAAGATATGCTGATATCCTGTCTCCATTATCTATCCAGATTGAGTGTAAGCACTATATGGACGCAGAGATTCGCAAAACAATTAAGTTAAATAGAAACTAAGCGAAAAGAAAGGAAAATACATATTATGAAAAATTTACAAGTAACATGGAAAGGTACGACACCGTTGATTATGCATTCTTGTCAGTGTGTAAACCCGTTGCACCCTATCGCTAGAGAATTGAAGAAATATACAAGCAAAAAGAACAAAACGGAAGAAGATTTGATTAAGATTTCTGACCTAGAATGGGAATCTGGTGCTTACTGGAAAGATGGTATAGGGCTATACATGCCTGCCGAGAACGTAGAAGCTACTATTAAAAATGGTGCAAAAGCAAATAAAAAGGGTAAGGATATTGAGAAATATGTTAGTGTGACTGACTTATATATTCCATTTTTCTATGGCGAGAATCTGACTAAGGAAGAACTGATTGCAAATTATGACTATCGTGATACCAGAATTATGACGGTACAACGTGCAAAAGTATTGCGTACAAGACCGAGATTTGACCAGTGGCATATTATTTTTAATTTGATGTACGATGATACTAAAATTGATATTGATACGATTGTGAACGCTATGGAGTATGCAGGCTCTTATGTAGGGCTATGTGATTCAAGACCTAAATACGGTAAATTTACAACGATTATTGAAGAAGTGGAATAATAATGGTTGCAATAAAAATAAGCTGAGCATTTTAGGTCATGATTAGTCATGTTTAGTTAAGTCAAGGTAGGTTGATTTATGATGGGACGAGCTTAGTTAAGTTAGGCATTTTAAGACACGTTTAGTCCAGTTAAGGTTGGCTGAGGTGCGTTTAGTTCTGTTAGGCATTATAGGTTTTGTTATGTTATGTTATGTTAAGTTGAGTTACGCTAGGTTAAGCTGGGCTTAGTATTTTAGGCTAATCAAATAAAAAAAATGAAAAAAATAGGAGGATTTGAATATGGTAGGAATTATGAAAAACAAAAAGAAATCTGAATTGCTTGCAGAGTATATTCAGACATTACATTACGGTGATATTATTACACATGAACAAATTGCAGGCAGTATTGATGTTGAGTATAAATCCAATCAATATGCAACGATTATTTCACAGACAAGAAAAATTTTGCAGCAACATGGTATTTTTCTTGAAATTATCAAAGGCAATGGGTACAGAGTTGTAGAACCTGATAACGTTGTAAATGAATCATTAAAGCATTATAAGCGAGGTTTTACTGCAATGCAAAAAGGGTATGATACGCTTAATTATGCCCCCACAAAAGATATGACACCAGAGGGCAGAGAAATCTATAGGCGAGTACATGATAGGGCAATTACTCTCACTGCGTCTATGAAGGGTGCTACGGTTGAATTAAAAATGCTTGGCAATAAAAAACATCCAATGTGCGTTGAAAATATACATATGAATTGAGCAAATTTTTTATTAGCACGAGATTAAAAAGTTATAAGGAGGAGTAATAAAAATGCAGTTATATATGACAACACATAAGAAGCAGCAATTAGTAAATGATGAATGGGTAGATGTAGTGGACTATTCAAATTATACACTATTTGTTGTTGCTAGTAATGATTCTGAAGCTCTGGCGTATGCAAAGTCTGCTCTCATGAAAATCAATTCTAAAACAAAAGATAATGTTCGATATGTCCTTGATATGCTTCCAAAGCATCTTATGGCAATCTCTGTGGAGCATAATCTAAATAATACAAATGTAATTGGGATTTGGGAATAATCATGAATTTTGAGATAGCACCTGTGTATATCACGGGTGCTTTTATTTTTTTTGTCGAAATATTCTATAGAAGGAGGGCAATGAAAATGGAATTTCATAAGAAGATTGAACACTGGCGTAGGCATCCAAGTGTGTGGGCTAAAACTATATCCTTGGCAGAAGTTATATATCAATATGCTCTGTGGTAGAGAGAGATTGGTAAGTCGTTTTCGTGGAATAAAATGAAAGAAGTTGTTTATGAAGAAAAATCGAATTAAATATTATCAATTCTATCCATGTAAAACAATGGAGGATAAAGCGTATATTAACTTGCTATGGTTTCGCAAGTCATTTTTGAAAAATTAGTTTGGCTTGTAAAAATATCAATATGAAAAGAGGTGAAAGCAATGAATTATCGTAAGGCAATAGATGAAGCAATGTTATACTGCGCAACACTACCGAATTTGAGATGTGGTTTGTTTATTCGGACTAAAGTTGAATATGATGTTGTGCGTACACTGATTAATGATAGATATAAAAACAATTTTGAGATACAACCAATACATAAGGGCGCAGGATGGACACTTACTTTTACTAATGGTAGCGTGATTTATTTTATGCGCCTTACAAATGACGCTAATGATGGGGTATGCGCTCCAAGATTGCACATGGTATATATTTCGGAGCATATAGAGCAAGAAGTATTTAATGTCGTTGTTTGTCCTATGCTAATACCTTATCAATTTAGGGATGTTATCAAGTTTATTGGTATAGGTGAATGCGGTAATCTGAAACAGACAAAATGAATATGTGCTGCATACATATTTGATTTATCGAAAAAGATAATAGTAGCAAGATTATGACATAAAGAAGGACGGTAAGTATGAAAAAATTAGTAATGAGATACAGTAGGGACAAGCCAATAGAAGGACACTTTGTATCCGTAGTAAATATTAAGTAGTCAATAACAAAAAAGGAAAGTGATTAATATGAGTCTTATATATGATAATAAAATCATGTGGTCTTGGAATCCCGATAATAATCGGTTATGTATTAGCATATGCGTGACACAAGAACAACCGTTCAAAGATTATCAGAAAGAATCTTTTGCACGACATTTTGCACAACTTAAAACGTCTTTGACGGGTCGTACCATACAAGATATATCTTATGAGGTAATTAGAATAACAAGAGAAGGAGAGAAAAAAGATATGTTATCATTTGAAAATGCAAGGAAACTGATTTATAGAAGTGATGAAATTCTTGATTTTGATGTTGTGAAAGAAAATAAGGTTGTAAGAGTACTATTCAAAGATAGCCTTTATGAAAAAATGGTATGCCATGAGGAAGACACATTTGACCTGAGACAGTGTTTGTATATTGCGATTGCAAAACATCTATACAAAGATACATATACATTTGAGGGCATTGAGTATAAAGCGAAGGAAATTTCTTATCAGAAAAGATATGTCAAAATGGTTGACAAAGCTATTACACATTACAAAACGGATATAGCAAATGCAGAAAAAATGCACAAGGATGAAGAAGAAAGAAAACGCGCTATTGCAAATAAAAAACGTAAACATGCTGAATATCTAAAACGTAGAGAGCAGAAACGTCTGGATGCACAGGCAAAAGCAATTTGTGAAGGTCTTAAACTCTATGACAACGCTGATAAAAACCAGTAAGACAATCGAATCTAATTACATCATAAAATCGAATTATATTGTATGAGCTTTTGATTATTAACTATCGTACACTCATGACCTTTAGTTGTGAGTATTTACATAAATTCACATATTAGTAACTTAAATTAGCAGCCAATTAAAATAATGGCTGATAAATATAAAAGAACAATTTTATTTACATAGGAGGAATGTCATATATGGCAAAAGACAGAATTTTTAATCTACAAGAAACGAAAGGTAACTTCCAACTAAAGGGGATTGTTACTGGGACAAAAAAGGATGACTTTTACAAGGAGAAAAAAACAAAAACGCAGCGTGATATGCGTATGGTCAAATTTGGTGCTGAATATACAGGTGGTCAATCCATGTATGTAAATTTACAGGGTGTGGCGAATGATTTTGTATATTTTTCTAAAAGAGCTGAAGAAAAAGGTCAGCCATCCACGACCGAAAAAGTTCAGTGGGGTGACAGATTTTCTTATAACCGTGAAGGATTTAGACTAATTGGTAAAAATATTGGTGTCAAAAAAATCGTTGATGAAAAGGGCAATACAGTCAATGATAAAAAAACACTTACAGATTACGATGCTTGTAAGGAGATTGCAGATAACCTAAAGGACGGTCAGTCTGTATTTATGCGTGGCTCTATTGATTATAGCAGTTTCACGGATGACAAGGGCAACAAAATCACGTCTACAAAACTTGTGCCTAATCAGGTATCTCTGTGCGCCGATGTTGATTTTAAGGATGAAACATTCACTCAGCAGAATGACTTCAATCAGGTAATTATCTTCATGGGTATTGAAAAAGAAGTAGATGATAAAAACGTTGCCACTGGTCGTTTTATTGTGACCGCTAAAATCGTTACATACTCCACGATTGAAGATGTTGAGTTTATTATTGAAAATGCTTCGCTGGCAAATAAATTTAAAAAGACACTAAAACCGTATAACGCTATCAGAGTAAATGGTCATATGGTTATGACAATGCAGACTGAAACAGTACAGGATGATGACGAATGGGGCGAAGCAGACGCTATGGAACGTCCAAAGAGTCCTGTAAAAAGAGAATTTATTATTACTGGCGCAAAGGGTAATACCCTTGATAAAGAAACCTATACACAGGAACTGGTTGAAGAAGCAATGGCAAAAATTGCAAAGGCAAATAAAGCTAAGGAAGACTTTGGTTCTGACTTTGGTTCTGCTGACGGTTGGGGAGAAGTTATCGAAGATGAAGATGATGACGATAGCGCATGGGATTAAGTTATGAAACGTCATACAAATGAAGAGTTAAAACAAATTAGAGTAGGTGAAGTGTCATATACAAAATATGGCACTCCTACCATAATTCTTGAATATCATTCTAGTAAAAAAATATTAGTAGAATTCCAAGATGAATATAAATATCAGTATTGCACGACATACCCAAATTTTATCAAACGTCAATTAACAAACCCGTATGATAAAAGAATAGCAAATATTGGTTATATTGGTACTGGTAAATACAATTTTAAGGAACATACTCAAGCGTATAAAAAATGGGCAAGCATCATTGCACGATGTAATCTTGATGATGCGAAGAATGTGGATTCATCTATTGCTTCATATATTGATTGTGAAATAAGTGAAGAATGGCAATGTTTTCAAAATTTTGCAGCATGGTACGAGAGTCACAAGTATGAAGTGCCAAATGAGTATTTATCAATTGATAAGGATATTATGATACATGGTAATAAAATGTATTGTAAAGAAAAATGCCTTTTAGTTCCCGAAACAATAAATTCTTTATTTATTAAAAGTAAAAGTAAACGTGGAAATTTGCCAATCGGTGTAATGCAGCCATTGGGAAAAAATTATTATATTGCAAAAATTTCTAAATATAATCGTACTTATCGTATTGGTTCTTATAGTTCTCCCATAGATGCGTTTTATGCTTATAAGACTGAAAAAGAAAAATATATTAAAGAGATTGCAGAAAAATATAAGAGCATTATTCCAAAATATATTTATGATTTACTATACCAATATGAAGTAATGATAACTGATTAACAATGGAGGTAATAATTTGAAAACAAGAGCAGCAAATAAAGTACAAACAAAACTTGTAACATTATTGTATGGTGCAACATTTAGTGGGAAAACCACACTAGGTCTTCAACTTGCATATTTTAAACGTAATGACGGTAAACCATTTAGAGTTGCAGTAATCGATGCAGAAGGTGGCGGTGCTGATGATGCTATCAATGAATTAATGGATAGTGGTGTAGATACAAGAAACATTAAAATTTTTTATACACAGAGTTTGCAAGAGTTAACTACACTTCTTGATAATATTAAAAATCATGACACATTCTATGAATATGATGATGAAGGTAATGAAACTGATGAGATTATGCTTGATGCCGATGGTGAAGAGTGGTATCCAGATGCGATTCTCATTGATGGGACATCTATTTTTAGATTAACCAGTGAACAGGGGTTGCTTGAATTATCTAAAAAAAGAAATACAGTTAAAGCTGACAAGGACGGATTAGTTGGTGCAGAACGCTTTGTAAAAATTCAAGGAGCAGACCTTGAATTTAAAGATTATAAACGATTAAATTATTCTGGTCAAAATCTGGTGCTTGATTTGATGGCTATTGGTATTAATGTTGTTTTAACAGCTAGAGAAAAAGATGAGTCTGTACAAAAAATAGACAAAAATGGGCAGCAAGTATCTGTGTCTACAGGTAAAAAAGTACATGATAGCTTTAAGGGGATTGACTACAATGTAAAAACAATTCTACATATGTATCAAGATAACGAAACAGGTCAAATTTGTGCAGAAGTAGTAAAAGATAGAACAAAAGTTTATAAGGCAGGCACAATCCTTGTTGACCCTACATTACTTGATTGGCAATCTGTTATTGATAAAAATGCTGGAAAAGAAGAGTTTATCTTAAAAAATGACTTAGATAAAGCAGTAGATACAGAGCAGAGATTGTATGAAAAAGAAGCAATGGAATTGCACAATTCTATTAAAGCAAGTGAAGTTGTAGGTGCTATTTCTGATAATACACCTTCTGACACGCCTAATACAAATATCGCATTGCTGAAAAAAGAGATTGTGGCGAAAAGAAATGCTTTGACCCCACCTGAGAAAAAAGCAATGAAAGAAAAACTTGAAAAGGCAGGATTGCCTATTACATATACCAATGTAACTGATGCAGATGTGCTGAATCAGGTTTTGGCAATGTTCAACTAAGTGAATAAAATATACGGTGCTATTGTAGTAATAGCACCGTCCCTATATATGGGAGGCAATTCTAATGAAAAAAATGATAATGACTCCAAGGAGAAGATGTTTTGGTTGCAAGATTCCATTAGATATTAGACGTGATGAGGATAACTCGGATGTAATTTATTTTGACAAACAGTTCTATCACAAGGATTGTTTTATAAAAGCAAAATCTGTGAAGCGAAAATGTATCGTTTGTAAGGAAGATATTGTTGTAACATCACCAGATGACGAATTTATTTACTATGACAGGCATTGTTACCATCCAGAATGCTTTAAAAAGTTTTGCAATGAAAAAAATACCAAAAAATGGAAATTTGCGCTTGAAAATTATGAAAATTACGTTCAAGAAGCAAAAAAGTTAGCATACGAACTATTGGCTAAAAAGCAAGGCTCTACCTTGAGTATCGGGCAGTTTGAGGAAGACGCTCAAAACCAAATAAAATCATGGTTTTATGGGTCAGATTTATGTGCTTTTGTCAGAGAGAAGTATAACGTGACTAATCCGCAATGGGATTTGCTACAAAGTGTTATAGACGGTACATATAAGAATATTGGTGTCGGTATTCCTGCCGAGGATTTGCTAGATATGTGGGAGCGTAAATGGAACTATCTGCAAAAGCAGCACAATAAGCTCATACAGAAGAATAGTGATGTAAATGCCACAGCGTTAGTGAGGTACGATGTGGCTATTTTGGTTAATAAATATGACAGTTATCTCAAATGGAAGCGAGAACAACATTTACTTGCTGTAGAAATGAAAACAGAAAAAGAAAAAAGAACCAAGGAACATGCTGTATTACAAAGTATTACACAGAACATGGTCAGCCAGAATGTATCATCTAGTAATAATGATGATTTGACAGATTTAGTTGATGATATTTTTGATTAAAAGGTGGTATCGAGATTGACAGAAGTACAAGAGATAAAAACAACGAATGTTGCCAGTGAAATATGCTTTGTTGGTGCTTTATATAGTAATCCAGATTTGTATGTAAGCTATGGGAATTTTATGAGAAGCAAATATGACTTTTCAGACCCAGTTACCAGATTTTTTTATGACAATTTAGAGACTTATTATCTAACATTTTCCCAGTCTGTTGATGAAACAAAATTAAATGTTTTTATGAGCCAAAACACTGAACGCTTACAAGAGTACAAGAAATATAAAGGTTGGAAAACCATTGAACGATTTATGCAAACAAGTGATACAAGTGATATTGGCAATTATTTCCAACTTGTCAAAAAATATTCCTTGTTAAGGGAGTATGAGCGAAATGGATTTCCTGTTGAAAAGATTCTTAATCATAAACGATTTGATTCGTTGACCGCAAATGACATTTACAGAATTATTCGTGTAAAAACAGATAAAATCAATACTGTTATCAACGCAGGTGACGGCGGACATCAGCATCCAACACAGACTCTGACCGACCTTATGACCATCCGTTCCTTAAAGGGTCGTCTGGACAACTTAACCATTGGCCTGTGCGGCGACTTAAAGTTTGGCCGTACTGTTCACTCCCTGATCAACGCTATGGTCCGCTACCCGAATGTCCGTTTCGTACTCATTTCCCCGGACGAGTTAAAGGTTCCGGAATATATCCGTGATGATGTGCTCCGCGCAAAGGGCATTGAGTTCAAGGAAGTCAGCAACCTGGATGAAGCAATCCCGGAGCTTGATATCCTCTACATGACCCGTGTTCAGAAAGAGCGTTTCTTCAACGAGGAGGATTACATCCGCTTAAAAGACAGCTACATTCTGGACAAGGCAAAAATGGCACTGGCTAAGGACGATATGTACGTGCTGCATCCGCTCCCGCGTGTAAATGAAATCTCTACTGAGGTGGATGACGACCCGAGAGCAGCTTACTTCAA
>ENA-ORTF01003002-ORTF01003002.1-human-gut-metagenome-genome-assembly--contig:-NODE-3002-length-15536-cov-3.006847_pt1 | contig 15536 bp, 15 predicted proteins | sample MGYA00241908_ERZ509180 | MGnify/ENA primary metagenome ERZ509180 (study PRJEB26280, sample SAMEA2338814) | human gut metagenome | biome: human gut; feature: human-associated habitat; material: faeces... | reverse complement strand
AAACTCATTTGCGAACAGTCCATGGAGGAGAGCGCCTGAATAAACATGGGGGACGGTCGCCACCAGACCGTCCCCCGGAGAGGAGCTTTCCATGGAACTTCGCTATCAAATGACGGATATTCTGCCGCTGCTCCCAATCCCACAGCCTCCAAATGGAAAGAGTGCCTACAATATCCCGTGCCCATTATGCGACCGTGCAGGTTCAAGGGAGAAGCATCTGAACATCAATCTCAAGCGGAATGTGTATCGGTGTCCCAAGTGCGGACAATTCCAGGGTGGTGTCTTCGATCTCTATGCCTACTACATGGGCATCCCGCGGGAGAAGGTCTTGGAGGACCTTACAGCGAGACTGCAGAGAGACATCAGCTATCCCGCAGGGAAAGCGGCTACCAGAAAGAAACTGCAGCCTCCGCCGATGAAGCCCCAGGCAAGCCTTGCGCCGCTGGAGGAACGGGACCGGGTCTATCGTGCTTTGCTCAACCGGCTCACCCTGGCGCCGGACCACCGTGAAAATCTCCTCAGCCGCGGTTTGACCGACGAAGCCATTGAACGGCTGGGCTATAAGTCTACGCCTGTTGTGGGGTTCCATGCACTGGCCCAGTCCTTGCTGGACGAGGGATATACGCTGTTTGGCGTCCCTGGATTTTATCGGGACAAGGATGGCCGATGGACAATGGCTGTGTGGCGTAGGGGGATTCTGATTCCGGGAACCTACTTTGGGAAGATACAAGGTTTTCAAATTCGCCTTGATCATAAAATGAAAAAGGGCGGTAAGTTCCTGACCTTTTCCAGTAGGGACGAGCTGGACGGAGCCATGGGTGAGAACTGGTGCCATATGGTCGGGCCGGTTCGAGAGAGGATTCTTCTGATTGAAGGATATATGAAAGCGGACATCGTCAACCACTTTACAGGCCAAACGATGTTGGCTATTCCAGGGGTGACCTCGTTGCAACATTTGGAGTCAGCCCTCAGGGATCTGATTCCCATGGGAGTCCGTCATATCATGACCTGCTTCGATATGGACTATCTGAAAAACTGGCATGTGGAAAGTGCCTATCAGAACCTTGTTGAACTGTTGGCCAAGCAGAATGTCACATTTGGAACCTATTTGTGGGTTCCGGATTACAACGGATTGGATGATTACATCTGGGAGTTTTGCATGAATAAGGGCAATCCTCCAAAGTAACAGAAGTGGACAGCGGGACATGCGCAGCATGTCCCGCTGTTTTTACGCATTTTGTTGTAAAAACGCATTTTCATTTGTGTAATAACATATCAGAAAGACTAAGGAGTGATTTCTCATGCTATTTCCAGTTGATCATGGCAACTCGTCTATCAAAACCGTCAATTTCGTGTTTTCCTCCGGACTGGCCGATTATCCGATCCGTCCACCCGTTGATACGGACATTCTGGAATATGGCGGCAAGTATTGGACGCTGTCCGGCAAACGCATCTCTTATATGCGGGACAAGACGAAAGATGACCGATATTTTATCCTGACCCTTTTTGCCATTGCGAAGGAACTGCAGAAGAGCGATACTATGAGCCCAATGGTGGAAACGGATCTGGCCGTAGGATTGCCCCCGGAGCATTATGCGCTGCGGCAGCGGTTTGCAGAGTATTTTAAGCGCGGCACAGTGAACTTTGTCTTTAACGGAACACCGGTCTGCCTCGTGATCCGGCATGTGCTGGTCTATCCTCAGGCTTATGCAGCGGTCGTACCGCAGGCAGCCCGCCTGAAGGAGATCCCGCGCACTTTCATTATTGATATTGGAGGCTTTACCACAGACGTTATGTTGCTTCGCAATTCTGTACCTGACATGCAGTTCTGCCGCAGTTTGGAGATGGGAGTGATTCATATGTCCAACGATATTATCGGCAGGGTGAATGCTATGTATGATATGAAGATTGAGGATGACCACATCGTGGATATCATCCAAGGGCGGTCCACGACCCTATCCGCTGAGGTGCAGGAGGTTGTATTTGCCACGGTACGCAGTTATGCCAATGGAATTCTGGATAAACTGCGTGAACTGCAGGTAGACCTACGAGCCAATCCGGCCATTTTTATCGGAGGCGGGTCCATTCTATTCCAAAACTTCATTGAGGAGTCCTCCCAAGTGGCTCAGGCGGATTTTGTGCTGGATTCTAAAGCCAATGCCATTGGCTATGGAATGCTGGCTACGGCGCAGTTGCGGCGGATGACACAGCAGAATCACGGAGGGGAGTTCTTTGCGGAGGGATGATAAGTTCCGATTTTCTCTCGGATGGAGCCGGGATACTGCGGAAAAGATTGCAGTCGGAGATTTACTGGAAAGATTGAAGAACCGCAAAAGTGATCTGGTCGTCCAAGCTGTCTGGGAGTACATTGGGAATCACCCCGAGGTAATGACGGAAGATGCAAAAATCGTGATTTCAGTTCATTCAACGCCCACAGATGAACAGACATTCGCAAAAATCCAAAGTATGATAGACGCCTCGTTGGAAAAACTGAAAACTACCTTAAAACTCCAACTTGAACAGGGCCAGCCGGAAGATGCCAGCGGGCCAAGCGAGAAAGATCTGGATGATATGCTCAAAAATCTGGATATATTCAATCTGTGAGAACAGTCCCCACTCCATACCTTGAATGGGGTGGGGACTGTTTTGAGGCCGGTACCATTGGGGCGGCATGGGTAAGATAAAAAGGGGAAAAAGACACGCCCCCTCAGGAATGCACCGTTCCTGAGGGGGCGTGTCTTTTTGTTTATAGGGGAAGTTGTGAACTTCGGATGCTGTCCCCTCTCGGCAAAGCAGGCAAAACAACTAGCCAAGACGGTATATGTACAGTTGAGACAGTCTAAATGCCTAGAACCCGTTCCAGATTTGGTGACCGCAGTATTCAAAGGTTTGTGCGTCATCACAATCAGCGGGAGTGAGGTCGATGATCCGCTTGCGGGAGCGGGAGAGGAAGACCCGGTTTTTGATTTTGCTCATTGGCTGCCATTTGGCCAGCATATTGTCAAAATTGACTACTGAGGCATAGTCCGCCGGGAAGTTGTTTTTTATGTGATGAAAGAAATAGTTGCGGTGGAAAGGGCAGATCAGGCAGGCGCTGGCCTTGCTGTCCAGGCCCCACTCATCCAGATTATAGGCGTAGCAGTCCTTTCGTTCCCAACCCATCTCGATAAGCGGAAATCGGTTTTGAAACATAGCGTGTCGGCTGGGAAAGGAACGATGAGCCTCTTCACTGGAAAAGCCAATGTGGAGTTCATGGGTGCCGATATCCTCTGGGCGAAGCCGCTGATAGGGCCGGTAGCCCAGAAGTTCATATCGGACAAACTTTTGGATCATCAAAACCTTGTAGTCCACGGTGCAGGAGCGGCGGGCGATCCGTCCTGCTTTTCCCTGCTCGTCTAATGTCCAGAACGGCATGGCTGAAACCCTCTGCCGCCCGAACCGCTGCATATAGTCCTGATACAGATTACTCTGGAGAATGTAAAAAGGAATGTTGCAATCAACGCAGGCGCGTTCAATAAAACGCACTTGATCCGCTACCCAGGCAGGCTCACAGCCAAGATCACAATAGATGATGGCATCATAGCGGGGTACCTGCGGGTGTACGACCTTACTTCTGGTCTGGTCGCAGGAGATCAGGGCCAGGGCGGTACTCTGCATCCCCGCACCACAGCTTAGAATGTTCAAACGGAATACCTCCTTCTAAAAGGAAATGCGGGGAACCGCCCGTTTAGGTGGTTCCCCGCTGAGTGTTATTGGAGCAGAAGCCTATTGATTTGGGTCAGGCGCACCACATCAAAATTGATCATGACGCCTCATGTGATATCCTGCCCCTGTGTTTTAGACAGATGGTAGGAGTAACAGATATAACCGCCATCCCCATACCCGGAATTGGATACAACGCCATGTGGAATAACACCGGCATAGTGGTCTGTATGTAAGGTCTGGTTGCAACAGCTGTTGTACCACGCTTCCAGTGCATCTTCGCTGGGTATCTGGCCTGCATCAGCACCGGCACGGTAGAACGGCTTGTCGAACACACCGGCTTGGCCGCTGTCTACGCCAACCTTGAAGAGTTCCTCCCGTGCAATTAACTGGTTTTTGGGTGGGCAATGCTGATGGAACGCGGCCAGATAGGCTACTGCCGCATCGTGCTTCCCTTCATGGAAAAAGCCAATCTCTGCCTCCCAAATCCCCGGCTGGGCATTGGGAACGATGCCCATGCACCAGGTACCGGGCGCGTAACAGGGATCGGAAATAATCAATTTAGGCTGTGTCACCTCGAAAGTGCCGAGTTTGAATTTTTGTAATGTCCGCATTATTTAGACCTCGCTCTTGCTAATTTTATTGTTGCCTCTTTAGGGTCAACGGGTACTGCTGCCAGTGGCGTGAATGGCCGGAATATCCGCGGTATCTCCAACATGCGGCGGCTTGCTCTGGATTGCAGCCAGCAACTTGGAAAGTAGTTCGGGCAGTTTCATACTGTTGCGGCTGCCTTTATGGTAGCGGTAACTCCATTGACCACTCTGTGGGGAATATCGAATACTGTGTAGCGTATTGATAATCCAGCCCTGTGTTTTTAGAGGAACTGAAATCCCATGCTCCCGAAAAAGCTGCATGATCAGAGACTTGCCGTTGATATCTTGATTTACAACTTCTTTTCCGGCTAAAATGTTTTGCTCCGCCTCTCGGATGGCGGAGGTATAGCGGTCTTGTAACTCTTGTTCACGCTGACGCGCCTGGGCTTCCAGTTCTGCCTCTCGCAGTTTGGCTTGCTGTTGGCGCTCTGCCCAAATGGGAGCGTTGTGTGCCTCAGCCTCTTCGCGCCGCCCCAAGAGGTTGGCAAAGCCAAGATCGGCCCAGCGATCTGGAGCCGCCATACTCTGGTTGAAGACCCGTTCAATCTCAGCCCGGATACCGTGTTCCAGCGTGGACAGCCACTTCAGGACTTCCGCCAGCCGGCTCCGCTGGTCGATGCCCACCATAAAGCCGTCGCAGGGGATAAAGATCGTCGGCCATGAATCACGCTTATTTTCCAAGGTGTAAAGCTCGATGCCGTTTTCATTGTAAAAACGGTAGTAGTAGTGCCTTTTACCCATCAAGTCCTTGGAAAAAACACGGTTTTCATCCCTCTCCTTTGGCGGGAATATATCCTTTTTCTTCTCGTTCGGGCGGGTGTAGCGGGGAGAGAGGCCGGTACGGCCCAAACTGTTTGTAATCTGTTTTTCGATTGATTCCAGACCGCCGTGCCGTTCCATAAAGCCTGATAGGTCCTGTGACTGCTGCAAATTACAAAGGCACAAACCTGTCCTGCCTTCATAGATAGCTCCCTTATATTGGAACAGATCCAAGCCAAACTCGTTTTGAAACGACTTGGCTTCCTGTATCGGGGAAAAGGCACCATCCCGGAAGATGTAACAGACGGCAGAGTGTTTTTCATTCATATTTGAATCACCTTATCGTATGTCACTTTTACTGCAATCATATTTGTCATTTGTCGCTCCTTCAATTTTGATTTGTGTCTTTCACCATCATCTCGCGGGCTGCAATATAGCAGATGATGCTATAAATTTTTTTGGTAATGCTGTCCTCTGCCCTGCCTTTGACGAGCTGGGTGTCGATGAACATCGGAGAAATCGTACACCGGGTCTCGATGAAGTATTTTTCGGAATTTTTCAGTGGGAACTTGCCTAGCCTCATGTAGACCTCTCCGCTTGTGTTCTGTCCATGTGGTGTGATATTGCTGTTTCTGAGGCAGCCTACATAGTGTTCCTGGCTGTACACACAGCCATATTCGTCCACGTCCGAAGCCTGATAGCCCCCCACCTCGCTCATCATATCTGCGGCCAGTTCCTCTGCAGACCGACTTGTGATAAAATACCGCTCCGGGAATGGGAGCGCCTGAATCCCCCAGAACTGATGGATGCTCCTGTTGAACATCCGCTCCAGTAAGGATTTCAGTTCGTCTTTCAGCGTATCATATGTAAGGTCCCAAAGTTGGATGGAAGACGGAACGCCAACTCCTTTTTCGAGGTAGTTCAAATAGTGAACCGTTGACCGACTGGATGTTTCCTCCTCAGAGCCAGAGAAATCAGGGAATCCAGTCTTGCTCTCTATTAGCTGTACCTCCACGTCTGGGTAAGCGCCATTGGTGATAAAGAGCTGGAATGCTGGGCTTGTGCGGAAACCATCATGATTTCTCGGCCCCCTGCCAAGAGACTCTATCATCTCTTTTGGAAGGTCAATCCCATCGTAGGCATTCCGGGTCTTCTCAACCGCAGCTTCATCCTGTGGTGTGGTTTCCTCCTTGATGACTGCCTGAACTGCCTTGAACATCCGGTTTATCTTGCAGTCCTTGCAGTCTTCCAGGAACGGCATAGCCCCTCTCATGCAAAAGGCACAGAAGGTTTGCTTAGCTTCGGCCATTTTCTCATAATAGGCGGTACTGATTGTCTTCATATACAATCTCCTTTTTTGAGCCGGAACTGGATGCTCCAATCCCGGCTTGTGTAGCGGATTACCGGATGACCTCGTAGAGCATCATGGTATCCAGATTGAACATGGACATGATCCGGGTGACTGTAGGCCTATGACAGCGGTCGCAAATCTGATTTTCAAACACCATCCTTAGCCCCTCCCTCACAGTCCAGAGTTCGCCCTGAGATGGCAGTCTCATCATGGCCGCCGTCGTACCGCTCCGGGGTGTTAATTTGCTCGGCGAAGGTGAAATACTTCTCCATCTGCCGGTCGAGCAGTCTGTCGATCTGTTGCCGGAATTCTGCGTTTACCTTCTTTTCTGCACTGAGGTAGTCGACGAACTCCTTGAATTCACCAAATGCCTCCAGATAGCCGGCAAGGAAAGCCGCATCTTGAGCCTGGGCCTGGATCCCTGCCTGGGAAGCGGCCCGCCGCAGGTCTGAGACTAGGGCAGCGGACTCTGGCCGGCGCTCCAGCGCCCCCCAAATCCGGTCAGAGTAGTCATGGCCCCTCCGGAATTGGGGCCTCATTCCACCAAACTGCAAAGCATAGATACTGGCGGCATACAGATAGGCGTGTTCAGGATCTCGCCTATCATCGGTGTCGTAGACTTGAATGTTGAGCGGCTCCAAAAGGGTGGAGTAGACCTCGTTGACCAGTCCGCCATCCATCTCGATAATTAAAGTAGCCACGTTTGTTCCTCCTCGATTGACTTAAATAGTTTTTTTCAGGATGATAACCCCCATTACCTGTTCCAGGCCTTGTTCATTGAGCCAGGCATCCAGAGCAGTTTGGGCCTCTTGACGTAGAGCCTCTGTCCTCTCCGCAAGTTGATCCTCAACTTGTTCTCGGTTTGGAACCTCTTCGCTGACGAAAGCGACGCCAATCCAATTGGTATTCATTCCGGATCACCGTGTTTCGATGCTCTCTGCCGTGTCGGGATTCTTTCGAGTGATTGCATGACTTTTCATCTCCTTTTTGATTTTTGCGGTGTTCCGCTGCAGGGATATCTATATAAAAAAACGTGTGGAACCCAGAATAGTCCACACGCTTTTGCCCAGGATGGGCGAGATCTGTTTAAGAGGGGCATTCGTTTGTCCAGAAAACAAAAAAGCGCCCAAAGGTCAGAAAGACCTCTGGACGCTATGCAACACGGAAACTAAGACTGCCTTAGGCTGCCGCAGATACTATGTGAGCATATTATAGCGTTTCCTTTGAGAAAAAACAAGCATTAAAAATCACCACCCGCCGGTGGCAGCTGATGTTCTGAAACATATCGGGTTCACGATTCCCAAGCCGTGGAGCAGGAAGAAAGGCCATGTGGCATTTTACGTTGGTGACTCAGTTCGAAAATCCCTTGCAAACAATCCGTAGGTGCGGTATAATACTGACATAAAGTATCCGAAATCGCCCTGGCGATTACAGTATTCTGTGTTTCAAAGCGTCTGAAGGCATGTTGCCTTTGGACGCTTTTTACGTTTTGCCAAAAAAAGATATGTCTGCGCAGCCTAGTTACAGTACCAATGCGTGAAATTGCGTCTGAGGAACATCTTCAGGCGCTTTTTTCTTTGTCTGCCGCCATGCAGTATGTGGCGGCGACCATATTTCTCTCAGGTACCGCAGGCATCTACTGCGTGAATACCACAAATCAAGAAAAAGGAGGGAGTCAATGATCACAACAGGACAAGCGTACAGACACGGTGCGCCGGTGCATGACTGCCCGGTACCGCACACAAAAATGGCCGCCGTATCAGCGGTGGCACAGAGAAAGGAGAGAACATAGTTATGAGCAGTCATGACAAGGAACAAAGCCACTGCGACGCCTATGAGAAGATCCTCGACTTAGATCTTTTTAATGCACTTCTGGCCCTTGTGGTCAAGATGTCCGACAACAAGGACGCTATGCTGGAGTACTCGCGTTTTATCAGTCAGAAGTCCCTATGGGCTTCCAGGTGCAACGACCCGGGGGCCTATTTTGCCCAGCATGAACTTCGCTATATCGGCGAGATTACGGAGCGATTCGAGGAACGCATCGGCTCCAGACCAGAAATATTCCGTGCGCTGGCGCTGGCTCTTGGATTTGCCCTGCCATTTCTCACAGACTCCATGTTTGTTGGGACTCAGCGAGAAGACTTCATACGTAGGCTGGATAAAGAGGCTGGGAACGACCTGTATCTGCAGGGAGCCCGCTACCTCCTGACCACCGACCCGATGGAGCGTAAGCAGTTACGGTCCCAACTGGCTGGCGATACGTATCAACGGACGGAGGATGCTATGTTTGTCCTCTCCCTATTTGACCCTCAGGAAGATGAGTTTCCTGCAATGCGCCCCCAGATCGCTCGGTTGTGGGGCGTTGATCGGACCATACCGCTGCTCGGCAATGGCCGTATGCTGGACTGGCTTCTATGCAACTATAAGCCGGTCATCGCCGAGTGCAGGAAGAAAGACAATGCAGTCCTGCGGGCGTTGCTGAAGTTGCCCGGCCAGTTCTGCAAGGAGGGCTCCGCTCTGTACAAGACGTTGATCGACTCAGGATATAGTACGCTGGAGATCAGGTATGCCAACTCCTGGATGATTTGGCCCTGCCAAAATCCAGTTGGGCTTAATCCCAACGGCATTCCTGCTGAGAAGGCGGCTGCCCAATTTTGTATCGCTGCACTCAATCAGGACGAGGAGCTGCCGGACGAGGCTTTCACCCACATGGAGAGACTCTACTCCATGTATCGTAAATTTCACATCCGTTACGAAGGGCATGAGGGGATATGGCCTGCTGTCTCCACACAGGTCAATCCGACCAACCCTAAAACAGTATTGTGGATGATCCAGAAAGCCAATTTACAGTTCTCTTATCGGTTCGATGTATTTGATCCGCAATGGGATATCTTGGCAGAACAGTTGGAGCCACTGGATTACCGGAATCTCTTCATTGAACAGGTCGACCGTCTGGAGGCGCCCGACAAAAAGGAGATCCGTCGGTATATGGAGCGTTATCAGGAACTGACGGGCTTGGACTATATGGAGGCGTTTCAACAAGAGAATGGCTGGTATAACAAGAATTTCGCGTTGCTTGTGGATACTGACACCATTGATTTATGGTCCTTTTTTCAGTCACACCTCAATTATGAGTCGGAGCCGAAAGAAAAACAGGCGTTGTGCTATGTGCAGGAATATACCGCAGGTTCTCGGACCAGGAAGGCGTTTGACTTTAATAAGAAGTTATTAGAAACATACGATGTGACTGAGTATCCAGACCTGTTCGAGAGTCATTCGGGCTTCCACCGCGATTATATGAAATCTATCCGCTATTACTATAGCGATCTCGGCAAACTGGATTTTAAGCGGGACTTTCTGTCTTCGGACGAACAGCGTCAACTTTTTGAGTGGATCGATACCTCACAATTCTGTCTTGAACCACAAAGTTATTATAACTTTGTGGAAGCGGCACTATGGAATGACTGTGTCCGTGCGCTCTATGATAAAGAGACGCTCCGGGAAGTTCTGAAAGCCCTGATCGCAACACGTTACAATATTCATAGTGTGAACAGTTTGAAACAGGATTTGTATACGCAGGAAGAGCTGGATGCAGAGAAAGAGCAGCAACAGGCAGAGTGGGAGCGGATCAGACAGGAGCGCCGGGCTAACTCGCTTGCCACAAAAAAGGAGAGATTGGATGCCAAGTTTGATGGGAGTGTTCAATCGCTGAAGGATTTTTTGGATAGCTATTACAGTGTAGAGGATCGCAGAGATGCCTTGAGCCTGATTGATGAGCCCCTGCATCTTGCCGCCTCCCAATTTAGTTATCCCATAACATCAGAGCAGGCCGGTGTGTTGCTCTATTTATGCGGAAGAGCTATTGATACGGATGCCATCCCACGAAAAACGCTGTACTCTCTTATAGAAATTGTTATCAAGGAGGAGCGTGCAAATGCTACAAACTGTTAACCGTATTAAAGCGCTGGAGCGCATGAGTACCTGTGGCTTGAGCAAAAAGCATACACATCAGTATAGTGTTCCCACACTGCTCACAACCTGCGAACGGATTGAAGAGCAAGGTTTAACAGGACTACTTTCCTCTGTTTTGCCCGAACGTATCCAGCAAGAACTGATCTGCAACGAACAATTTGCAGGCTACTACAAGAAACTGGTGGATTGTAAAGTGCCCCACCATTTCATCAATGACTGGCTGGAGTCTGCGGATCGTTTCGGGGAATCTCTGATGGGGCGTTATACCGTTGAACAGATGGTTCAAATGTACGGCTCCGGGGTCAACGGCTCCTGCTGTCAATACGAGTGTCTGAAGTATTTCGAACACGACTTAGCGGATGAAGCATTGTGGCCCGCATTGGTAGATAACCTGAACGCTTTCTATGCGCAGAACGCCGTGACTTTATCCGATTTGAAACCGCAGGAGCGGGAGATGCTGAAGCTCCCTTATTTTGCCTCTTTCATCGATGTTTCCGGACGTACCATTTCAACCAGCCTCTCTGTGCTTTCCTCCAATGAGACGATGCGGGCGGTCCTGGATTTCCTGTTCCGTGAACAAGTGGAGCATTCTTTCACAGAGGATGAGTTGACTTCGCTCTCCCATCTGGAGGCTAAGGATCTTGAACTTGTGCGCCAGACATACTCCAATCTGGGTTCTGACCCTGGATGGATGGAGCGGTTTCTGGACTGGTGGCTCTCTAACCACGGTCTGCGCCATGATCTGCAGTGGTTCGCTCAACGGCGCGAGCCACTTACAGACGAGGAAAAGCATCAGGTGCTGGATACCTGGGTCGGATACTTGAACGCCCTGTATTCCGGGAGTTTGGAGGTGCCTTTTGCATCCATCAGACCCATTCAGTACGATGTACTGATCTACGCCATCGCCCACAAGAAGAAACGGTTTCTCCACATGGTTTCGGAGCATTTTGAGGACTTCTGCAAACTAGGTCGGGAATCCTTCCTGCTGGAAGAGAGTTTCTACACCCGCTGCAATTTGAATGCGCTGAACGGCAAGGATTTCCTCGCGTGCGCTGGCGAGGCCGGACAGAGGAACAACCTTGATCTGCTGGAACAGCGGGAGTACACTTTTCAGGAACTCAAATTGCTGTGCTATGCCAAGCCGGTCTACATCCAGTTCTATGGGATGCTGGCGGATATCGGCGTGGATCGGAAACTCATTGTTATGCGGGAACTGCTCAAGGGAGATCTGTTGAACATGCAGATTGCTGAGGAGGACCTGTGTGGCCTGGCCGCGCTTCTGTCCCAGAAACCGCTGAGTGTGTGGCGACAGAAAGAGTTGGGCCATATTGCCGGCCTGTCCGCCACTGACGCTGTGCGCGTCCTGCTGGTCTATGACAAGATCAAGTTATTGATCCCTGAACTACTCACCTGGGAAGATGCACTCTTTGCCAGCCGGAACGCAGATCGGATGCGAGGCTATCAGAGCTGGACTCAGATGCGCAACGATCTCATTTATGTGGATCAAGACTGGGTTGCATTGGCGAAAGAATTGGAACTTGACGAGAAATTCCTTCAAGACAATGAGCAACACATCGTCCGCTTCATTATGGGGGAGGGGGCGGAGATGACCCGGCTCTATTATGAGTACACTGAGAATAAGGAGGCATTCCGCCGTATCATCCTGGCAGAACTGATGGGCGAATTTAAAACACTCAAATACTATCCCAATGACCTGAATAGGGAAATCAGTTTCCCAACCACAAAACAGCAGCAGTTGCTTTGGCAGACGAACACCGCTATGGAGACCTACGGCATTCTGGTGGAGGAAGTGGATGATTACTACTCTACCCTGCGTCTGGGGAGGTTGCCATACTCCACATGCTTATCTTATGTGGATGGTCAATACCGGGAATGCCTGCTCTCCAGTTTTGACTCAAATAAGAAAATCCTACTAGCCAAGAAGAATGGTAAGGTCATAGGGCGGGCTGTGATCCGGCTGACCAAGGGCCGGGATTATCTGCGAGATGATGTCGATGCTCCGACCTTGGAGTTCGCCGATCTGACTAAACCACCCGAGAAACGATATGAGGATGAGCGGCCTGCAGACCAGCTGACCCTGTTCTTGGAGCGTCCCTACTTCAAGAATGCGAATTACTCGGAAACCGCTGTTATCAAACAGATGTTTATCTCTCTGGTACGGAAGAAGGCGATGCAGATGCTGGCTACCCCAGTCTTGGCGATTTGCTATGAAGAGCAGTGCGCTGCATCTGACTTTGTGCGGATGAGGTACGCCCTCTACATTTCCAAGTCCAAAGGCGGCGCCCAGTATCTGGACTCGTTGGACGGACAAGTGAAAGTCTCACGGGAGGGTTCCTTTAAGGCGTTCCCGTTCCTTGTGCTGCCAAGCAACGAGATGGCGGCTATATCCTGATTAGTACAGTATCTCAATCAACCAGAAAACGGGGGATGTGAAGCGAATACGCTCCAGATCCCCCGTTTTTTCTTGGGCAGAAGCGATGATATAAAAATGATGCTTCAAGTTTCGAACAGAATGTCGGAGTCAACTTTACTGACATCGGCATTATAGTGATTGTTTCTAAAGAGGATTAAGCAGGTGCGGGGGCCTTCTGTACCGGCTTCCTTTCTGTTTCGGTGTTTACTGAAATCGTGCCCGCGCACATTCTGGAGAAATATAGGAGTCGCCACCACACCTTGAAATAGGTTGGTGGCGGCTTTTTCTATGGCAAATTTCTTTCTCTGAAACGGGGAATGAGGAGAAGACACCAAGATCTTCAGGGAAGGCATCCTGCTGCACCTTGACAAATAGGCGGTATGCGCCTCATATGCGGCAACGGGTACATTGCGAATATGGAGAGCCGTACAAGCAGACTGGGCCGTGATCCCAAATTTGGAAAGGAGGCAGGGGGGAGCCGGATGTTGTGTGCAGACAAGCTGTGGCGGCTTGGAGGCCATGACCCATATTCGTTGATCATGATACACCACTTCGGCTGTGATCCGAGCGGTAACCAATCCGCCGCAGGTTACGGGAAGTGCCAATAGCTCGGGGAGTAAGTCTCGCGGAGCGGCTTAGCCAGCCGCCGCCCGTTGCTTTTTGGATTCAGACAGAAAGGGAGATGAAACATGGAAAAACAAGAGGTTCCCATTTGGGAAAAGGCAAATTTGACGATAGATGAAGCGGCTGCCTACTTCGGGATCGGAACCAACAAATTGCGGGAGATAACCAGCAACCCAGATTGCGAGTTTGTGATTCGGGTCGGGGCTAAGCGGTTGATCAAACGAAAAAAATTCGAGAGATACTTGGAAGACGTGGATACAGTGTAACCAATTTTGGATGGAAGCCGGGATGCAGCGGATGCTGTATCCCGGCTTTGCAACAGGGAAATTACAGAAAACTTATTGAAAACATGGGATGTTCATATTATTATATATGTGTGTGGGCATTCTCTTGGAAGGAGGATATTGTGTCCGACAAAAGACGCGATTCCAAAGGGCGTCTCCTGAAACAAGGGGAACGACAACGAGAGGATGGCAAATACGAGTATAGGTACTATGATGAAAAAGGAGGTAGGCACAGCGTATATAGTTGGAGACTGGTCGACACAGATAGGATCCCGCCTGGGAAACGAGACGCTGAATCACTGCGTTCAATGGAAAAGCGAATCCGAAGAGATCTGGAAGATGGAATCAAAACACACGAAGCAGACCGGACGACGCTGAATTACCATTATGATAGATATATTGCGCAGAAGATTGAGATCAAGGAGTCTACCAGAGAAAACTATAAATACATGTATGATAAGTATGTACGGGAAGAAATCGGACAGATGAAGTTGTCGAATATCAAATATAGTGATATCAAGAAGTTTTATTTGTCCTTGATTCACGACAAGGGATTCAAACCAAACAGTATGGAAGTCATACACACAATTCTTCATCCGGTTTTTTCTACAGCAGTTCGAGACGGCATCATTCGGTTGAATCCGACCGATGGCGTAATGAACGAAATCAAAAGGACCCATAACTGGGAGAAGCCGAAAAGAAAAGCCTTGACAGAAGCGCAACAATCTGCTTTTATTAGTTATGTTTCTTCATCGCCGACTTACAGGCATTGGCTGTCGGTATTTACAGTGTTGCTGGGGACAGGCTGCAGGATCGGCGAAGTGGTGGGGCTGCGCTGGCAGGATTGTGACTTTTCGCAGGGAATTATATCCATTAACCACAATCTTGTGTACCGCAAACGGGAAAGCACCGGAAAAGTTGGATTTCATGTGAACACACCGAAAACGAGAGCGGGAATCAGGATAATCCCGATGCTCGCAGAAGTAAAGCACGCGCTCCTGCAGGAACGGTTGCGCCAGATGGAAGAGGGCTTCAATGATTGTGTCATTGACGGCTATTCGGGCTTTATTTTCTCGACACGCTATGGAGATGTACTTAACCCACATTGTGTTAACCGAGCGATTGAGCGTATCTGCAGGGATTATAATGCCGAGGAAAAGCAAAAGGCCAAAATGGAAAAACGGTGTCCAGAGCTGCTGCCACATTTTTCTTGCCACAATTTAAGACACACTTTCTGCACCAGATTCTGTGAAAATGAACGTGACCTGAAAGTTATACAGGAGATTATGGGACATGCAGATATCACGACGACGATGAATGTTTATAATGAGGCAACCAAGGAAAAGAAAGTAGCAAGTTTTGCGAATCTGGAGGGCAAAATCCGAATCAGTTGATTTACCCCCATTTTTACCCCCATTGGTGATGAAACGGTAGAAACTTATACCAAGTTATAAATCCAAAAGTTCGAGAGGACACCTCAAAATGCGGAATACAGAAACTTATAACACTTTGCAGAAGCCGGAAATTCTATTCCCCACAATGAAGCCACTGGAGCAAAAACGGGATGAAAGCAAGGCTGGAAATGCAGCTGTAAACGTATCTGCGGAGGCTGCAAGCGTGTCCGCGCCGAGCGTACAGATTGATCTTACCAAGGTGAAAATCGAGCCTTTGTTTGCAGATGAAGTAGACTTTGAAACATTCAGCAAATCTGATTTCAGAGTGGTCAAGATCGAAGCTTGCGAGGCTGTACCGAAGTC